>JAAUXT010067452.1_pt1 | contig 27766 bp, 26 predicted proteins | sample 7278171 | NCBI WGS metagenome assembly JAAUXT01 (sample SAMN14350112, study PRJNA611818) | marine sediment metagenome | isolation source: surface marine sediment (1.8m) | place: French Polynesia: Moorea | collected 2018-08
GCCAAAAATGTCAAGTCATACTTTGTCCAAAAGAACCTTGTTCAAGGGTAATTTTAAAATTTATACTTGTGAAATAGTCAGAGCTTGATAGAAGTCACAATTTGTCAATAACTTTTTAGCAATTTGTATTGTGAAAAAATAAAGTTTTGTAACTGCATGTTGTAGGAGGAAAGTAGCTCTGTCACAACAATTATTTCTAGGAAATTTGAAGATGATTTTCAGTTCATTTGATCCTCATAATGGATACTTTTGAGATGGACCTCGTACCAGGTGATCCAGACATGTACAATTCGGTTGGCCGTGATGCTGGGTGTGTGAGTGCAGACACGGAAGACAAAGTTGGTACCTGGGTTCTGATAAAGAGCCTCCTGCTCGCAGTCTGGTTCTCTGAGACCTGTTGGCCCGGTGCGTCGTTCGGATGTGCTCTGGAATCTAGTCTCGGGAAACAGCGACGAGCGGTCTTCAAAAAACTGCAAGGAAAAGGAAGTCGGCACAGGTTTATCGTGCAAGCTTGTTCTTCTTTCGCACCTTCGTGTCAGTTTGGTTCAGTCGTTTCTGCTCACTCTCTGGAGTGATGTGTTGATGTGGAAGGGAAAAGATTGTTTGTGCGCACCCTCTGTCTGGTAGAGACCTTCTCCAGAGCGATGAGATCCAGGCGCGAGTAATGGTCGGTGACCGGTGGCTCCTCCTGGAGTGAGTGCTCAGGGTGCAGTGAGTAGTGGTTCTGTGCGCGGGAGTTGAACGTCGCGTACGGGTTGACGTCGCCGACCGCAACATGGCACCAGGCGTCCTCTGGAAATGACCACGCACAATGGAAAACAACGCAACACTGCACTTTGCACTTGTGAATACATTGATGCGTGTGTCACGAACTCAGTGAAAGCGGTTTGACATTTTCAGTGAAGTCTGACCATGGAGACTCAAGACACGCAAAGCATTGAACACGAAAACAAGCAATCTTTCAATGTATCTACCAGTGTCCTGGGAACTCGAGGTTTGCCGCAGCGGAGTCCGTCGAGTGGACAGCAGGTCGGGCGGCGAGCCGCACGGCTGCTCCTCCCCAGCCCCCGGGAGACGCAGCTCTTCAGCCCCCGGGGGTCGCTCCATCTCGCCCGGGGGACGCCGGTCCCGCGATGCCGTGTTGAGGCGCTTGTCGACGGTGGAAGCTTCGGACATGAGCGACGTTTCAGCTGTCAGGTCCCGCCGCAGGTTCGACGCGTTCTGGGCTGAGGGAGAAAAGGGTTTCGCGTCGTTTGAGGCCCCAAGGCAACATTCTGCTTGGAGTCAAGATGACGCCATTCTGATTCAAATATCAAACTTGAACATCAGCACCGGAGCACGACTCAGTCAATCAAGCTTTCGTCTCGGTGGCTGTGTGAAGCAAAACAGCCTTTTGCAGCAAGGTGGATTCAACCAATGGCCCCTGCTCAGACATGCGTACCTTCGTAGAACAATTTGTCTCTTCTGCGTCTGCAGTACAGCAGCAGCGTCACCATGACGACCACCACGATGACGAGACCGGAAATGACCGGCAGCATCACTTCCGGTCTACGGTGCGGCGCGTCGGGAGCGACGGCTGCGGCGGGACGACGCACGACCCGAACCGGCTTCATCGTGTCTGAAACATTCGGGTGATTGAGACACTCAGACTCAATCACTTCTCTCGCCAGGAACTTTTTCAGTGGCGCCAGATACAAATTCTCTCTCAGTGCACGCTGCAGGACGAAGCCCAGGGTGGAAAGCGCAGCCAACAATTTTGAAACTTGAAAGGTGTTGGTTTGGAGCCGCCAAGCGGACGGGGGTGAACTTTTTCTGTTGGAACGTCAAGGGGCGGGCGGCGTGTCTTTTTTTCTACCCCAACACGAGAAACTGCTTCAACAGAAAACGCGTGACTCACTTCCTGCGAAGTCGAGGGTGGAGAACTTGAGGAGCGCGTCGGTGGCGCCAGCCTCGTTCTGAGCCGTTACGCGCATCACGTACCACGTGGACGGGCGCAGCGACACCACGTACGAACTCTGCGGGAGAAAACGTTTTCATTGGCCAAAACAGCATGGGGAAATTTGGGGAGAACTGGATCACGTGCTTGGCACAAACCTCGTCAGGATTGATGTTGCTGTTGACCGTGGTCCAGGCCTGCTGTCCCCAGAACTTGTACTTGATATCGAAGCTGGTGATTGGGCAGCCTCCGTCCAACCAGGACCCGAGGTTCAGAGTCACGTGGGAGGAGTTGAGAGTATGAATCAACAAGTTCTGAGGAGGCATCACTGGAGCTGGAATGAAAGAACTTCACCATTAACACAGGAGAAACCGACTGCACGAGAAGATAAATAACCAGACAGACAGACAGAAAGACAGACAGACAGAAGGACAGACAGACAAACAGACATTGGGGTTGAAGGAATCATACCGGAGCCGTTCGTTTTGACGGTGACGCCCTCGCCCTGCTCCGCGGTGCTGTCGGACACACCGAGCCGCGCGATGTACTCCGTCCCGCAGCGCAGCTCCCCGAGGGTGTGCGCCGTGGCGCCGCGAGGGAGGCGCGCCGTCGCCCAGGGACCGTGCGCCCATCTGTACAACAGGCTGAAGCCTGCAGGGGAAAACATACAGTTCCAGTTCCACACAGAAGTAAATCCAGTTGACACATTTATTCTCACCAAGAATCACACGCAACGTTTCTCCACATACTCGACGATACGCAGCTCTGAAACTCACCCTGGATCCTGTCATGCTTTTTGGGCGCTTCCCACTGCAGAGTGAAAGAGGACGTCGTCGTGTTGACGACGTGCATACGAGGCGCGCGTGCAGCAACTGGGACACGGAATACAGAAAGGATTTGACAAATGACCAACATTGAGACAAACATTTGAAGGCAAGTGGGCATAATGTTTCAACGAAGATCCAACAGGCCTGTGCAATTGTCTCATGATATGCAAGTCTCAGGTCACTTCACTTTGAGTAACGAAGAGTGAAGTGTGCGGGAACTTGACCTGACCTTGCACGACGAGGGTGACGATGATCTCGTCGGCTCCGAGCGCGTTCTCCGCTCTGCACGTGAAGTTCCCGGCGTCGGTCTCCCGCAGGTCCCAGATCCGCAGACTCCCGTTCTGCAGCTGCCGTGTCCGAGAGGAGAGCTCCACGACCTGACCCCTGCAATCACCAGGAGAGAAAGAACTGTAAACTGCTCCCATTTGTCCTTGTCCTGCAGTTGCTTTGGAATCAACTTTTGTTCTGACCGATCTGTGTGCAGTCCACAAAACAGGTTAAAGTGCAACAGAATCACCGATGTTTGGAACGTGAAAATAATTCGAAGTTGAACTCAGCTGAACTCACCCTTTCTTCCAGGTGACTGTGGGCGGTGGGTCTCCCACAGTGATGCAAGGAAGAATGACGTCACTGTGCACTGGGGAGTGAAATTTGTGAGAGAAACTCGCGATCGCAGCAGGAACTGAAACGAAAACAGAAGTGCTGATGGCAATTGGCGATCTTGAAACAACCCCCCCCCCTCGAGTTTCTGCAGCAAACAGAAATTGTATTCAACAGGTGAAAGACTGACCCTTCTCGGACGCTGACGCTGTCACGTGATGCGTCGCGTCGCCCGTCCCCGCGACGGTGCTGGCCGCCACGCTGAATCTGTACTTCCGGTTCAGGGTCAAGTTGCTCACCAGGTGACTGTGAGACGATCCCGCAACCTCCACGGTCCACTCCGAAGCCTGAAACTCAGACAAGTCTCAGTTTTCTGCAGGACACCATCATGTGCACAGGATCAAGCTGACCTCCCAGAGTCCAACTTCAACAACGTAACAATTGGGAAATCTTTGGGACATGCGATTCAGCTTCAGGCCCAACAGAAACAGATGTCCTGTTTGTGTATCTCTAAGTGTTTTGTTTTTCAGAATGAAAACAAACTCTCTCAACCCACAAGAGAATGCATTCACCTGTTGCTCGGAAACGTCTGCAACGTGTACAGTGTATCGGGTGATGACCCCGTTGCTATGCACAGGCGGTCTCCAGGCAACCAGCACTTGGGTGGGGCCCGCAGTGACGGCCTTGATGTCAGCCGGGCGGCCTGGAACTGAAATGAATGGAAAGTGTTCAAAACACAGAACATTCCAAAGGCACCTGGGAAAATGGAAACGTTCACCCGTTTTCGTGATTCGGCAACATTTGCGAGACTCCAAGTGCTGCGATGCTGTTTTTAGAGGCCTGATTGAGAAAAACATTGTGTGAGACGTTTGATTACCATCCTGCTGGGTCCTGACGAAAACAGGGTGACTCCTGACTCCGTCTCCGACCCGGGTGAATGCGAGAACCTGCACGCTGTAGTTGCTGTACGGATCGAGCCCGTAAAGAACCTGCGTCAACTTGGACGTGATGTCCAACTGTTCTTCTGTGGCAAAAATCAACCCAGGTGCACACAGAGTACCGTAGATTCTTCCAGAGAATGTTGAAGATTGATTGCAGCTGACACAGATCTTGGGTTTACCAACCTGTGTCTTGGTGCACTTTTCTGAAGAGAAGCTTGTAGCCCTGGAGAATCCCGTGCAGGGTGTGGAGCGGGGGCGGGAACCACATGACCAGGACGCTCCGCGGGCTCAGCGCTGTCGCCTGTACTCCCTGCGGCGCGGCGCTGGGGACTGGAGAGAAGCAGACAGGCTGTTCCATTTCTTCGTTGGGGTATACCAGAGAACTGAAGTATATATGTGTGTGTGTGTGTGTGCGCGCGCGCGCGTGCGTGTGTGTGCGTGTGTGTGTTCACCTACCGTCCTCCAGAGTGAAGGCGCTCTGGTCGGGCGAGGCTGGCCCGGCGCCCTGCGCGTTGAACGCCGTCACGTGCACCGAGTAGCGAGCGAACCGCTCCAGGGGACGCAGCACCACCTCCGGTCTGCATGGGGACAGACGGAGACGGTGATAGAGAATGCTGCGATCCTTCACGCCCCTTTGTAAGCTCGCTTGAGGACGACCACGTCTCTGGCCCAGAAATGTTGCCATTTCAAGAGTTCTATGTCCAACGAAAGGCTGTTTGATCTGCTTGAGCATGAATGGACGCTCATTCACCTGAAGCCCTCTCCCGCTGTCGACTTGGTGACGTACATGTACGGCGCTGAGGAGTTGTACTTGCGCCAGCCCACGTAGTACCCGGAGATCTCGCCGTTTCTCGCGAGAGGGTCAGGTGGGCCCCACGTGACGCGCAGACTCTGTGAGTCGACTGCCTCAACCTCGACGTCTGACGGAGGTTCAGAAGGAGCTGAAAATGAAATGACGACTTTCACCTGTATTCTTGCAAAATTTGAAAAATGATACCCATACAGCAACCACAAAACAACTTGTTCACTCGTTGGTGACGGTTCTGACCTTCCTGCGCTGTAGTTGCCACGACAACACGACTCGGCTCGGACTGGTTGACGGCGTTCCTGGCCAGCGCTCTGACGTAGTAAGACGTAGCCGGACGGAGGTCAGTGACGTTTAGGGACAGGCTGCTCCCTCCTGTTGTCAACTCGTTCACGTCCGCTGACGACCACTCGCCTGCACACGTCAAGCAATGAGGTTGCAAAGAACATTTGGCACCAAATTAACATCAGAAGTGGCTCTTTCTGCTCTCTTATGATTTCAGCAAAACATTGCGGAATTGATAAATTGGCCTGCGTTGAATATCTGCGAACTCACCTGATTGGTTGATGAACTGCACGGTGTATTCGATGATGGGCGTGTTCCCATTGGGCGCTCGTTGCCATGACACCCGGATCGCCCTGGAGCCCAGCACGTCCACCTGCACGTCGGCCGGTGGATCGGGTGGACCTGCGGGAGACAGAGGTTCACAGGGAGGGTTGATGGGGTTGGGTTGTTGAACCGACAGGGAGAAGAGCTGTCCAGCAGGAACACGGTTCGTCCACGACTTTTCCGTTGAATTCTACGCTCAGACTGTTGCAAAAAACAATCAAGTGCAGCAGAAAATTCGTGGCCAAACCACGAAAGAGCATCAGATTCAATGAAGAACACACAGAACCATGCTTCAAACATGGAAACATTGAAAACACCACAACAAAGAGAACCAAAGCTGTGAGCCGCGCTCACCCAGCACGAGCAGATGTCGGGTGGTCACGTCGCTGCCGAACGCGTTGCGCGTGTTGCAGACGTAGAAGCCGGAGTCGTCCGGCCGCGCGGGGTCGAGGGTGAGCCGGGAGCCGCGCCCGCCCGCCACGGGGAAGAAGTCCACCGACAACCTGCGAGAGGAGTGCAGTCAATTGTACTCGAGAAATTCACAGCACGTTTGGTGGGAATATGGTCTTGCAGCAGTACCATTTCCAGGAATGCTCAAGACAGGGACAACAAAGATGCGTGACTCGTGACAGGACGTCAGGTGGTTTGCTGGAATGGTGCTGGCTAACAGAGCTCAGGGACAGAACAGATCTTGCAAAAATCTGCTTTGCGTACCTTGGGTCGTTTTGCCAGTCAAGGATCCGCCCTTGGAAACTCCAGGAGATGGAGATGGGTGAATCTCCATGGGCGACGCAGTCGAGCGATGCGGGCGACCCTAGCACCGCCGTCGCGTTGGGGCTGCCGGCGTCGGCGCCGATGTGCGCTGGAACTGAACACACAAGATGCGTCTGTTTTTGTTGTTGGACTTGCACTGCACACTCACCCACACGAGTAAATTACCACCACTGTGCGCACACACTCCACACGCACATACACTCTCACACCCGTCACACACACACATACACACACCATACACATTCTCACCATGCACGATGAGCTGAACCACTTTGCTGACCCCGGCCCCGACGCCGTTCTCCGCGTGGCACAGGAAGTGACCCGCGTCCTCGCTCCGCGCATGCTCCAACACCAGGCTCCCGTTGCCAAGCTGGGTCACGTGACTCGAGTTGGTGAAGTCTATTGGCTCGTAGTCACTGGGTCCAGGTCCTGAAATGTAGAAACGTGTGTGTGTGTGTGTGTGTGTGTGTGTGTGTGTGTGTGTGTGTGTGTGTTGGTTGGTTGGTTGGTTGTGTTTGTGTACACAGTGGGTGTGAATTTTTGTAGCCGTTTCTGGCACTGCAATGCTTATCATCAAGCCGCAACTAAAGAATACAAAATAGGTTGCTATGGTGCCGGTCTCAAGAGATCTCACCTCTTGCTTTCTTCCAGGTGATGGTGGGTTCGGGGTCGCCTGCGGACGAACAGTCGAGGAGGAGCCTGGAGCCGAGAACCACGAAGCTGTCCTGGGGATTCACTACCCAGCGCGGCGGAACTGAGAGCACAGTCAGGGTTGAGATCAACAACACCTTTTCTGGTGTTCTGTTTGCTCGATTCAAACGACAAGGAGCATTGCTTCAAAACTTCAACGCAGCGGTTTGGTGGGCAATGTAGTTACGAGTAACTTCGCACACATATGGGCCTGATACAGGGTTCATTGTCAAGCCCCTGCGCGACCCTTGACCACGCACCACGTCACATCATGGGTGTGACGGCTGAAACTCCCTGTTCCTCACCCAGCACGTGGAAGGCGGCGCTGTGCTGCGCGGACGCGACTCGGTTGGACGCGGCGCACGTGTAGTTTCCGCTCTCCCGGGGAGACGCGCTCTCGATGGACAGCATGCTCGAGTACGCTCCGGTCGCCTGCGCAGAACGAGAAGACAAACCACAGCTGCATAAATGCGAATCACTGGACCCACAGATTGAATGTTGACTGGAAGGAGTTTTACAAAACTTGATTTCTGATTTCGCTTCCCCAATTGCTGTCACAAAGAAAGGGCAACACACAGTTTTGATCCTGGGGCCAAATCTGCACATGCAAATTGTTAAAAATTGCAGCAGCAGTCATGAAAACTAGCAAACTGGCTGGCACTCTCATTCCAGACAAGACCTTCAATATCTGGCCTCAAATCCACAGAGAGCGAATCAGCACTCACCTGCACTCTGATCCCCGGGATGTTTCTGGTCACTCTCTTCCCATCCTTGAACCACGAGATGTTGAGGGGCAAGTCGCCGCTGCTGACCACACAACTGACCGACACCCGGTCACCCACCTTCCGCGACGAAAACTCGAACGGGTCAATCACGGGAGGCTCTGAAATCAGGAGATTTTGAATTTGTTTTTTTTCTGTGGGAGGCCTTGAAATCAAAGGCATACAGAATGTTGTTGAAAACATCATCATTCCACACGTGTGTACTGAGAATGTTCCGACTTGGGAACTCAGCGCACTCACCCGCGACATGTACGTAGAGGTCCCTGGACATTCCCTGGTCATCGAAATTGGAGACAGAGCAGGTGTACCACCCCTGATCCTGAGCCCGAGACACTCCCTCCAGGATCAGAGTTCCATTTTCCTGCACAACCTGACGGTGGTTCGTGGGCAAAGAGACGCCTTCTGAAAACGTGACAGAAAAAAAATCTACTCTTCTTTTGCTGACAGATAAACGCAACGAAACTAAAACAAGTGCTCTGAACACAACATCAAGATTGTTGAACACATCATCTTGTGATTTTACACGCACCTTTGGCCCACGTGATTTCCTTGATCGGGAAGCCCGTCACGTGACAGCGAATGCGCAGTTCCGTCCCCGCCACGACGGTCACGTTCTCCATGGGACGAATGTGAGGGGGTCCTGCAAACGCGATGTAGCTCAAAAATGAAAACCCAGTGCCAATGTGTGCGTTGGAGCCTGACAAACGTTTTGTTTTCACTCGTCTGAAGGATTTTGTGGTCTGAGAAATGCGTCGTCGTCTTCAGTGGTCGGAGAAACGTCACCACCAGCAACTTCAGGTCCCGTCAGTGCGGGCAGAGTCTTGTTCTCCTCTCACGAGTTCCAACTCACAAACAGGTCCAAGCATGCATTGCACATCGCACACAGACGCACGCACTCGAACACACACACACACGCACACACACACACGACGCACCATAGACGTGTACGGTCCCGGTGTGCACGGCGGCTCCAGCGCGGTTCGTCGCGCGACACGTCCAGACGCCGCCGTCCTCCACGCGAACCGAGCTCACGTTCACCCTGCTGACCACCACACCTGCTGCACAGAGCACAGATGACGGAACCACAACACAACGGGAGATCCTGTTTCTGTGCATAAGTTTTCGTACTCTGGCTTGAGAGTTGGTTTGTCTTGATATTTTGGACCCAAGGCATTCACGTTTGTCACCTTCCTGAATCCTTCGTTGTGTTCAGCAATTATCAGACAAACTTTCTTTGCGTTGAAGACCAGTTTCAAAATGCAGACTTTGCAGTGGATGCGCCTTGAGTTGATGAGAAGTCAATCTTGAATTACCTGAATCTGTGACGCTGTGACCCACGTTGAACCTGGGATCATCTCGCGGAAGGTCCCGGTCATCAAGGGTCCAGACGACTTCCGGTGGGGGACTTCCGGTCACGTGACAGGCGAGCGACACGTCGGATCCGGGACGTACGTACCGGTCAGGGAATCCTTCCAGAAACATCGGGGCCGCAACTGCAGCAACAAAAGACTTTTGTTCAAAACAAAGGCGACTCATGCTCATGAAGGGCCATGGAGTTGTTTCCCCAGTACTTTTCACCGCTTTCGTTTGGGTTCACTTGGCCCTGTGTTTTGGAACAAACCAAAGCAGGAAACACCAGCTAGGAATGTCAGCACAGAAGCAAAAAGAACTTCCGTTGAAAGCAAAAATTCTGAAAGGCAAATCTGTCAAAACGCAAATCTCCAAGGTGTGACCTCATTCGCGAAGATTCATTTTCTGATTATGACATGTGGCAGCACATTTCAGATGCTACTGTGAAATGAGTAGCAATCAACACGTAACTCAATCTGTTCTCACGCGCACAAGGTCAACATGAGAATGCGCCTGCGCAGACAGACGCGCGCGCATTAGAATTCGTCGCGCGTGCGCGGCACGTGTCAGTATTTGCCGCCTCATTTCCGCGACGACGACAAGGATCGAGCGCTCAAATTCGCACACGTGACGTCAAGATCGCTTCTGCAAATTCCCACAAAGACTTGCGCCAAAACTTGTGTGAAAATTCGGTCAACGCAGCGCACAGACAGCTGGGATGTTAGACTTTTTCCTTTCGTTCCCAAAACTTGCAATTGTGCGTTGAACTGGAGCTTTGTGTTTTCTGTGTGAGTGACAAAAATAACGTTCGGCTTGCTGTTGCAACGTTCTGCCGGTGGTCTTTTTCAAAGATGATGATTACTCATATCCTCACGTGTGTAAACGAAGAAGAAATTGATTCTTGCGCACCTTTCTTCAAAACATTATGGAACACAATTGATAATCTTCCTCCTGATTGATCCCGTCTCGGAGCTTTTACTCCACTGTTTGCTTCTGAATTGATCACCGGCCGAAAAGTTGGCGAAATGCGCTCGACACGCTTTTCACGAGAATGAGTGAGAATCAATGGACGGTGGGAGCTTTGCCATGACATGCAGCTCAACTGCAAACTGTGTCTTCATTCTTGAAGGTGAAGGAAACGAGCTTGGCCACCGTTGTTTACTTTGGAAAATGGCGCTTCCTTCCGACAGAATCTCAGAAGCGTCCCGTTAGAAAGAAAGAACATGAATTTGATCGCTCCGCAAGTGACATCGAACCACGAAGAGTGGCCAGGCCAGGGCAGAGCTTTTCCGAAGTGGATGGAGGCTTTGGATCAGGTGTACGGCAACTTCGATCGTGTGTGTGGCTCTGACTATCCTCATTGAGAGCACAAAAGGGAACCCAGGTCTTCTCGAACTGTTCGAGATTTTGGAAATCTTAGTCGAACGAACTCATGACGTTCAAGTATTGGTATCAGAATCTTCCGTGAAAACCCACTGTCTTTTTGGTCCTCGACCTGCCACATTCGAATCTCATGAACTCACCTCCCAAGTCCAGCTGCGCTGCGGCCTGAGTTTGTTGATCTTCGTTGGTCGCAACACACTGATACATCCCCGCGTCTTCTCGTTGCACGGAAACGATCACCAGGGCAACGCGATGTGTTGCTACGCGATGTGTTGCTCCGCCCCCTGCTGGGCCCACAGAAAGGCTTTCCGGTTCCGATAGGGTCTTCACGACAACGCGCTCGTTGGTTGTCAAGGCAACCCCATCCTTGAGCCACGTGACAGTCTCCACCGGAAATGCCATGACGTCACAGTTGAACGTCGCTGATTCGCCGACGTCGATGGTTTGTTGCGCAGGAGTCAGGCGCGCTGAAAGAGGCGCTGAAACAGAAACCAACCAAACATGCTGAGGTCGTTTCTTGAGAGCGAGCCTGGACGTTCACGCAACTGTGGAAGAGATATACTCACCAGATACTTGAAGCTTGATGACCACCGACTTCTCGCCGAACTGATTTCTGGCGCTGCAGCGATACTCCCCCGCGTCTGTGACCTCCACAGCATCCAGCACCAGATTCCCACCCAGCCTCGCGAGCCTCTGCAAAATCCACAACTGTTACTGCACAGACCAGCACTCTATTGTTGAAGTAAGTCTTCATTGTGAAGAATTCAAAGACAGTACCTCGGTGGTTGCCAGGGGAGCGTTGTCCCTAGTCCAGCTATAGACCACCAGAGGGAAGCCTGACGCGACGCATGGCAGCTCGACTCGCTCTCCCGCCGACACCGAGATGGGGGCGCCGCTCGACTCCAAGGTCGGGGCTGAGTTCACTGGATCTGGAACAGATCTCACTGTCTTAGTGATGCCGAATCCATGTCTCTCCTCTGATGACGAAGAGCTCAAGTCTAGCGATGTTCTTGTGCGCCTTGCTTCTAAGTTGCTTCTTTGTTCTGTTGCGCCTCTGCGGACTCACCTATCACGTGGATGGTGGCCGGATTTCCTGTTCTCTGGGTCCCGGTCAGCGTGTTGTTCGTGACGCAGCGATACGTCGCGTAAGCGTCGAGCGGAGTGACGTCACGCACGTGAAGGTCTCCGTTGTTCAGCAGACTGTACCGACCTGCTGCATAACAAGAGCCTGGTCATGACTGTGAGACTACCCTTGAACATCACTCTATGAGGTGCCGTGTCAAAACGAGAGCACTCAATGAAAAACAAATCTGATCAAACGTGACCTTGTGGTCAAATTTCACTGCAGTGCTGTTGCAACGTTGATTTATGCGGCTCTCGTAACAGGAACATTGGGTGGAGGGGCAGGGAACCCGCCTCGTCAGCACCCACAGCGCCTCTTTGACGTGGCGCCACACGAACCTGGCTGCACCACCTGGTTGTCCCTGGTCCACGCCACGACGCTGACGTGTCTGCGCACGAACGCGGGTCTCACTGCGCAGCGCAGCACCGCCGCGCCTCCCGCCATCACGTACACGTCGTGCGTCTGCACGCTGTACGTCGCGTAACGCGCAGCGACGACTGCAACGGGAAAACGACAACTGCAAGAAAACGTCTCATATCCACGCGCATACGTCGTGATCGTTGTGGTAAATGTCATGTACAAGATGCGAGCACCTGAAACATCAACCGGAGAGAAAAAACAATGTGTTTGGAACTGCTGCTTCTGTCGCAACACTGCGACTACTTGTACGTTTAATTGCAATAATTGTGTTAATTTTCATGCAAGTTGAAGCGGTGGGTGTGCGTGAGAAGGAGGCGTCGGACAAACAAGCGAGCGACACGCGTCTCTCGATGCTTTCTTCGAAAAGAATCAATTTTTCTCAAAACGTTTCAGTTCAACATGCTGAAGACACTTTGTATTGAACAACACGCGACCAGAGTTTTTACCCCTCAGGTCCAAATCTTGGGGAATAATCTGTGCGGGCAAAACTACTTCAGTCATTGTGAGGATTGCAATTCGTAAATTCCTGGTCACCATGCATGCGTCATTTGGTCCTTTCCCAAGCCACACTCACTCCTCCCTTAGGACTTTTTGTCACCATAAAAACATTCGTCGGAGAAGGTAACAAGGACAAGTCTGAAGGGGCGACAGTGATTTGACCCACATTTCTCGTGACCCAATTCCAATTTGTGCAATTAGAGCCTTTTGTGCAGCGGATGCGTCGAGGATTGATTGACAGCTCTCGGCTTGACGCCTTTCACTCAACAGCGTCAAGAAGCGGGAGACGCGCGGAGTGGGACGCTGCGGATAATCTCAGGAAAATAGCTTTTATGGATTGCATGTGTTTTTCGTTGTGAGTGTTTGAGACACAAAGGTGGATTCACACTAACTGCTGTGGTTCCGCGCAAACTCAGGAGTTGCTTTTTTGGACACAACTTCCTGCAGCATCTACTCCTCACGTCAGAATTTCCTCAGCCTGAGGTCTAAATCTTGCAACTTCAGCCACAATTAGTTTTTCATTTTTGCGTGAACGTTTCACTGCTGCAACTCCCAGGCTGATCTCCCAACCAAGTCACAGTGAGTAGATTCTTACCTGGGACCCCGACCTTTCCCACACTGCAGCGGAAGTTCAGGAAATTACCCCACGTGGCCTCAACTTCTCTTTCACACCAATTATCACTCATTATCACGGCCAGGGCGTCGTTGCATGATCCACATTGACGTTGAGAGGTCTTCATCATGATGGTTGTCAAAAAAGTCCGTTGGATCATTTGCCCAATTTTCCTCCAAGAATAAGTGATGGGTTCTCCTTTGTGTCTGAATTTGCGGCACGATTCCGAACTGACACTTTTGCACGGAGTGATTTTCTCTTCTTTTCGCAACTGCCTCCAAAAAGCCTTGACGATGAGGATCGTGTCAGAACGAGGCGAGATCCTTCCACGGCCAGCGAGGAGTCTGAGCAGTGGACAGAACAACGCAAAAAGAAAGTGCCCTTTCTGTTGAGCGTTTGTGTTTTTCAGTGGTCAAAGCACATTTTTGTTGGAAAAAGTGTGCGAAGAACAGAAACCGGAGAAAGGTCTTGGCTTCATTTTCTGCGGAAAATGCTGGCAGTTCACAGAACCACGATATTTTCGCCTGAAAGCGTGGGATCTGTTGATCTGTGACGGCGCCCGTTCTCCCTGATTCCACGCGACCCATTGTGTCGTCTCCACCCAGCCTCACTGCTCTCGTGGAGGGTGACACTCAAAATTCAATGCAGGGACACACAGGTGGTGGGAAAGTGGCATTTCGGTTGAGAAGCTTCATTGTGAATGAGGAATTCTATTTGTTCACCAGACCTGAACATTTCATTTTCACACAGAATGAATATGAAGACTCCCTTTGGAAATCCAGAGGCAAAATCAACTTCAAAATGGTCGCTTCCACCCAACAATGTGCTCACAACTTATTGAGAAATTCAAAAACCAAGAAGTGAGTTCAATCACCTTTCAGGGGTTAAAACAGTTTTACAATTGACTCGTTCGCTCTTGTGAAGTGTCGCGTGTCAACAATAAGCAAACATCACAAAAGAGCGAAGGTTGATTAAAGCTGCTCGAGATGCCACTTTTTCAACCTGGTCCAGTGATATTTCAGTAGTTTCAGATAGAGGTTTCCATCACAGAGGACCAGATCAAATAGAAAACTGCAATGATCAGGTCGTTCAAATGCGCGAATCTCCCTTGAGGCACCGCGGAATCTCAGGACGCTAATCCCTGTGAAATTATTCCACCCAAGGAACACTGGGTGGTTGACTGTGATGAATGTTCATTGCAATATGAAAGACAAAATTCGTGAATATTTCATGTCTCAATTTGAAAGAGCTTGAAAGAAAACCCCATTTCTGGCCATGTTGCCAACATTCACCTGACCACTTGTGTGAGATACGAGATGATCCGTCTGCAATGATTCATCTCAATCATGCATTGTTTTTCAACAGAATTTCCTATTGTTCGTCCATCACGTCCACATGTTTTGCGCGCTCAACTCAGTGCAATTGCGCAAGGGCAAAAACAGGAGCAAGGTTCCTGTGAATCTTCACAGCTCTCGTCAACAAAGATGCGGAGAGTGAGAGACAATGCATTGCTCTGGACCAGGAAATGTGGAAAGTGGAATTGCAAAGCGAAAAGCGTGTTCTTGTTCAACACTCAGCTGAAAGAACGACCCGCTGAACGTGCTTCTTCACACACTTGTCAGGGTCTCAAAGAAGTGCCCCGGGGACCAAGTAAGACTCCATTGACTGCAGTGTTCAACAAAGATTCTCCTCTCAGTCTTCAATCCAAACGCATTGACCACACATGATGTGGATGCGTTGGTTGCAAGGGTTGAACTCAACTCACCCCTCTATTTGTGTTTTTCTGTTTTCTCTTTGTTGTCGTCCAAAAACTTGGGTCAGAAGTCTTTTCTTCGGGATTTTTTCTCCTCGTAAATGTCGGGAGTATCGAAAGTTGATGTCAAATGCTCATCACGGTCGCCACCCATCAAATTTGCCAACAAGAGAATTCAAAGCCCTTGTTTACCATTTCAACATCCACTGTTTGCCCAATTAGGATGAAGTTGGTTTTGTAACACCTGGTTTTGTTGCCACCTTGAAAGACGGTCCCCACCGGTTCCTTCAGGCAGGTGCTTCTCGTTTTTCGCTTCACTGGCTCAAATCAATTGAGTCAATTAAGCCTGAAAAGCTGCTTGTTCATGCAACGTTTTCGTGGTCCGCAAACAACACGTGAAAAGGAAACGAGGGACGGTGACAAATACGCGAAGATTCAGCGACAGAAAAATACAACTGCAGGTTGAGATCAACACTGATTGCTCATGCCATTGACTATCTGCACGAGAGAATGTTCGACGAAGATCGTGCACATCCAACCCGACCCCTGGGAGGGACCATGAATTTGAACAGAGAAATTCTGGAAAAAGGAGGACACATACCTCCCTGCACATGTATGGTGGGACTGAGGATGGTTCCGTCTCGGTTCGAAGCCCGGCAGTGCAGCACGGCGTTGTGCACATCGGGCCGGAAGCTGTCCGCTTCGAACGGCAGCAGGTGAAGCGTGTTGTTCGGCAAAATACGAAGCAAACCTGGAACACACAGCCACGCCTGTCAAAAACACACTCTTGAGTTGCAGAATCTACGATACTGGAAACAGTTATTGAAACATCCAGGGGATGTTGAGCGTCTTGCTCTCTGGTTGACTTGCCAAATCCACTCCTGTGTCGCCAATTCGCTTGGTTTAAATGGATTTCATTTGACTTGAACAGTGACTACGTGTTTCAAATGACGAAAGCTACAGATGTTTGAGATTCCTCTCACCAGGCACGTCCTGCACAGGCGTTCCGCGGTCTGTGATCCACTCCACGGCAGGAGCCGGACGCGCGAACGCGACGCAGGGGACGCGGACGTCCTCCGTGTTGACGTGCGTGACGTCACGTGGGAAGGACGTCAGGAAGACGGGACCCTGAGGCTCCTCTGGAGACGAAATTGCAATTTTCAGTTCAAAACAGCCAGAAGACAAGAAACCCTGCAAATTGAACAGTGGCAGCGACTCAAGCTCATGTACCGTTCTGGTGTCGTTGATCATAAAACCTTGAATGATAAAAATTCTTGTTGCTTTCTTCAATTCATCATCTCCACATTTGCACTCAAGTGCGATTTTATTGAAATTATTTGCAACAAAATGGCATCAAGGACATTTCAAACACTCTGCATTAAAAATTCTTTCTGTTCTTGCAAACAGAAAACTTATCAATAAAACTCAAACAAATGCGATTTTTGGGATTTGGACCAGATGGTTTGAGTAAGTTACATGACCCTGAATTGTGCAACGCGTGACCCTTTGTGTGAGCCTATTGTAAGGCTTGGCTTGGCACGTGCCTCTTGTGTGAGTACAATTCACAGGCAAGAACAATGCTCTGCTACTGCATCCGTGGTGAGGAGCCGAGGCTTCCTGCAGAGGCGAAGACAACACATGAAAGTTCAGGAGGGGTTGTCTCCGTTTTGATGGATTTTGTTTTTTGTTTTAATATTTGTGTAAGATGATAAAATTTTCGCGAAATTACGTCAAGTTTTCCATATCGACGCAAACAAGCCTTTTTTGACGTTCTCGGGAATTTGCACAAAACACGTTGTTGAAAAGTTGCTGCACCAGAATCAAGATCAGTGGACGATCAGTGACAAATCGGAAAAGTCGCGCACAATTCCTGCGTGTCTTGTTCCACACTCCGTTTTTAGCTCCATTGCAAAGTGCGTGTCACCGGTCAAGCGGTTTTTGCAATTCGTGAGAGTTCGGACACCGTGTCCTGTCAGAATGACTGGTCTCTTTGGTGTTTGACAAAATCTGACTAAGCGCAGAGGCATTCGTATCTATAATGCGGACATCTTTTCTTGTTTTCATCTGACTCAAGATTGCTCTGATGATCAGTTCAGATCAATCAATTTGCACAAAACACTCTGGATTTAAGTTGACAGAATCGTCTGTTTCAGTGCGTGAAACAAAACAAAATTCAGGAAATCCTGTGCTCTTACCTGAACCGTATGCAGTAGTTACAGCCAGAACAGTGAGAACGAAGCTCGTCGCAGCTGCCGCCGTCCCCATCGCCTCCATCCCTCCTTCTGCCTGTTTGCTTCCTTGTGTTGCGCAATGTAATCTCTCTTCCAGGCACCTGACAACTTCTGCTGCAGAAATTGATCACCTACCTCCTTACGTTTCTTCTGAGTTATTTCCTGGTTTGTTTCTGCACATTTTTTTTACAACTTGGTCTTTACAAGACGCGTCTCTTTCGGAACTGTGCTTGAAAACGTTGTTTTCACACCAAATAATTTTTTGCTTTTCACCCACTGAAAAAGCCAATCGGTGATTTTGCAGCAAAAAAGTTTTCAAACCCCTTAACTTTGTGTCATTCTTGCAGGTTTTCCAACCAGCTTCTTCACAAGTCGAGCTTTCAAACTCAAAATCAAGATCTGCATGCGTCCTGCTTCCGTGCGAGTCAAAGTGGTTCTGTCAGACTTTTCCACCCGGACCTGGACCTGCCAAAATCCACGTTCATCCAACCTCGCATCCAGTCATTAGCCGAGCGACTCACGAACTATGAAAGCCATTCAAACCCATATTGCTCTTCGTAAAAGAAACGTGAAGACAAAACATTATGTCAAGCTGGGTGAGCCTCAATGCCTCCGTATTGTGTCGAGTGCCTCTATTTATTAAGTGTCAACTCCACCATGCGTTGCACTGTAAACACGCCTCAATTTTCAACGTCGCTCTTGTCGCTAGAATGGCACTTCGTGGTCCGAAGAACGTTAAAAAGGTGAAATGTTGCAATCAATTCTTCGGTGTATTTTATTGAATGATTTTTTTTCACAAATGCAGGGGCTGCTGGACAGGAGTTGAGTGTCGCTGTTCACAAATGCAAGTTGCAGGTTCAAGTGGATCTACTTCCATCAGTGTCAAGCATTCCTGACAATGTGTTGGAGATGTGGTGGCAGTGCCTGTGTTTGATTCAATATCTTGCTTTATTTTGAACTGCAAGCCAAATCATTTTTGTCCTTGAAAGGTCTGTTAAGACAGCAAGACCTCAATCCTGTTTATTTTTCAATGTGGTCAAATCAAAAGTTGGTTTCGACCCGTCTCAAGATTCGCACTCGTGTCTCAACCAAGGTCCTGGGCCCGCCCTGCGTGTGGCCCGTTCCCACCAAATTTATTCAGACTTGACTACTGACTTCCTTCGCCTGTACAACACGATTGAAAGCTCAAATTCGTTCCTTCTCCTTCACCGCGACAACCAGAGCTTCAGCAACGTGCTGAATCTTTCCTGCAGCGACCGTACCATCTCACTGACCGAATTGTTCATCCCAGCTTTCTTGACAGTCGGCGCACCATCACAATCCCTGAGTTGAGCAAAGCCGACTCCAAGGCTGCAATTTGTCCTCAGCTGTCGGCGAACGTCTGTTTCCATCGCAACAAAGCCCCGAAGCACCGACACTGTTTCCGCGTCAAATGACGCGGCGCTCCCTCGACTCCAGAAGGCAGAACAAAGGGGGGGATCAATGATTCAGGTCAGGTGACCCAAACCTTGAGGAAGCCCAAACTACAACCTTGGTTCTTTTCGCAAGAAAATGATCCTGCGGCCCAAACCCCGACTTTCATTGTGGTCACAAGAACACAAAAGAAAACGAAGACCACCTACAGGTTCTGGACTGTTTGTGTGAGTTGTGATACCCGGGTGATCCCGGTCAGGTAACCAAAAGCTTTGGAAATTTTTTCTCGAGATCGCCACGCGAAGGCCCACAAAAGAAACCTGGATTCTACTGAAGACACACACACAGATTTGTCTTGTTCCTTTGAATCCGTTTTATCTCCGGCTAAAACCCAGGCGCAACCACCCTTAAGTGGACGTAATGCGTCGCCAAATGTCTCTCTCGCATCATATTAGTGTCACTTTGGTCATTTTGCAGAAATTACTGCGACATTTTCTCGTTACAGGTGGATATAAGTGAATAATAGCGGACGCGGTCTCGAGTACGCGCTCAGCCAGATTAAAGTCAGTTGCTTGTCGCATTACGGATTCCCTCAGAACGCGGCTTTGTCACCTGATTGTAGCTGCTGAACTGGGTGCCAAACAGCCAAGGGTGACTTTCCAACGGGGCGGTCCAGTTCAGAACATTTCTCACAGTGTTGAGAACAAGGGGGCTTTGACGCTTTTCCAGAGACACTCGACCGTGATTCAATCTTCTCTGCGCCATGAGCGTGAAAAGAAGCCTCAAAGAGAAATCCTGCAGCGCGTCGAGCTGTTTCCACGATGCGGCCATCACTTTCATCTGGCACAGACCTCGCGACTACACGGAAGCAGTGTGACTGTGGACCGCTCCCGTGGACACAGCTACAGCAAGAGAGAATTCTTCCCCTTTCTTGCACACTACAGTTATTGACTTGTGACGAGACGAACTCTAGATTGGAGACTGCACGCTGAACTTGCTTGCTCACAAAACTGAGAGAAGCCCATTGCATGAAGTCAAAAAGAACTTGCGATTCGGATCACTCCTGGAAACTCGAACTCGAACCAGGCGCCTCAAGCCGGGTCTCAGCCGTCACGTCCGAGGCAGGTTGTCGTGACAACGGCTCGAGTCCCTCGCGACGCTGCGCAACTGTTTCCGAAGCGGTCCTCGCACCGCACGATCGGCGCTAAAAGGTCGCATCTGTGCGCAGGCCCCTCAAGTGCCCAATTAATCCTCTAATTAATAAAGGAATTAATGAACGGTTTAATTGTCATGTCAAAACAAATCAGACCTGCGCTTATGTGCTCATCCCTCGACTGAGGAATTGCAATTCTTTGTTTGAATCATTTTGCAAAACACTTAAGCTGCTTAGTTTTTGAAGTACGGTTTAACAGATCGGATAAAAATGTAACGATTGCAAATCACCATCATAACAACCATGGCAGGACCGTTGTGCTGAAATAAACTGCATGCATGGTGTGGTTAGAGAGAGACAGAGGCAGAGAGGTGGAGAGATGGAGAGAGAGGGGGAAAGAGAAAATGAGAGAGAGAGAGAGAGAGAGAGAGAGAGAGAGAGAGAGCTCAAGCATGCAATCTTTGAATCTTCAGCCAAGACACCCTTCAGGTAAAGACAAGTCTCTGACTTCGGTTCAGTCCGCACATCGCACGTGTGTTTTCTTTCTGCAGGGCCTGCAGCCCCCCGCGCAGGAAGTCCGCGCAGCCAATTAGAGGGCATTAATCGAGTGAAGAGCTGAACCCCGAGTCTCAATTATCATTCATCAAATTCAATTATCATCAGCAATTATCAAACATGTGTGCACCTGCGCCATTAAACGCCTTCAGTCTCCTACACCTACAATTAAATGATCACCTTTCTGCGAAAACTAACGCCAAGGCAATGGTCGTCGCAGGTCGCACGGGTGATTTGGATTTTGATCACTTTTGTCCATTTGTTTTTGTTGCAGGGGGTAGATGCCACAGACCCAGTGCAATGCGAGTACGTATTTTCACTGTATGAGCGCTTGCCCCAAACGAACAAACCTTTGTTTTGTTGGGGTGGATTTCCACACGTCCTGAAAAGGAACAAAGCAAAATGACACGGTGACACCACAAACTGCATGCATAATCTGATTTTCTCTTGTGGTTTTCGCTTCGTACCTTTCCTCCATGTCAACATCTCAAGGAGGCATTTTTGTTGCACATCAAGTCAGCTGACATTTTGCAGGGAGGATCCATTGAGACATTGCAATTATGTTCATAATTGACACATTGGGCTCTTGTTTGAAAGCCACTGCAAACCAGTGCAGGGTGAAGGGATCTACTGGCGGATCCATCGTGATCAGAGCTTTGGTGCTCACAACCGGTTGGGAAATCCTGTCGTTCAAACCACCCACGAAAGTTCACTCGCCTGAAACAAAGGGAAAACCGAACACTTCATACATGTGTTGAATTATTCGTTGCTTTTGTTGATTGACCTTGGCCTGCAGTTTTCAAACTTCAAATCCGTGCACAAAAACAAAAGGGCGCTCGGTCGACCCCGGCCCGATCCCCCCGCCCCGATCCCCCTCCCACGCCTCGTGCCCTCAAAAGCTGATGCGTCCGTCTTCCTGAGTTTTGATAAGATTTTCTCTTCAATAATTAATACGCGTCTGTGGATCCGAGAGTCAAGGGTCACGTGACAATAATTGCTTCCGATCCCCACAATTAGAGGCGTTTAGTGTCATTATTACATTCGGACCCGCTGTTTAGTCTGAAGAAAACGTCAGAACGAAAACAATGAAACTTTGTCGGCACAAATGTACAACACTCAAGCAAAACCAGACAAGAAAGTGAAACAAAAACTTCTAAATTTCTCTCTTTCTCAATCCCATCAAGTGCACTTCAAACCATTCGTCTGATAAGAAAACGCTACTTTGGGCACATCGAGACCGTTGCGAGTATCAGAAGGTATCACAGAAAGAACAAGAACAGGAACAGAATCACAGCTGGGACGGACTCCAAACGCGAGCAACCTGGACCCAACAGAAAGGTAAATTCTTTCATTTTGTTTGTTCTTGCTGGCCAAGTTGTCATTTTGACTCTTGACTATGTGTGGTGGGTGTTTTGAGCCTTTCTCGAGCATTTTCATCATTGACCCATTTGCTCATCCCAGTGGTGTGAGCTGGCCGTGAATTGGAAAGAGAATAGCGGTGGTGCAAAGTTATATGACCGTCTTGTTGCTGCCAACACCAACGCGTTGAGCCCATAGTCTGCAGGACAGTTCCCGTTCAACAGTGTTCCTCCAGTGTGAATGCTTTCAAATGCACAGCGAAACACATTTGGTCGATGGCCACATGTCACAATGCTTCCTACTTTGGAAAAATGCCACTTGACCTTTGCGGCGGAACAGAGGAATAATGGTATTTACATCTCTGTTGAAAACACTTCATCTGTGAAGTCGGCAAGAAGAGCGGTGACACTGATAAAGCGATGCAGGTGAACTGACCATCCCAAGCGATGAAAAATGTTGTGAAAAGATGTCGCGAAAAAAAATGCCTCGGTGAAACGTTTGTGAAGCTGACGGCCATCAAAAATTTTGTGTGTCCGCATTTTTCAAACGAAAATTGTTGTTTTCTGTGGCACCTCAGCCAAGGTGTCCCTGTCCATCCCGTCCCATCGCATCCTGCCCTTGCCTTTAGGGCGCACACGGGCACACAGAGGCACATGGGGGCACACGAAACGTGTAGGGGGCATGGGGCCATCGCACCCGTAGTTGTCTTACGCGCTGCTTCTTGCCCCTTCTTCAACTACAGGAGCTTTGCAACGGAACGAACCTGAGTCCAAAATCAGGGAGCAAGTTTTCTCGCACTTTTCTTTCCTCAAAGCAGATGTTGAAAATCTTCTCTGTCTGATTCGTACTTGTCTCCCATCGGATTCAATCTGCTGGAAAAGACAATCGAGTAACGGAGAAGACAGCGCGGCTTGATGCGAGATTTCCTTTTCTCATTCGGCTCAATTCAACTGAAGTTGACCACCTATTACTGAGAACAACGCTGCAGAGTCTTCAGTGGGGCTTCTCCGTTAGATTGCGTCTGTCTCCTCAGCCTCGTGTCACTCGTGATGGTGGTGAGTGCGAGGGAGACAGTCCTGCATGCAGGGTGTGGAATCAGCCTTGGAATTCTCTTTCTCGACAAGTGAAAGTGGGATTCTCATTTGTGTGTCTTGGCACTTTGTTGTGGTTGTGCGTTGTTGTTCTTATTGCCATGCAGTGACACCAGAGTTCTCTGAATCTTGAGATGTGTTGTGCTATGTTTATCTGCATGGGCGCATGTGCTTGAACAAGTCAAGCCACTGTTTGTTTGTTGTTTTGATAAATTTCCTTGTCCACGATAAAAAAAATATCGAACAACTTTCGTGCAAAGCAGCTGCAAGAAATGATCTCGATGCTCTGATGCTGAGAGCAGACACCCTGACTCTCGACTGAGAGGTGCCTCTCAGGAAGAATATGCAGTACGCAGGATGAGACCACCATCCGTCAATGCTTCAACTTTGCACAAAACTTTATCAAGCCACTTTTGTCTTGCAAAACTGAACGAAGAACGAAAGATGGTGACAATTAGGACGCCTTGAATGGGGCAGATTTACCGTGAGTTGACAGATTTCATTATGTTGCAAATTGGAAAGAAGCCCTCAGAAGTTGATAATCTTGCGACAAATTCGAGCCGAGTGGACAACGACGATTCTCTCAGCAGAGATGGACAAGGAAGAAAGAGACTGAAAACTTCTTCCGTGCAGAACAATCCGCGATACTCGTGTCTCGTCAAATTCGTGGCGAATTCAACATGAATGAGACAAATCTTACTTTGGGATGAGACAATTGAGCTTGTTTTCTCGACTTGAGCCATGAAAGGAAACAAGTCTTGGGGGATCGGCCCGCGCTCACAAACAAGCACTTTGAACCACAAGCTGCTCCAGGTGTGCCGGAAGACAAAACTTCCCGCTTCTGTTGAAAAACAGTTCTAGTTCACGAAGAAGCAGTGTACGTACGAGGGAGATCCGCAAAGTTCGGTTCGTCGCCGATTTTGAGTATGTTCCTCAGGTTTTGACTCCCATTTCAATTGCCATTTGATCAAAATGTTCAACCCAGGAAAAAAAATGAAGGTCATAATGAGAAGTACTTGCAGATCTATTTTTGTTCAATTTTGCTGAACCGTTTTGAAATGACGAAGGAAAGAACCGAACTTTGTGGACTTAATGAACCCTCGTAAGCCTGGGGTCGGGGTTGGGACAAGTAAAACTTTGGGTTTTTTCAACTTTGTTTGTTCTCTTTGCACAGAGCTTGTTGTACAGACATTCAGCGTGTTTCCGTGAAGTGAAGGTGACTGAGATGGTACCAAAGTGGTTGAGTCGGTGCTGCATGGGTTCGTTCATTGGAACTGGACCTGCAGATCGAGTGGCTGGAGTGTGGCTGAAGGCTTGACGATGTCCTCCACTGCAAAGCGACAAGCGGGCTGGATCGACAAGAGCCCTTCACGCCCTAAACGCACCTGGTTTGTTCGTCGGTTGCCTCATTTACACCAATTGGACAGGTTTCAGTTCCCTCTCAGGTCAGTTTTGGAACTGGGTTGACACTAATTGATCTGAAGAGACAAAAGAGAAGAACATTTCGGGCCAGACTGTAACGTCTGCGAATGAAGGGAAAGGGAATGTTTGGTCCCTTTTCCTCTTCCTTGCCTCAACGGGATCCGGGCCATGAAAACGGGCACGTTTCTGTGCAAGTCGACTGGCGCATCTTCCTTTACTTTGTAACTGCGGCAGATGTTTCTGAATTCAATTTGCACCAAATTGAAGTGTAATCGACAGAACTGTCGAGCCTCTCCTTCCGTAAGTGGAAGATTCACTCAACACGAATCCAAATGCCGAGTTTCGCCCGCAGATGGCAGCTGGTGCACCACCAGAGATATGAACGGTCTCAAATTGGAATTTATGTGGTTTCTCCCTCAGCCTGACTATTCTTTGCACTGGTGCATTGGACAAAAACATTGTCAAAAGGGGTAGAGCTTTGCTTGTGACGATGATTTGTTCGGGAGAACTTTACTAACAGGAACGCGCAGTCAACGGGGAATCTGCACAAACCTCCAACAACATCAGATTCAACCCTTTTCCATTGCAATTGTCTCGTCTGGCCCACCACGAGAGAAGGTCATTGAAAATTTGGGGGAAGTGGGGTTTATTAGCTGTTACCAGAAAATGAGTCGATTTGGTGACAAATTGGGTTTGAGGTTTTCTTGCAACTCTCACTCGTTGGAAGCTTTGTTGCCACAATTGGGAAAAATAGCATTGTTAAACGCACAGTCATCGTAATTCTGACAGGAGGGTGACAAAACAACAAGCAGTCTTCAGTTTCCAGCACAAACCCGCAAACTTTTCACTCTGTTTTGGTTCTTTTCCAGAAACTGAAACACACACACACACACACACACACACACACACACAGAGAGAGAGTTGGGAAGCAATTTTTGATTTGTGAAAAATATACGTGCAACTGCACAAGTGTAGGCTCCTGCCCCATCCCCTTTCAAAAATTCCTCTCCGCAGAGCATCGTTCTGCTCTCAATGAAGAGTCAATGCAAAGCCAGACAGTCTGATTGCTCGTTGTTGTCGTAATTTTGGGTTTCAATCTCTGTTGGGCAGAAGGCAGTTGAAAGTAGCTTCACGGATTTTATCAGTGTGCCAACAAATTAGCTGCGAGATGGAACACTCGGAGATGTGGTCGTTTTGTATTTGGATATTGAAGTTTTGATGATTTTGTGCTGTCATTCAAATTTGCAGTGTGTTTGCCTCTCAAAATCTTTGAAAAAGAAAACATAAACGAAGTGTCGGAATTTGGAGTTTAGCTCCTGCAAACGCCAAACATGTCCCGCGCAGAAGGTGAGTGGCAAATGTTTCTGTTTGTCGAACTCGAAAAACTGGTTTGTCCGTTTTTCGCTGGCGTTTGTGAGGAATGACTTTTTGGTCTGGACATTCTAAAAGGCCGCGCAAATTGCTTTCTTGCACACGCTGCTCCGGCTGAAATTAACCACGCGAGGGGAAAATATTTTGCACATTGTGTCACAGAATCCTGTACTTCCCAATCAGAAAATATTTTTCAACGTTGTCGCCCTGCCGCGCACCCTGGACAATAATCCATCGGAATTGACTGCAACTGTACAAAACAAGCCTGGCGTTCACTGACAACTTTACCCAGAAAAGATTCCAAAACACAAACACAATGAAAGGTCAATTTTTTTCGCTTGCATCAAAATGAGTTTCGTGTTTTGCAACTTTCTATTTTTTGTCCTTTTTCAAATAAATTCTCGAACCAAGAGTGCAAGTTTGCGGGAAATGGATTTTTTGTATTCCCAGTGGAAGGAGTTTGGGAAGATTTTGGGAATGAGAGTTTGGGAATTCCTTATTTTGTTCAGGTTTTTGTGTGGTGCTTGAGTCGAGGCTTGATGTAATTTGGCTAAAAGCCCCTCTTCATTCCGAAGCGGTTGATACCGAGCGCTTGCAGGTTGTCAAAGTTGCCTTTCTGTTTTGCAAACACAGACATCCGAACGCACACTTTTTTTGCGATTCAGATAAAATTGTCACTCTGCGAAAATTTTGAAAACGTTAGGTTTCAGTTGAAACACGAAAGTGGCACTTCGCTCTTTGACGACCGAACGCTTCCGTCGTGTCCGCAGCGCGCGGGGAACGGAGCAGGGGAACAGCTTCGTCTGCAGATGCGCAGGTTCGCTCAGCAGAAGCGGGCAGAACGTGGGGCTCGAGATTAATAGGAAGAAAATGAGCTAAAGCAAATCAGCAAATGAAGAAAATGATTCTTGATGCGCGCGAAATGAAGGCAGCGCTTTTCTGTCAGGAAATGAACTAATGTGGCGGGAAAATGAAGTAAAAGCCCCTTAACTTAGACATTTTCTTCCATTTTCTTCACTTGCTGAAATCTTTAGCCCATACCCAGGCTTGCATTAGATGAAATTAAGCTAAATTACCTGGTCATTATTCGTCTAACTATGCCTGGGAGTGCTGCAAAGAACATTTTGTAAATTACCCCTATTTTCGCTCATTTGTTGAGGCGATGCTGTAATTCTAACACGCTGCAGGGGATCCTCCGCCTAAAATGTCGAATGTAATTTGGTAGCACCACTTAGAGAGTAATTTCATTTGGAGTATAGCTTTTATTTGTGTTCCTACCTTCCTGCAGAAAGTGCTTGAGTAACGTGCAGGTAATGTCTCCGCATTACAGAACAAAGGCAGAACACTCATGAGGCTAACGGAGATTTACGAATGTTATCCTCTTTTGGATACATTTTGGGGTCAATTTCATCTTTCCAGAGAAAGTTTTCGCTGCAAGCTGTTCCTCGCGAGATGAAATGAACATCGATCGCCGCAAAATTTGTGAACCGCGGCAAAAGTAGGTCACGCAGGGAACTTGGATTTCTGTGAAGTTTCCGATCAATTCCACTGCAGAGAAGTGTGCTGCAAGAACAAGAGCAACAACTTTTTCCTGAAACATTGACAAAATATAATTGTAAAGGAGACATTTGTGATCCGATCGTTCCTCCAAAGTGAATGTCTGTGACGGTGAGTTTCTGTGAGAATCTGACGAAAAGTCGGGCGCGCATCACGGATTCTCCTCAAACAAATATCAAATCAAATTGGTCGTGATTGTTGGGATGTGAAAAGTTAACAATAAATTACCAACAAAAGCCAACACAAGCGGAGGGAAGGTCAGCTTCACGTGACAAGATTAAATTTTGCAAATCTGATTTGGTCTCAAATTCATTCCACTAATTTCCCTTCTGTGTTGGAGTAGTCAAACCCACAATTGTGATCAAATATTGGCGACGCCTTCCGTTGAAGATGGGTGGATCCCCTTGAGGGCAGCATGAAGTTCCTTGCTGGCCGTTCAGACAAAAATAGCTCCATGGAGCTCGTGGTGATTTGAGGAAATTCTGATTTTGCTCACTCTGATTTCACTCC
>JAAUXT010098085.1_pt1 | contig 27757 bp, 39 predicted proteins | sample 7278171 | NCBI WGS metagenome assembly JAAUXT01 (sample SAMN14350112, study PRJNA611818) | marine sediment metagenome | isolation source: surface marine sediment (1.8m) | place: French Polynesia: Moorea | collected 2018-08
CCAAATCAGAGCAAGCCAAATCAGAGCAAGCCAAATCAGAGCAAGCCAAATAAGAGCAACTGAAATTTCCTCAAATCACCGCGAGCTCCATGGAGCTATTTTTGGGCAAATGAAGTGATAGTTTGATTTTTGGGGAGGTTGCATCAAAATGTGTCCTGGACCACATGTTCATGGAAAATATTTGGTGAGGAAGAGAAAAGTTATTTGGTTGTGTTGCAAATTGGGAGCAACTATGGTGTGCAGTTTTAAAATTTCATTGTACTGGATTGCATATGTGTGTGCCAGGTTTGGGGCTCAAAGTCAAACTTGGAACATTGATGAAATTCTGTCGTTGACCTTTTTGCACTTGTTTTGGAATGTTTTGGCCTGTTCTGGATCAACTTGACAACATATAGTGTAAAAATTCATTTTGGCGTTTAGTCCTGGCCAGATGGCGCTATCATTATTTTTATGAGGATTTTTGGTTTTTGAGCAAAAGGTACCAACATTTTGTGAGTGGCCCAACTCATTACAAACAAATCACAAAATCGATCCATATTGTTGGTGTTGTAGGATTGTCAACAACTTGGTCAAATGAGTTTTGGGAGATTTCATTTGTATTCAAAGGTGCAGAGTCCTTTTTTTTTTTTTTTTGTTTTGTGTGCACGTGTGTGTGCTGAAAAATGCAACCGGAATGAATGACTGGAAAGAGTTCAAATGGTCGCCAGGCCGGTGCACATGGAGCCAGAGATATTTGAATGAGCCGGGCGAATGTACAAGGTCACCACAAAATATTTGCCACAAAAAGTTGTGATGTTTGTTGCACCTGTCTATTGAACTAGACTTTCGTAGAAAACGAGCCGCATACCGCTGCCATCACTGTCAAGGAAATCTGCCGGGAAATTTCCTTGCAGGAGGGGGAATTTCCCTTCAACCCTTGAAGGGAAATTTCCCTCTAACCCTTGCAGGGAAATTTCCTTGCACACACAGGTGGGGGGAATTTCCTTCCAGCCCCCTGCATATGCAAATTTCACTGCAAAGGTGAGAGGGAAAGTTCTTTCTAACCCCCTTGGAGGGAAATTTCCCTCTGACCTTTGTAGTGAAATCTTGGAAGGAAATTTCCCTCCAGCCCCTTTGGAGGAAATTTCCCTCCAACCCCCTTGGAAGGGAGATTTCCCCATAACCTATGCAGTGAAATTTCCCACCAACCCCTTGGAGGAACCCCCTCGGAGGGAAATTTCCCTCTAACCTTTGCAGTGAAATTTCCACAGGGGCAAGGAAATTTCCTTCCAACCCCTAACCTGGCCTCAGTCAGTCAGTCACGGTAGAACCAATACAAGCCGGCGCGGCTCGTAAACATCACGTTCAAAGGATGCAACAACATCAACGACAAAAGTGTGAACAAGTAACATTGAACTCAAAAGGCCTTTGGCACAAAAGGAGGCCCCTGGCCTCGCGGTGATTTGAACTTGAATGTTCCTTCTCTTCTTTTGCTTTCAATCGATTTATTGATCACTGTCGTAATACAGTTCTCACACACATACAAAACAAGAAAATAAACAAATAAAAAGGAAAATGTATACCTTGGAGCTATTGTTGTTATTTTATGGTGCATTTAGAAATATTCAAATATTTTCACATGAGTTAAATTATTTATATATTTCAGGCTGCAAATCTGCCTGTTGTCACTATGTAGCATTTTACATATTGATATACATTTTTGTAAGTTTTGCTTTCAATTTCTGTATCTTTATGACCTTGAATTATTTGTATTAATTGTCTATTTGTAAGTTTTTGGAATTTCTCATGCAGCTTAGAAATGTTTTTTTTAAATAATTGTCTTTGTATTTTAAATTCATCGCAATCCATGAAGTAATGATGTATAGTTTCTTGTTTATTTTTATTACATTGTAAACATTTTGAAGATTGTACAAAATTGAATTTAAATTGATCAGCATTTAAAGTACTGCTCTGGAATCTTAATTTCATGTAAATATTATCTATTTCTGTGTCATAATGGAAATGAATGGAATATTTTTTATGCATTTCTTCCAAAAAATCTGGATAATTGTTTTTTAGTCTGATGTCATCAGGTAAGGTATTCCATAGCCTAATCATTTTTCAATAAAAAGAATTATAGAATTTATTTTTCTTTGAAAAAATTATTTTTAATTTCCCAACATTTCTACCAATGTTTATGGGTATGTCTATAAAAATGTATCATAAATTATTTTTGGAGTTTGTGTTAATTTTATTTTAGCAAACATTGTGATGGACAAATATGAAGTTCTTTCAAAAAAATTATTCCATCCTAATTCATGCAACAATTTATTTTCTGAAATAAATCTTGAACCCCTTACAACTATTAAAGCACAGTGATATGTCAATCTAGTTATTCTTTTTGTATTTTTTTGAGTTGCATCAATATAAAACATATTAATATAAAACATATTGCAATAATCAATAATTGAAGCTATTAATCCTTTATATAATTTTTCACTTGTCTTAAAGTCTATTTTCTTTCTAATTGATTTGAACATTCTAGTTTTTCGTTACAATTGTTCATTGCACTTCTTCAAAGCCTCAAAAACAACCAAACATAAATGACAACTTCCAAAACTCTTTTGACCCAGCAAGTTACAACCCTGTCATACAAGCAAAATTTAACAACATTTCATTTTTTGACAGAATTTCGTTTTTTGCACTTTATGAAGTGAAGATGTTCAGTTTTGGTCTTTTGACACCTCATGAATTATTTAGGCATTGTTTGGGCGTTATATGCAGGTGCATGAAATGGGATTCACAGTTGAGCCCATTGAGCCTTGAGGTCTGGTTTATTTTTGGAGGTATCCGGTGGAGGCAGTGTGTGACATCAGCACTGGCAGCAAGGTTCAGATCGGTTTGGCTTTCTGAATTTGCACAAGGGTCAAAAAGCCAAGTAGCTTTGTAATAATTGAGGATTTCACACGCTGAGGTCCCTTCTCCACTGTGTTGGCAATGTTCCAGCCACCCGTCCGGGTCCGCGGTTGTGTTTGTTTTTTATGTTTGACAGAAGTTCGATGAAAAAGCACAGAAAAGAGTGGCACTAGTTCTGGAGCAAAGATTATGACCAAGGAATGTTTGAATTTCAATTCAGTCCCCGCGCACAGAAGGGTCTGCAGTCGCGGTGTGTGTCACAACGTGACAAGCGAGCTGGAAAAAGTGGCGCTCTGCAGACAACACTAAGTGTCATGTGCTTCACAGGATGCACTGTCTGATCAGATAAGTGTGAAATTACAAGCTCCTGACTATATTCCGGGGAATATTGTCGTTCACTGCCACATGCTTCGTTGTTGACCTCTGTTCCCATTGCAGACTTGAATGATTTTCGTTCACAAACCCGGAACCAAATGGTGAAGAAATTTGTGCTGATATAAACACAGGATTGTGGGAGGATTGCAAGAAGACGAGCAAGTGTTTTGCTCGTGTTCAAGAAGTACGAAATTTAGGGGCGTCTTCGCAATGAATCGCAACTGGCTGTGTTTTCTTCTGGTGTCGGTGTGCTACAGTTTGCCCTCCGGTAAGTTTAAAGTTTGAGAACAAATTCTTCTGGTGGACTACAATATATGCAGGCATCAATGTTCATGCAAAAAATTTTTGCATTGAAGTTAGAACGCTTCATACACAAACAATCCAACGATTCATGTGAGCCTTATCGGGTTGCCCTAAATTTTCAACTCACATTCACACGCCTCAGTGACAAAAGAAGAGGGTCACCTGAGCAAAGCAATGCGAGAGGCTGCGTCTCGTGCACGTCCTGTTTTGGTCAAAATGCTGATCAGAAGGTTTTGAGGAAAGCACAATGTTCCAGAGCTGCAGATGGAGAAGATAGGTCCCGACCCTTTTGGTTTTCTGGACCTTCCTCGCTCTCTGCTTGTTTTCTGCGTTGTACGTGTACCTGCAGTCATCTGCTGGAACTCTTCTTCCAGCTTCTTGATGCTGATGGGCATTTCTGCAAGTGCCAAAACGCAGAGGAAGGTTCCGGCGGCCATGACCGCGTGAACAATGAGGTGAACCATCTCAATCCTCACTTGTTTTGGCCGACCCTCCTGAAGAATAGAAACAACACAGAAACAATGGTGACCCTCATCACAGTTACCTCAGCCCTGAAAGATAATTGTATCCCAAAGGATCATTGTTACCCCCACTGACAGTCGCATGTATGTACTCGTACGTGGTTTCTGAGATGCTGCGGCCAAGGCACGCGCGGCTGCCTTTGCAGAGGATTCTAGTTATATTGGTCCACAGAATGAGTATGTATACCAGTATATCTTGAGTGACACTTTTCATGCCGCTCAATTGCGTGCAGTCAAAACAAGGAATCAGACCAAGCACACGTGCAAGAACGTAAAGAATAAGACGTCCTCGTACTTGGGCAATTTCAGCGTCGCACGGGCATCTGCAGACAGGCTTCTTTCTGCGTGCACAATCAATGTGCGACCAGCTTTGTGAGACCATGATCGAGAAAAGATTTTGTGTGATTTCACAGGAACCGTTTGTGTAGAGTTTATATAATTTTCGTTGTGATACTGAATGCGCTTTTTCTTGCGAATGCAGGAAGGCACGCAGGTTTTGTGGAAATTTCACTTCAGAAACCTTTCTGACACCGGAGAGCATCGCTGAGAGGATAATCTTTGAACAGTCATCAAGTTTTTGGTTTGGGCACAATAATTTCATGCTGCCGATGTGTCAAGTAGATGGCTGGCTGGAGAGTTGACGGATTTATTCAAGTTGACGGAAGTTCCATGCAGCCAGAAGTGTTCTTGATGTCGTCATCAAATTCATTGCGCTCATGTAGAGTTGCGATGATCCACACTTCTCGCACTTGGTCCAGTGCGCTGTAGCTGAAGGACAAGACTGCTCTGTTGTTTTGGTCTTTGCATTCAGATGATCTTACATCCCGTGCATGCAGGAAGATATTCCTCTACTGGGAATACAATTACGAGGAGACTTGCAATTCTAACGTTCGATTGCATGTTGTATCACCTTTGGTTAGTGTCCTTTCTGCCCTAAAATTGGTAAGAATTAACACAGTTTTGAGTGCAACAATGCCGACTCAAAAGTGATACAACATGTTCACTCGAACGTTAGAATTGCATATATCCTCGTATTTGACCTGCCAAGTGACCATGGGGCGACAACCACAAGTATGTGAATCTAACAAAACTACAGCGGCGAGCATCATTTTCTGAAGTGGCATCAGAATGCGAGTCAACAGCAAAACCCAAAAATCAACGAATTGCAGAAGTTCATGCAAGTTTGAGACATGTTCGGAGGGGGAGCGGATGTCACTACGAAACTCTGCTTGTTTCTTGGAGTCTTTTCAAGGTTGGAACCCCCTCCCCTTGCGGCTGCCAAAACTCCACAGTCCGACCCTGTGACAGATGTGTCTTTTTCTGGCTGTTTGCATGAGGCTTGGGGCAATTTAGCCTATGATTCAACTCGTAGAAGCAGTTCCTTTGAGTGCATTTGATCGATGAAAAGTTCAAATGTATCTCAGCGAAGTTACGAGAGAATTTAGGCAGGTCTTTTTGGGCAATCCACCTCACGTGGTGGCAAAAGTACAGGGGACCCACAGCAACCCAGCCAATTTCCCCAACAATCTCATTTCTACGAGGGCCTCTTGGGTACCATGGAGCAGGTGACGAAAGTACCTAACAGCCTTGTCTTGCCTCCTGTGTGCTGTTCTTTCAAGTTTAAATCCTCCGTCAAGGATCTGTTGACGGTTTTTGTTGTCTCAAATCCTCTGATTTTCAGCATTCACTCAAGCAGCCCGATGTCCTGTGGGGTGGCACTCACCCAAATTTGGAAAGGTTCTTCCCTCCTCTTCGCGGATAAAATTTAGGGCCAAGTCCTTTGAGGGCAGGGCCAACCCAAAATCTGCGCAGGCCCTTACCCCCCTCCCAAGGTCAATCTCAGTGTGTGAGAGGTTGGGGTGGGGGGTCAGTCGAAAACTCTCCCGCAGGATACCATGCGTCGGTCCGAGCCTGTATTCACAGCTGTGCTTTCGTCTTGTCAGTTAAATTTCACAAAAATTAAACGCGTCGCAGAATTGTGCTGAATGATTTATCACGAATTGCTCGTGCTGCAGCTCTTGGTACCGGAAACTGCAGTGTTCCTGGTCCGGACCGCGCCGACTGTGGCTGGCCCGGGATTCAAGAGGAAGTCTGCCTCGGCCGCGGCTGCTGCTGGAACAACACGGTTCACGGCTACGCTTGGTGTTTCGGTGAGAAGGCTTTGCGTGCTCGCACGCCAAGAAGCATTGCACTCAACCTTTTTCAGTTTGTCTCATTGGACGGATTCCAATGGACCTCAGGTGCATGGACTCCACCGCGGACATTCTGTGTGGTCCATTGACTCTCTGAACGGGTCTCGCTTGGCCAGGATTTCCAGCGGACAGAGAGAAGCATCGGAAGCCGCCAGAGTCTTGCGCTGAGAATACGCTTTCCTTCTCCGTGCCCGCTGGAGATCCTGGTCAAGTGATACCCGTTGAATTTTGGTTGTCTAAAAACCATATTTACGAGGGACCTACACTGTGTGTGGCCTTCTCAATTTTAATTGACACCTGAAACGGCGAGGCGCTGCGTCTTCTGAAATGGGTGTCTTTGACCTTCTTGACATTGGGCTCCCTGACTCCTCCCTTCCCCACTCTCTCCACCAGAAGGAACTCATTCCCTCGCGCACGTTTCAAAATTTGAGGCCAGGGAGCAAGGGGGTTAATCAACGCCTCTCTGGTGTCCACATCCCGCCGGTGTTTGAACGCCTGCGCGGGCCCTGCCGGATCCGCTTGAGACAAGGCATGCATGCGGAAGAAGAAAGATGAAGCCTGGCAAAAGGACTGTGGTTTTTGGTGCACTTGAGTTTCGAGTGTGTTTGCAGCCAAACGTAGCAGGTACATTTTCCAAGTGAGACGTCATTTTAACGTAGGCTGCCAGGAACTCCATTTGGGCAAACATGCAACCAAATGTTTTCACGTTGGATTGCTGCATATGGTTCCAGTCTGAAGTCTTCTCCATGAAGAAGGCCCCCATCTCGGAGACATCTGCACGGTTTGAACAAAAGATTGCGAACGGACTCTAAAAATTTCCATCTTCTCATTTAGAAACTACACCTTTGCTGCATGCAACCTGCATGCAATCCCACTTGGTGATGTTTTTCAGCAGTCAAAAGACGTGAGCAAATTTGCACAAAAGCTACCAGGAACAAAGGACAGGCGAGTGCTGCTCAATTTCCAAGTTGAGAGAAAAGAAGTGTTGGCATGCAGCTGGACACTTGCCGAGGCTGAAAGACACGAGATAAATCGTGTTTTGTGCAGAATCAAGTGTCGTTCTCAAAATGTTCGGGCTCTTTTTGGATCACAGACACACACACCGTGTGCACGATCAAAACTATTGCGAAAACAAATTTTGACCAAAGTCAAAACACTTCAGGTTTGAACAACGATCCGAAGTCAAAGCCTCGTTGGTCCATCCCATTTTGTGGTGAATCAGAAGCAAACTGCTGCAAATTGGTGTGTTGCCATCGTCCTTTGCACATGAGGAGCGGCCAACTCCCCGGAATATGACGGAAACTTGTTGTGGCCACGACTCTGCGAAAAATTGTGAGCCATTTCTTGCGCCAGATTTCACACACTGCAAAGCCGAGACACGTCGCCTTTCGCGCAACTGCTTGCCCACTTTGTTCGCATTTTGCACAATAGTGAGTGCATGCCGACGGGACAATTTACTGGCAGATTCAGGGGGACCCATGCAGGGACTCTGCTTCACTGTTCCTTGTCTCTGAATGATAAATAGCTCACCTGGTTTGCGCGGCAGGAGAAGTTTTCTCTTTTCCAAGATATTTATGAAGTCAGAAGTTCCCCTCCGAGGGTTGGACCATGGCCACGACGAGGTCGGTCCACCCCAATCCTTGACTCATTTGTGCAGGCGCCGACGTTCTGATGGTGTCTTTCGAGCCTTCTTTGGCGAGACGTGTATCGGGGCTTTCGCTGTTGCAGACAAAGTGTCCGGGGTGTCTGAAGACGATACAACGCAGCTACTTGAAGAGGAAGAACACACCTTAGAAGTCTGCGGGGCCAACCTTGCTGCGACTTCAGAGGTTTGTGGAATCCCACAAGCTTGAACTGAAGCGAAGTTGTCTTGCCTTGCATAACGTCAGCCATTGCGAACGCGCCACGGACCAAGATCCTGTTTCGTGACTTCACCCACACATCCTTCGTGAATGGTGGCAGGTTCAGCAGTTCGCTTCACCCGGTTGGCCGGTGCGCTACCCGAGGAACCAGAACTGCACCTGGGTCCTGACTGCACCGCCCGGCTTCGTCGTGCACGTGCGCGTCGCCGTCCGGCTCGAGGCGCCCGACCAGGATGACGGACTCTGCAAATTCGACAGCCTTGCTCTGTCGCTCGGTCAGTCCTTTTCAAGAGTTGAGAAGTAACGCCGACTCGATGAATAGGTCAGAGACAAACTGTCGCATGTTTGTGTGTACTCTTTTCAGATGGAACGCCAATCAACGGTTCGAGTCACCTTTTCTGTGGAACGACGGACGTTGAGCGCTTCAGCGAAGGCGGCACGATGATCGTTCGTTTCACTTCGGACAGAACGAGAGAAGAACAGGGTTTCCATGCAAATTACACGAAAGGTGCGAGATCTTCATGCTTCTACCCAGTTGTTTCTCAGAAAGAAACGAGTAAAATTTTGTCCACGATGCACTGCGGACCTGCTGTGTTGCAGTGGTCGACTTCTGCGCGTCGCAGCCGTGTCAGAACGGAGGCAGCTGCTACAACACGGAGGCGGAGGCGCGATGCCGCTGCTCCCTCGAGTACAGCGGCCGGTTCTGTGAAGGTGCGTGATTGTGCGAAGTCCCTTTAGGGCGAAGCACCATGTGGTAGTGAAGTATATGGCAGCTGGACTGAAATGTCCCCTGCCCCCTCCCCCCTGCCAGACCCCCCCTCCCCTCCCCCTACCAGATCCCCCTACTGGACCCCCTCCCCCCACCAGAGGTAGGACTCCCCCCCCCATGGACAGCATGACTGGTGGAAGACAAGGAGGACAAGGAAGAATTGATGAACAAGGAAGAATTGATGACATTACCAACGCTGCAAGGGACTTGGCACTGCAGTTGCCTTGAGCACTGCTTCTTGTTCTTCTTGGTGCTGTCAGTTTGTTCCCGTTGTATCTGTCCTCTTTAATATTTCTGTTTTCGAAGTTTTGACACCAGAAGTTGTGCCGTGTTATCTTTGCCAATTGATGGTTTGTTTGACCCAAAACGTTTTGTGTTTCAGTCGAACTGACCAGAATCACGGTCCTCACGTCTCAAACCACCCGACGGTACAGTGATAGTAATTCTGAGTTCACGTCTGCTGAAGGTCTGAAGCGTTCACAATGCCGCAAGAAAACAAAGTGACAGTTGCATCATAGACATTTGTGATTTGCCAGGTACAATCGGACAGGGATTCGACTCGACACGGAGCCCTCGGCGCTGGTGCTGGACGTGAGGACCTGCGACTACGCTTACGTCGCCCTGGTCGGAGACGATGGTGACGTTCACTGGAAGCTCAAGTTCAAGACCAGATCAATTGGAAGAGTCGCAGCAACCAGCAGCACCTACAACTACATGAACATCTACGACTGCAATTGCACGACGTCGTCATCCAGAATCACCACAAGGTTGGCTTTGAGGAGAAACATGTTGTCAAAAACAAGCTCTGAAGTTCTCGTCGATTCAATTGTCGCTTGTGTGAAGAACTGTAACCTTCCAAGGCTTAGACAATATTTCTGTTGCTCATTAAACACGCAGAAAGTTTCCTTGTTCTTGATCTTTCAGCTTTTATCTGGTTGGGGATCCAGACACAGTGAATTTCTACAGAAGTTTCCCCTGCATATCTGCGCTTCCAATGTGGATCGCTTGGTCCTCGTCCTCCATCCCCAATGTTGGTCTCGGTCTGGTGCCTGGAGAATACAGTCTGATCGGACCGGCAGCTCCGACAAACTTGGAAGGGAAAACAGCTTTTACGACAAATCTGACCCTGGAGTTGTTCTCAAGTGCAAGCGCCAACTGGACTGTATTCAAGGATTTCAATATGACAGGTCAGTTTGGAGAAACCAAGATTCATGAAAAAGATGTTGCCACGTCGGGCCTGCAGAGCAGAGCACGCGAATTGGAGCGCGTTGCTTGCACGCAGTCTTTTCGTGTCCAACAGTTGGTGAATGCGGAGGTTCAGTGAGCACGACCGACCAAGTTCAGCAGATCGCTTCTCCTGGATGGCCAGGGGGATACGCTCCGAACTTGCACTGCGAGTGGACACTGACGGCACCTCCTGGGCACAGAATCAGTCTTCTCTTCAACCACATACGTCTCGAAACAGACACTGACTGCAAAAAAGACAGCGTCATTGTCTACGACGGTACAACATACAGCAACACTCTCCTGGCCAATTCATCATCCACCTTGATGCGGAAGCGATGTCGACTCCGAGCGTGGGGAAGCATTTAGGGGGCCCCACGTCCCAAAACTTGACCTTCCCCTTCCCTTATATTGTGTGCCGCAGGCACAGCATGCCATACACGGAGTTCTTTGCTCCTTCTGCAGCTGTTTTGAGACGTTTCCTGTCTTGACAGGGGATTCGACGACTGGTGACACACTGGCCGAGTTGTGTGGCTGGCGCGACGCCGTGAACCTGACGTCGTCCGGGTCCCGCCTCACCGTGACGCTCCTCAGCGACTCCGCCCTCCAGTTCTTCGGCTTCGTCGCCAGCTACTTCAGCAGTAAGTACGTGACAGCAGGTGAAGTTTTCGTGTGAAGCAAAAACGCGAAAGATTCACTGGAGAAGAGCGATGAAAGACATACCCTTGGCGAATGTGGAAATTTGAGTAAAGTTCGCGCCTTCGAGTTGATGGATCCACGACAATCTGTGAAAAGCAGACGAGTTTGAAGCTGCTGTTTTGCAGGTGAGAATCCAGATGACTGCGCGTCCAGTCCGTGCCAGAACGGAGCGACTTGCTATGACGGCTTCCAGAACTTCACGTGCATCTGTAGTGTGGGCTTCAGAGGCAGAAATTGTTCGAGTATGTTTGGACAAAAAGCGAAAACACAACATGGTCTTGAGTTGAAACAATTTCCGGAAACAAGGTTTAGTGAACACATAAAGTTTATTTCAGTTGTGTCTCCCTGCTCGTCGAATCCTTGTCAAAACGGGGGTACGTGCAGGGTTCGAGGAGACTCTTACACATGCTCGTGCAGAACCGGATTTGCAGGAACTTTCTGTACAGGTCAGTGTTTCACACAAAGTGGCCTGAACAACAATTTGTGCTCGTTTGTACATGCACTCGCACACAGGAAGAACCATGCCGTCAGTGATTGTTCTCCTTCAGCGGTGAACTCGTGCTCGCGAGCTCTCACAGCTTCAGCTGAAGTGCAACAGGTCGCGTCCAGAAATTATCCCAGCAATTACAGGTGGTCACTCCTATTTCTTCACTCGAGCTTTTCTGTCCCTTTGTGTTGCTGTTTCTCATCGGCGCAGTCCACTGGAAAGTCAATTTACCAAAGAACTTTTGTGCTCTCTTCCTGCGAACAAATGTTCCCACTGGAAATGATAAAATAGAGAGAGAGAGAGAGAGAGAGAGAGAGAGAGAAGGAGAGACGCACAGCTTGTTCACACTCATGCGTGATTTGATCACTGTAACAGGAGTGGCGACCGATGCTACTACATCTTGAACGCACCCAGCGGGCGCCAGGTTCTTCTCAGCATCGTGACGTTCAGCACTGAATCCTGCTGCGATTGTCTCAAAGTCTACGACGGTGAGAAGCCAGCAGCCACACTTATTTCCAAAAATGTTCCACAAAGCTGTGATCGGACATCCAGGCAGCAGAACCTCAAACCCTTTGGTTGAGCTCCTCTTCCCTCCCCACACACGCACCAACGGACCAACAATTTTCATGGCAAGAAAATGGACAACAAGTCAAGAAAGTCGTGGCCTTCATTCGGATAAATTTACAGCTGTGAAACCTCGTGTGCGAAAGCGAGTCAGAAATTTTCTCGCAGGACAATCAACCTCAACAAGAAGGCTTCGAAACTACTGTGGCAGTGTGAGTAGCGGAGCGTCCGTCACCTCGACCAGCGGGTCGCTCTACCTCCTCATGACGTCCGACAGCTCCGTCGTCAGACAAGGCTACCTCGCCAACTTCACCATTGGTTCGTTCCTTTCGTTTTGACACCAAGTGTTCGTGCAGCGCGTAGCGTTGCCTTCGAGACGGGGTTCGTGTTGACATCTCTGCAGGATCCTGCACCAACCTGTGTGTAATTTTTTTAAGCATTTGTTTCTGCTGGAGACCAATCCTCAAAGTAAAAGCCGAAAACATCAATTGTGTTGTCAGTAAACCATGTATGTCTACGGTGTGCAGACAGTGATGATTCACCTTGGTGTAAGAGGCAAAATGAAGGCAGAGCTCTTTGCGGCAGCTGCGAACCGCAGAGATTTCAACTTGACAGCATGTGAGAAACATGTTTTCCTTTTCAAGACACGGACGAGTGTGAGTCGAACCCCTGTCAGAACGGAGGAACTTGCACAGACGGAGTCAATTCCTACACCTGCACTTGTTCTGAGCAGTTTCTGGGAACCAACTGTGAAAGTAGGTTTTGCAAAGCCCTTGTGTCTGCACAGTGGGAGGTTTTTGTTGTTTCTCATGAAAACCTTGAGGTTCTGGTTCTGTTTGGATGCATGACTAGTCGTTTTGTGATCGAAATTTGTCAATTTGTGAGTGACAAGACAACCGGCACGCACTACATTTTGCCTTGAAGATTGGAAATGATGGCCCAATTTTCCAAACGCAGCTCGAGATGTTGACGACTGCGCGAACAGTCCATGTCAGAATGGAGCCGAGTGCAGGGACCTGCGCGGGGACTACAGCTGCAACTGCTCCGCCGAATGGGACGGCAAAAACTGCTCGGGTCAGTTCCTCTTCATTTTGTCTTTCTGATGCGCAATGGTCCCCAGGATGAAGAAGCCTGCAAAATCAGGTTCCCTGAAATGAACGTCTCGATGGTTTCCTTTGAGCTTGCAGAACCGAACACTGACCTGAACTCGAAGCATCACACGAGGAAACGGTGTTGGCGTAAACTTTGATCTGACCTGGAAAAGTGATCCAGGGTCACTTTCAGAGCAGATGAAAACTAATATACGATCTGGCAGTTGGCAAAATTTTATGTGGGATCATTTCAATCAGAGGTTGGCCTCACCCGTGGGTTCGGATTATTCTGGGGAGTGTCACAGTGTCAAGCGCCCTGCGACTCTTGGCGGAATTCTTGTGTGGGGTTTGAACCTCTAGAAATTCATCTTTCAGCACCGAATTACTGTGCTTCGAGCCCGTGCATGAATGGAGGGATCTGTGCCAATCACATCAACAACCCGACGGTCAACTTCACTTGCACCTGCGTGAACAGCTTTCGAGGACCCACGTGCAACGGTAAGAGAGAACACACGCGCCTTGTGGCTTTTTTTGTTGACTGCTGATTTCATTCCATTAATTGAGTTGCATCAAGATTCGTGGTCATTGCGTTTGACTGTTGGGTGAGGGTGGATCTCGGATTTGGTGGCGGAAACGCTCATTCAGATTTTAGGAACAGCGCAAAAATACAGTAGAATTGTTCGGATTGAAAGCGGCTGCACGATCAGACCCGTATTTGTGAGCACCAAGAAGCCTGAAGTGTCCGATTGAACATTTTTGTCCGTTTTGTTCAGGATTGGACTGAAGATGTGACCTGGTCTTGTTGTTGTACAGAGACGTCTCCCTGCACCAAGAATCCCTGCAAAAACGGCGGTACTTGTCGCACCGCTTCCAACAGCAAAGGCTACACGTGCTCCTGTCGCTCCGGCTTCTACGGCGCCTACAACTGCTCGGGTGAGAAAGAATACTTCAGGTGTTCCATGGGACCACTCTGATCATGGGGCCACTCGTGTCTTGTGGTTTGCGCTGAACTTCAGCTGTGCGGACTCCAGACTTGTCACGCACGATCGGTCTCTCTGATGAAATTGTTGGACTACTCTGGTGGGTGAACTTATTCAATCTGAATCTTTCAAAATAATCTCACGTGTTGTTTCTTCTTGCAAAATATTCTGTCACTTGTCATCTGTTCTGCAGTCAAAGTCGGTTGTGGTGGATCATTAAATGTCGTCCGTGGCACCATGGCGCAGTTCGCTTCGCCGAACTGGCCCAACAGCTACAGCAACTCTCACCGGTGCACGTGGACCCTGACGTCCAACTCGAGCATCCTGGTGACCCCCGTGCGCTTCCGCACCGAGAGCTGCTGTGACTGTTTGTCCTTTTACGAAGGTATGGAGACCCGTGTTACATATTCAGCCTTTTTCAAATTGTAGTCCCACGCACGTGTGGAGGTCAGTTGTCAGTGACCGGTGAGCAGCAGTTCTTCGCCTCTCAGAACTATCCGCGCAGGTACCGCAGCCGCTCCAACTGCAGGTGGACCTTGACGGGTCCACAAGGAGCAGCCGTTGTGGCTTCTGTTCTCAGAATGTCCTCGGAGAAGTGTTGTGACTGCCTCAGATTCTATGAGGGTAAACACCGAATGCTGCTTGCTGAAGTCCGAGCAATAAGTTTATTTAGAATAAAACTGATGCACCCTAATGGAAAGGGTTGATTTTCACTCGTCACAAACAGGAACAAGAAAAGGAGTCTGACACAAGCCAACACCTCACTTTTCTGTCATGCACCGTCGATATAAGTTTCTTTTGTTTCACTGGTTGGCACCTTTCAGCCTTTACCACAAGGCGAATTCACTTGTTCTTCCTTGTAGTTGCTCGTTTCTCTTCACAACAATCTCCAGCTTGCCTATCAGCAGCCGTCATGCAATTGTCCACAAACTGTCTTTCTGTGTTCAACGTTTCCAGCAAATAGTTGGTGCCGCCTGGTGGTCGAGTCCTGCTAATTATCTCAGTTAAATCCTGAAGGGTCCAAGTTTTGCGTCACGGACCAAGTCGAAATTCTGTCCCGCCGTGAACATCAGTGTGAAAAGTTTTTGTTTGTGAAGGAACCGCGACGTCATCGACGCCGCTCAAGAAGTTCTGCGGGACGGCGCGGGGGGCGGTGCGGTCGAGCGGCAACGTGCTGACGGCCATCTTCCGCAGCGACAGCAGCGTCACCGGCATGGGCTTCCTCGTCAACTACACCGTCGGTGAGGATCGCTCTGCTGCACCGCACCGTGATGTGGACAGCAGCTTCTTGAACAAACTCGGAGAAATATTGTGAGGCGGCAGTGGTATCTAGTGAAAAGGAGCCAGTTTCTCGTTATGATTTCCCCACGAAAGCTTCACCATTGTACTTAGCACGTAGTTTCTGTGAGTTTTTACTGCAGTGAATTTTCCTGAACATTGACAGATGAAAATGAGTGTGAGTCTGCGGACTCGATTTGTCACAACAACGGAACGTGTCAGGACGGAATCAACACGTACACGTGCGCGTGTGTGTCCGGATACAGAGGAGATACCTGTCAGTGTGAGTCCAGTGCAGATCTTCTGAGAGTAAGATCCACCGTCGCAAGCAAGCAAAACATTTCGTTCAAAGTTGCACGTTTGTGAGAATGATGTGTGTGTGTGTGTGTGTGTGTGTGTGTGTGTGTGTGTGTGTGTGTGTGTGTGTGTGTGTGCGTGCGCGCACGTGTGTGTGTGCAGACAAGACAGGCAAGAATTGTCGTCTTCTTTTCGACAAAATATTGTTTCTTTTCGATTGATCTCTTTTGTCACACAAAATGCTCAACTGTGTTGGCAAGAAAAAAATGCTTTTGTCATACCATTACAGATGTGAACTTTTGTCTGAGTAGCCCATGTCAGAATGGAGGCTCATGCTGGAACCACCCGACCAACTTCACGTGCAACTGCACCATCGGCTACACAGGAGATCTGTGCGAAAGTGGGTCCTACACCGAATTTCAGTTTTTCGCTGGGTTCAGTGCATTTTGTAAATCTACGAAAACATTTTGCTTGCACTTTCAGAGGAAGACATGATCATACAAGCAAGGACTGGGAGGTGAGGAATTCTCCAGATGCAAACCCATCGTTGCTTCTCTTTTTGTGCCTGACAGCCGCTTCTTTGTTCACATGGACAATTTGTTTCTTGCTCAACAGTGGACGGTACACCTTGTACGATGTTCTGCAAATTCAAGGGCAGAATATGTTGACCTTTGAAGCAAACTGCCTGCCATCGGGAGGACAGTTGTTGAGTTTCGCTCGGACGAAGGGGACGAGTAACAGTTTTGTGCAGTACGAAGTGCGGCTTTACTACACATCAGGACACAAAGCTTATCTGAGACCTTGCCGCTGCGACAGATACAACATTGCCAAAAACTACGGTAGGAGAACACAACTCTCACAACTACGCGTGCACAGAGTGACACAAATGTTGCCTGATCACAAAGAAAGTCACACATACACCGATCAACAACTTTGGGCGCTGGGGTTGTCTTTTTGCACGTACCGGTACACACACACACACACACACACACACACAGATTTGTGGTCCCAAAATGGGAATGTCTCGTCCAGATGGCACTGTGTGTGAGAACGGCTCGGCTCAGTACTGGATCGCGTGGGGACACAGCACGCTCCGGTTCGGCCTCGGCCTCGTCCCGGGTCAGCGCGACGTCCTCGGCGCCTCCTTCACTTACAACACGCAGACGGATCTGTGGCTGCGAGTCACCAGCGACTACGCACGCACCACCAACTGGACCATCTACAGAACAGCCAACTTCTCTGGTAAGTCTGTACTCACGAGAAAACCTTTTGATCTCGACAAAACCTCAGACTAACGTTTTCCAACGTGTGCAGTTCCCAGGGAATGTGGTGGACTCTTGACACCAAATCCATCGAGTGTTCAACAATTTGCGTCTCCAAATTGGCCTGGCGGATACAACCGGAATGAGTACTGTGAGTGGGTGCTTCGGTCAAGAGGACGCTCCATCACTTTCCTGAAGTTCGTGGATTTCCAGCTTCAAAACAGCGAGGACTGCAAGCCAGACAACGTTGTCATTTTCCACGGTTCGACCACACACCATTTCTTTTCAAGTTGCAGTTAGATGTGCAACTAAATTGTGCAGGGACCCTGTTTGTGCACTCACTGGACGCCTGTTGCGTCCCTGCATTCAGAGGCCACCACAGGCCAAACACACCGGACAAAAACTCAAATCCGCTGAAAACGTAGGTTGATCCAACATCATTCAATGTCTCCTATATTCTGCACTCAGGTTTGTCCGACACCGGATTCATGGGCGGCGAGTTGTGCGGCGGAAGCCAGTACGAGCCTCCGAAACTCTTGGGCAAAATGGAGCACGGCATGTTCATAGACCACAACGAATACGCACTGATTGTGTCGGACGAAGACGTCCTGACTGCCCTCTTGACGACGGATGGTACAACAGAAGACAAGGGATTCCTGGCAGAATATTACAGCGGTTTGTCAGTTCGCCAATGTTTGTCAATAGATTGCAATTTGCACGTCGCAACAGATTTTGTCAAAAGATGATTTGCGCCAAAGACTAAAAAGGAGAACAAGTCAGTGCAACTGAAACGTTCTCGCGCGTGTTTTCGTGCAAATTACGAATACCCGCCTGTCCTTTTCAGTTCCAATTGTAGAGGAGAAAATGCACTTTCTGAATGAAACCCACGACGAGCTTGTGGTACATGTGCGCCAAGAGAGTCTGGACGGAATGTACGCGGCCTACGAGGTTCAGTCCCAACCAGGAACGCGTGTCCACGTCACTGTGGAGAACTACACGTTGTCCCACAACAAACCACCCAGATACACCTGTGAGCGTGGGCGCCTCTACGTCCACACGACTCTTGTAGAAGGTAAAATGTCCCACAAGATTCTATTCTTTTTTGAACAATTGGGGAAGATCTATCAGCTCTGATATTTCCCAGAAAGTGCCACAAGCAGCAGATGCATCACGTGTCAAGCGAACTTCAGTGAAGCCTGACCGTCGGTTTTTGCGTTCCAGGCAGGAACGAACATCAAGTGGCGATGGAATGCATAATGAACATCAACAGAGACTGTCAGAACGTGCTGTGTCAGTCAACTGCCCGGGCCGAGTTTGAGTCCAATAAAAACCTGGTGAACGCGCTGCTTCACCGGGAGCCGGGAGTCACCTCCACCGTCACCCTCAGGTTCAAGATGGGTAAGACTGAGATGGGAAGAGTCGGGGGCGGAGAGTCCGATCGCTTCTCAGGTCATTTTTGACGTGTCTCTGGTTGGGCAGTGAACACGCGACTGGATTTCAGTCTGCCCATGAAAGACGATGCAGGAACGCGGCATCTGTCGTTGCAGTGTACGACGTGGATGACTGTGTCTCCAGTCCCTGTCTGAATGGCGGACGCTGTTCTGATGGGAGTTTCTCTTTCACCTGCGCTTGTCCGCCTGGATTTACTGGACCGCAGTGCCAATGTAGGCAGAAATTTTTTTTGTTACATGTTGAAACGTAATCTGGATTTGTTTTTTGTTCTTCGTTTTGAAACAAAAAGGTCTCCATCTTATGTTTCTTCGCGTTGTTGTGCAGATTCCTCGTGCAATGGAACTTTCCAAGCTGGATCTACTGAGAAGACAGTGACAATATTTGGCTCCGTGGTGACGGTCGACGATCCCGACAGTTGCATCTGGCACATCATTGCGCCTCCTGCACAACGAGTCAAGCTGCTGGTGGACCCATCGTCAACGCTGTTCCGGCATTATTGCAACGAGAGTGGTCTCCAGTACAAAGGTAATGGCAAATGCGCCTACTTACGAGCTGCCACCCAGTAGGATTTCCACCCACTTTTCCACTCAAAGCAGTCTGAATGGAAATTCGGAAACTAGATCTACGGTAGTCATGTGACGAGTACGCATTGTGAATCTGAACCTGCGACCACATTGCAGTGGTGGGCGTACTGCAGTGATTGCCCAGTCCACTTATCCTCCACAGTCCTAAACACTGTGGGTGAACTGAAGAAGTCTTTCATTCAAAAAGGGAATATTTTACTTCACAACTGAAACACTTTTGTCATTGATAGGAGGAGACAAAATGTCATGGGCGCCCGTGTGCAACTCAGCCGTCAGCGACTACAACTCACTGCTGCTTTCTTTCAAGAGGAACATCACAACTCTGGACGCGCTATCGAACGATACATTCATTTTCAGCTACACCGCTGGTGAGTCTGACAGCATCTTGCGCGAACGGTTTGGTTGCGATCAGCTGTGAAAAGAACTGTCATGACCACACTCATTTGTACTTTTAGTGCGCGATTTGGACGATTGCATTGACAACGACATGTGCCAGCACGGAGGCACTTGCGTCAACGGGAGGTTCTCTTTCTCTTGCATCTGTGTCTCCCCGTACGCCGGAAAATATTGTGAAGGTGTGCTTCCTTCTGAACCGTACTCATATGGCACAGGTGGTTGTGAAAATATCACGAAGAATGGTAACCCAAGCTGCAGATCCGCTCTGAACGACGTCATCAATTCCAGTGGCTCTGTGCACGAAACCCAGATAGTCGCTGACAGGAAAGATTCAGAATGTTAAATTGTTGTGTGAAGCCAGTGAGCACAGTCGCTCATTTGGGAGCCCGATTGCTCTTGTGAACTTTTGCAGACGTTGATGGTGACAATTGTGCGGAAAACAAATGTGAGAATGGTGGCAAGTGCGTGGACGGGAAGCTCAACTACACGTGCAGCTGCCGTCCAGGTTTCACAGGATTCTACTGCCAAGGTAAGAGAGGCATTTGCAGTTTCTGCCTTTTTGATAGAAGAAGAGCAGACGTTTTGTACTCGTCGACTTGCACATTTGTATAAATACAAGCGCCTTTTCTTTGTTCTTCAGACCTGGATTACTGCTTCAGCAACCCCTGTTCTCAGGGTACTTGCGTCAACGAAGACTTCACGTTCAAATGCCTGTGCCCGAAGGGCTTGTATGGTCTCACCTGTGAAGGTTTGATTGTTCAGCAGTGTGAAACACACAGGCCAGTCATTGACTGCGTGGATCATTCTTCTTCATTATCTCTGTGCTTTTTTCTCGCAGAAACTATTCTGACAAAATGCGGCGGAGAGCACGAAGCCCACGAGGAAGCGCAGCACTTCGCGTCTCCCGGCTACCCCATCAGGTACAGTGCTCTTCCACGCGTCTGGGAACTTGCAGCCTTACAGTCGCAGCCGTCTTGAGTGACACAGTTTCAATGTGTATGAATACAGGTATCCTATGAACCAGACCTGTGTGTGGAACATCACAGCGGAGGAAGGTCACTTCATCCTGCTCGACTTCGACCAGTTTGAGTTGGAAAAACCACAACCTTCAGGGATGTGCGTTTTCGACTACGTGTCATTTGACGGGGGTAGGTTCCCATGCAGTCAGTTTCCGTTTGGGTTGGATGTTTGGACGCGCAGCTGCTTGCCCCTTTTTCAGTTGGAGACGGGTTTTCAATTCAACTGACTGAAATAGGACACACAATTCTACATGATTTCAGCTGCAGGATCTGCAGATCGAAAGTGCGGTAGTCAGTGGAATCAAACTCGTTCCGCGAGCAACTTCCTCACCGTCAAGTTTGTGTCGGACAGAAACCGTCAATACAAAGGATTCGTCGCCAATTACAGCATGGGCAAGTCTTTGCCGTGTCCTGGAAACCAAAGGCCCTTTTGCCGAACATTTTATTGTGGCAAACAGTTTTTTTGCCATCCCTTCAAGCTGTTGCTGATTCCTGTGACCTGTTATTCTATCAGTGCCAGACAACTGCCTGTCCAGTCCTTGTCAGAATGGAGGACAGTGCGTTTATGCTCCGAACGGATACACCTGCAAATGCAAGGCCGGAGATGGCAAGTTCTACACTGGAGATTTGTGTGAAAGTGAGTGAACTGGCGTTTTCTTCACAAAACCGAGAAGCGTTTTTGCAACACTTTTGTTTTGCATTCGTCGAGTTCAAAAATGATCTCCAATGTTGACGGTCCCAGTTGAGGTTCGCGCTCATTGTGGCGGGAGTCTGAATGCACAGAAGAAGGCTCAGCACTTCGTCAGCCCGGGCTACCCGGATCGCTACGAGGCCCACAAAACCTGCAAATGGATCATCGATGCACCAGACGATGGACACAGGGTGATCCTCGAGTTCGACGAAGGCTTCAACCTTCCTTCGAGTCCCAACTGCACAAGCGACCGACTGGATATTTATGATGGTATGACGCTGCTTACTTCCAACAAAAGGTTTCTGGGAATTTCTATTCAGATCAATCTCAGTTTGCGACTTTCCAAATTTTAGGCCTGATAAACGAAGGTAAGCTGTAGTTCATTGGTGTTACGTCTCGTAGAAGAGATTGTTTTGTCAAGTGTCGACTTTTGTCTCAGGAGCACATTTTATTGGCTTTGTGTCTCCTTGATGATGTGCACTGGTATTCACATGTTCCATGGTGAAGGTTATTTGTGTTTAACCTCTGCTTGGTGCGTGTGAAACGAAAACTTCTCGAGCGTATTCGTCAAAAGACCTGTCGAGTGTCTCCAGGAGCCGTCGCTTTTTCCTGGATAAAAGAAGGAACCCGCTTGTCTGTCACGGAGTGTCCGGAGTTGTGCTCCTGCTATCCCTTCTGTCAGCTTTTTTCTGATTCAGCGGCGGACGATACGGAGAGCGAAAAGATCGCAACGTTTTGCCACGACGAACACCAGAAGGTGAAGTCGACCGGCACCTTCCTGACAGTCGTCCTCAGAACGTTCGCAGCCGAGGAGCTGTACGGAGTGCACGGGAAATACTATTCAGGTCAGAACTTGCGCTCGCACAACAGGTCTCGATAGACCGGGGCAAGCACTTTCAGCAAAGATTCTGGTTTGTTTGTGGTGCAATTTTCTTTTCACCAAGAAATTGGGGCGCTCGTCACAGCTGAGCAGTAAGTCTCAAAAACTTGTTTCAGAGTATGACGGTTGTGCCTCGTCGCCCTGCAAGAATGGAGGAACCTGCGTCAACAATGAGGACGATACCTTCACCTGTCGCTGTCCTGTCGCTTACGCCGGAGGCTCTTGTGACGGTGAGTTTTCACCCTTTCTCTGGCTGGAACAAACTGGTCGTTCACCACACAACTTTCTTCAATATTTACTATTTCCTCCAATTCCTCGAACAGTCAGGTCACAGTGCTACCCGACGAACCCATGTGGGAGGTTTGGCGAGTGTAAAGACCAGGATGGCAGCTTCAAATGCACCTGCTTCAGAGGATACACCGGAGACAAATGTGACCGTACGGACTTCTTTCTTCACCAAAGCATTTGGGCCAAAACTCAAAGAGGCAATGCATGATTTACCGTGTAGCTGTTCAAACCACATCAACTGCCTTTCAGACAAACACGAGGACAAACTGCGCAAACAATTGTTGGACAGCTACCACGTGTCACTTTTGCCAACTTCAAAAACATTCACTGTGAACATGGGCCTGATGGTTCAACACATCTACACACTGGTTCGTCAACAGATTTTAAGTGCTATCGCGTCTTGACTTTTCTTTCAATGTCACATGTCGACTCTCACAACAAACATCCGTGAAAAACTTTTGCAGGATTCTCACAAGAATAAACTGGAACTGTTAGTGCAGCTCAAACAGGTAAGGAGAGATTTTTAGTGATCCTTGTGTGTGTGTGTGTGTGTGTGTGTGTGTGTGTGTGTGTGTGTGTGTGTTACACAGAAAGGAAGTACCTGGTGTCGCGTCGTCCTCACGTCGTGTTCGTGGTGCAGGTGTGGCTGGACCAGCAGCTCGAGTGGAAGCCGGACGACTACAATGGACAGGCTCAGGTCAACCTCGCCGCCGCCGGGGTCTGGAAGCCGGACATCACCGTGCAGAACGGGTCGGGCGGCTTTCCTCGGAAAGTTCACAAAACAAACACCTGCGATTTGATTTTTTTTTGAACAACGATACTTTAAAATGAAAACCCGCTGATGCCCCCACATATATCGTAAGGGAACCTCTGGCGGTTCCATCAAAGAAAGGATTGGATTGGCCCTCAACTCACCCCGTCTGGTGCAAAAATTGCTAACAATGTAGGTTTTTGTGATGATATCAGGATCCAGAAGAAAAGCAGTGATGCAGCCTCCAAGTTGTCCGTCGAAAGCTCGGGACAAGTGACGTCCGTCGAGACAGTCGAGTTGACTTCGACTTGCATCTTCAATCTGCAGTGGTTTCCATACGATACTCAAGTCTGCAGTGTCGTGTGTTCGTCCTCAGCTAATGACATGAACAAGGTGATGAACTTTGCATGCAGTAACACAAGGCATTCAGTATCATCAGCCTCCGGCACTGAACTTCACTTGTCTATGTGAACTTGGGCAGTGTTGAAAGAGTGGGACCCTGGACCTGTCGGACACTTCCAGATTCGTTCGCTTTCATGGTTTGCGGCTGCGGGAACAATTCCAATATTTTCGAGATTTGTTTCCCTTTTGACTCAGATGCAGCTCAACAGCATAAGCGAAGCAGAAGCGAGGAACATCAGTCCGGCGCTCGTGAACACCCAGTGGAAACTGGTGAAGCAGAGCGTGCTGCGGGGAAACACTCTGGACTTCTCCACACTGACGTTCATCCTGCAGATGAAGAGAGACGGATCTCACTACGGCTTCATCTTCAATTTTCCTGTTGTGCTCCTCGCCGTTGTGGCCGTGGTCTACTTCTTACTCCGTCCAATTGAACTTGCCAAGTACATCATAGGTATGGACCCATGGCATCAGAAGCCTCTCTATCACCTGTCTCTTTCTGTCTCTGAATATCTCTCTTGTTTCGCTCCCTTTCTCGCTCTCTCCCTCCTTTGTCTTTTCCAAAAAAGAAAACAAAGCCCTCACGGAATGTGTCCATTCTAGCACCAGGCTGAATGGGTATTTTCACATTTGCGGAGCATATGGCGTGTTGGCGCTTCCGGAACACGCACAGATCAGACAGAGTAAATCTCATCCAATAAGTCGAATTTGTTTGGTGCAGGAAGTACTTACCGCGCCACTTTCTCTGTTACAGGCGTCGGATTGTTGATCGGGTGCATTGTTCTGCTGTTTGTCCTGGGAAAGGAGATTCCACTGTCTGGAAAGTCAACACCAATTCTTGGTAAGACTTGTTCGTTTGTGGAGGGGATCTTGTGGCTTCGTTCGTGATGCTGTGAAATGCAGAAATCGTTCAGTTGTTGCCGTGTCTCTCAGCGCTCTTCTACGTGCTCGTCTTCCTGCTCGTGGCCGTGTCACTCGTCATCTGCGCCGTCATCAACAACCTCGTCATCAAGTCGCGAGTCGTGCGCCACCCGCCCTACGGCCTCAAGAAGGTAGGTGTGTGTGTGTGTGTGTGTGTGTGTGTGTGTGTGTGTGTGTGTGTAATTGTGTGTGCGTGCGTGTGTGCACGTGCCTTTCCCATTTCTTATGCACAACGCATTGCATATTTCATCTCAATGAAAACATTTCATGTCGACAGGAGATTCAACTGTTTTCTCTCCATTTCAGCTGTTGCTTGGTCCCTGTGCGAGTTTTCTGTGCATTCCATCGAGCATGAGAGAAGGGGCCCTGAGCATGGTTTCCATGAAAGAGATGGGTTTCGTCAACCAGCTCCACTCAGAGGTTGGTACTCTCAAGAATACGTGTCTCTGTCTTTTTGCCTTGCGTGGTGACGTCCCTGCATGTTTTACAAAGGTATACTTCTGATGCATCCAATTGGTTCTTGTTTGAATTGTTGATTTCCTCATGCCAAAGCTCTGACACACGCATAAGTGCCATCAGTGCAGATTTACGCACTCGCACAGAGCACCCGAATTCTTCGAGATACTGACTTGAAAGTTGACACAATGCAAGTAAGCATTGTCGGCTCTCATTGAACTGCTGCCTCTGTGTGCAGGAACACAGCTTCGTGGACGAGTCAGGCGTGGAGCTGTCGCAGGCCGACTCTACCGTTCCGCTCAACGGCGACGACGAAGACTCGAGAAACTCGCTCAGACGCACAGAGAGCATCGAAAGCGACCGAGACGACCACAGCAGGCTGCACATCTGGCACATCGTGGTCATAGCAGCCGACAGACTGCTGCTCATTTTGTTCCTGCTGATTGTCATCATCATTGGCATTGCAGCGCTGGCAAATCTCGCGTAAACTCTGTCCAAGCTTTTATCGTTTTCTTCGTGAAATTTGTGCCCGGTAAGCTTTGTTTTTATGTTTTTATTTGAACGTTGTTTGCCAAAAGTAAGTTACATGACATGATAAGTTACGCACTGAGGATCAGTTCACAAGCTGGTTTTGGGCATTTTTAGCTGCAAAATTCCCTTTGCTGCGACTGAATTCTGATATGACTTGCCAAAAGTTTGAATGACACAGGGTGATACTCATTTCAAGAGTACTGAGGTTCTCTCGCGTCAGCTACGAAGAGAACATGTTCGTTGCCCAAATTTCCGTGTTCAAGGTCCTCGTGTTTGTGCTGCGAGTCCAGGAAAACAGCTGAATGCATTTTCGAGTGGCGGGTTTCCGCCCACATTGGGTGGTCAACGGACACATTTGATGGTGCGCCTTGGCTTCTTCACACGGGTTTGTGTGTCCACAACGAAGAAATAAACCTTGCCTTTCTGTTGAAAACAAGACCATCTGTATGAAAAATTTAGCGTTTCGCAGCCTTCTGATACGCTGTTGTGTTCGAATGAAACGCGCCAGATAATGTCCCAGCAGTATTTGTCCTGCTTTTCAGAGCTTTTCGCAAATGTCAGTGCTGAATGTGTTGCATGTCAGCCGATGTTCTTGTCCACTTGAAAAGTGAAGCTTGAAAAAACCATTTCAGTATTTGTCAATGCAAGACTTGTTTGCAATCTTCTTTCATTGCTGCTGTCCGAAAACGTTTGCCTTTCCACGCGTTGTGTCTGTTCGAGAAACTGCACACTTTAGTTCTGGTCAAGATCTGATGCTAATAAAAGAACAATGCACCAAGACAAAGGGCTTTTTTTCCGAAACATCCATTATTTTTGAAGCTCGTTATTTTCGCGTTTGTTTCTTTTGCAGCAACAGCAAAGAGTCTTTGTAAGGCAAAAGTCCACAATTTCCACAATGGATATGAGACCCGCGCCGAGGACCAGGCCAAACACACCGCCAATGTTGCAGAACAGGGACATCACAGTGAAACTTTTTTGGTGGACAACTCTTTCTTCAATCAAATCAGGAAAGTACACTTGAAGAATCGCGGCATTTTCTCTCCAGTACGACTCCGTCTTTCCGTACCTTGCAGCCAGATCCTGATAGAAATTCGTGGACAAAGTCGCCAACGAGATGGAGTCGGCGAAAACCTTGTCCTCACAGGGGTTTTGACAGTTGCAAGGAACCTTGGTTGAGTTGTGTGGTTTGGTGTACATGTGCCTTGCCGGATAGGCGCAAGTTGCCAGTTGCGCTGGACTGCAGTAGGGAGCCTTGCTGTCGTTCATGTACAGTTCCTGGCACTGACAACGCTGAAGAACGAAGTTTGCGTAGCATTCCTCCTGACAGGCTGGTCTCGAGTAGGACGAGAATCGTCTCAAATTCCCGTTGGTGCAGTTCTCCCAGGGCGACGGCAGATTCTGAATCTGTTTGGAGATACGACTGCAATGCGACGGAAGGCGACAAAAAAGAATCATGTCTCAAATCGTTGGCAAAACCCACGTATGAATCTCACAATCGTCACGAAGACAGCCATGTTTGTTTCGAACCCAATGGGTACAGAGGCGCCTTTTCTGACGACAAGCAGCGGATCATCTGCTTCTTCGTTCAACACCTGCGAAGTGGGAGACTCGTATCTGTTGTCTTTCTAGCAAGCGAATCGTCATTTTTAGACCAAACGGATTGTGTCTCTTACTTGGAAGCCGGTTTCCGTGTTGGTTCGGAGGTACTCATCTGTCTGCGCGTTCAGAACAACCCGAAAGCCGTGCATTTCTCCGGCCGCCGTCATGGACACAGGGACAACTTCTGGACAGAGAACACGCGCACACGACACTGCAATAACTCTCCAGCGAACAAAAAGAAAGTCCCCAATTTCCCCGAAATTTTAAATCGGAGTTGGCCTCGGGTTAAACACCCCAAAACCCAAGCCTGCTGCATTGGCAATTGCTGGAAGGTAAAAACTGCCAACTTGAAGACATTTATGTTGTTTCCTTTGGATGCAGGGTCAGTGCATTTTTACACCGCCCCCCTCACAAAACAAAACAAAAAATACAAGCAAGTTTTTTTCCGAAATCGACTCAATTTCAGTGTTCATGCCAAGTTCACTTGCTGCAGTTACCTGCATTGAAAGAATAACAAATGCCCACGTCGGACACAGTCTCTTTGAAGTCACTCTGTGTGCAGTTAAATCCGTCCCATGTGCACTGGAAAAAGTTGTGGTGGAAATACTGTAATCCCAATGAAGAATCGAACTTGTCAGCTTTTTTGACTGCTTGAGATAAATTTCAGGAGGGCAAAACAATAGGTCACACCCAAAGAGCTGGAACATTGCACCTGAAGACACAAAGGCTCAGAACTGAGACCAAGAATGAGAAAGAGGCCATGGTAACACAACATTTGAAGATGCGATCTCGAAGACTGGACGTTTTTCATTTGAAGTGTTTGCGATCTCGAAGACTGGACGTTTTTCACACAAACTGTCAGCGTGCATCAGTGTTTCTATTTGTTGATGGTCGCGGTAGCGGCCATCTAGGTCCCGCTGTTGGCTTAAAAACCCTTAGCATTCATGTGTGCGTCTGTCCACACTTTGGAATGTAACCTCCCACCCCCACC
>JAAUXT010147149.1_pt1 | contig 27734 bp, 46 predicted proteins | sample 7278171 | NCBI WGS metagenome assembly JAAUXT01 (sample SAMN14350112, study PRJNA611818) | marine sediment metagenome | isolation source: surface marine sediment (1.8m) | place: French Polynesia: Moorea | collected 2018-08
CCAATTTGGCCCTCTTTGTACTGAAATATATAGGCTTAAACACCTTATGCAACCATCGGTTCATCCTGATATGTGCATGTAGCGAGCGCCAGAAGTGGTATAAGCCTCGTAACACTGCAGAGTTTGAGGCTTGCCTCCAAGATCGAATCGAGTTGGAAGATGAAGACAAACACGTCTCGTATCAAGTCCGTGCTCGCATCCAATGAGCACTTGCATCCAACGAAGAGTACTTGTGAAATACTCACACGGCCTCGTTGGTGCTGCCCCTCCCGTCGGGCATCTGCAGCTCCAGCTTGGCGGTGCTCTTGGTGAAGCGAGGCAGGTCCTCCATGGAGTAGAGCGCCGAGTCGGTGTCCGCCTCGCTGCTTGTCAGCGACGTCGTGACGTCACCGGGGACGCCGTGCACGTCAACGCCGTGTACGCCGACGCCGCCGTTCCGGGTCAGTCTCACGTCGCCATCGTACCTGTGGGTTCAGGATGCGAAGAAGTTCAGAGGAGTGTGTGAGATCCACGTTGGTTCAGGGATTGACAGAAGTGAGATCAACCAACGCTGCAGCAGGGACGCAGCGCGTGACACGTCCCGTGGACGTGAGTGAAACCACGCCGGACCCTGCGGTGCGTATCTGTGCACGGCACTGGGCGTTTTGTTGACCTCAAAACGTAGCGCCCACTGACCCACGTGACGCGTACAACGACGCAGTGCAGTGCATTGACGCACACAGTGACGCAGTGAATTGACGCACACAGTGACGCAGTGTACGACGCACGCAGCGCACGGCGCGTTCGGCGTGACTCACGTGGACTCGGGCTGGTGGTCGAGCGTGATGACGGGTCCGCGGCGCGGCGTCCAGTTGAACACGGCGAGACCCTCGTCGGTGCCGCCCGAGTCGAAGCGCCGCCGCTGCCGCTGCTCCAGCTCGTCCCAGCTGCCCGACCTGCGCGACGACAATCAGAACTGCAGGTGCGTCAATTGGAACAAAGGCGACGTGTTCGCACGACTTTTTGATTGGGAGACGGACATCGGCACACACGTTTGCACATCTGCGAAAGTTGGCTGGTTTTTGAGGGTTTTGACCGTTTTCTGCAAAATTGGTAGACTCAGTTGTGAGAAAGAAGCTGTGTGTGCGTGCTTTCTCTCTATCTCTGTGTGTGTGTGTGTGTGTGTGTGTGTGTGTGTGTGTCAGTACCTGCGTTTTCCGCTGGACACCTCGGACGAGGTCCGGCTCCATCGCGAATCTCCCGCCCACGTCACGGATTCCCTCGAACTGGGCGCGTCCAGCGAGCTCTGCCGCAGCAACCCGCGCCTCGGGGGCGGCGTGGGCGGGATGGGCGGGAGGAGGGGCGACGGCGGCCTGGCCAGGACCGGCGGCGGCGGGGGAGGCAGGGTCCCGGGGGGCGGGGAGTGCGGTCTCGGGAGCGGGGACGTTCTTTGTGGAGGGGACGGTGACGGGGCGGGGCGCCTTACGGGCGGGCTGGGCGGGGGTTGAGGGGGTGATTCTTGATTTGAGCTGCCCGCCCAAGTCAGCGATTCAATGTTCGATTGACCGTCATCCAACGAGCTCCGTCTCAGACGCTTCTTGGATTTCTTGGGTCTGCGACCCCCCAGCTCCCGGGAGCTGTGTCTCCAGGGTGCGAACCGCCACTGAAGCTGCGCTGGAGGGCGCCGCTGCTCCTGCTTCCTGAACTGCCCACCAGAGGGCCGGAAGTCGCTGCTTCCCCTCGCGCCCCCGGTCTCTCTGGAGCCGAGCGTGTCCGAGGAGTGGGTGGAGAACCTGCGGCCAAAGTAGACGCTGCGTCCGCGGCCCGACCTGCTGCTGCTGGCGCCGTCGCCGTTGCCGCGGGAACCCGACGCCGCCGACGCCGCCGCTCGGGGCGAAGAGGCGGCGCCGCCCCCACGCCGTCGGAAGGTGCTCTCTGAGAACGACACGCGAAAACGTGTGAAACATAAACAGTTTTGGCCTGAACAGCAGAGATGCAGCCTCACCGGAAGTTGGAAGCTTTGCTTGCTGCAACTTTCATGTGCACGCTTTCAGTGATGCAGTGTGAAGATAAGGACCACGTCCAATTGATGTTGTCCCTTACATTTTGGAAATGTGGTGTGCCACGGTGCCAGATACCGTTCCGACACAATAAATTTGTTCTCTTTTTGGCGTTCACGAAGAGCAGAGCAGCCACGTACATGTGTACGCCAAGCAGCGATTCGGACACGCCAGAACACTTCCAAAGACGAGTGTCGTTGACGTGCAGATGTCGCCCATAGTTACCTGTATCGTAGGCGTGCAGCGTGTTGGCGATGCGACCCTCGTACGTGTAGAAGGTCGTGGGCGACACGGGGAAGTTAGCGGAGCGGAACGCCGCCACGGCCGGCTGCCCCTCGCTGGGGGGCGCGCTCGACATAGAGTCCTGTGGAGCCACACAAGTCAAGTGTTTGATTTGACGCTCAGTGCGAGAACTCGTAGGACTGCAGGACGCATCGTGTTCTACTGCGTCCGTTGGCAAAGGGTGCGTTCTCAATGGAAGCCGATACGTTCTGAGCGCAAAATCGGGGCAATAAATTCGAGACGTGGTTGACCGTAAAATGTTTTGTGTGTGGAAAATCTCCATGATCCCGGCGTCTTGAGAATGACATGCAGCAACCCAGTGGTCTTGTAGAGCAGGCCTTCGGCGTCTTTCCCAGCCTGGCCCCAGCCCGTGCAGTTCCAAACGCGCCCGAATTTGGATCGGCCCGACCCTGACCTCAGGCATGGCCCTGACTGGCTTTGAACCCTGGATGACCTTGGCCACAGCCCTGCCCCCCCGGCCCTGGCCCCAGCCCTACCCCCCCCGGCCCTGGCCTCGGCCCTGCCCCCCGGCCCTGGCCTCGGCCCTGCCCCCCTGCCCTGGCCCCAGCTCCGCCCCCTCCCTCCGCACCGACCTGCAGCAGCCCGTTGGTCATGCGGTCGGCGGCTCCGCGGCTGCGTCCGTAGAACGGGTCGGCGGCGAGGTGGAGCGGGCGGGAGCGGCCGGGCAGCACGTGGTCCCACGGGTCCAGGATCCCGCCCGACAGGCTCCCGCTCGACGAGAAACTGCGAATGGAACAAAGGTTATCACTTGAACTGCGTGTGTGTGAGAAACGGGCGTGGGTTCCTGGAACCTCTGGGGGTCGAACTTCGACTGTGTTTGAAGCAAACCACGGCTTGTGTGTGTGTGTGTGTGTGTGTGTGTGTGTGTGTGTGTGTTTGTGTACGTCCGTCTGTCGCTGGAGTGGTGTTGGGAGAACTGGAGCTCCAGCCCCACTGGAGAGTTCAGTGAAATCCTGTTCCCGTGTACCTGCGCTTGTTGTACGCGGTCATCTTGCGGATGTCGCGCGGGGTGCCGGCGAGGCTGAGTCCTCGGGCCCCGGCCCCGGAGGATCCCGCCGACGGCACGGCGTGGAAGCCCGCGGGCGTGTAGCCCACCGCGGACAGCGCGGACTGCATCGACTGCGACCGGTCCCGCTGGAACGGCAGCGCCGTCCGCATCCGCTGGACATTCCTGAAACGACATGCAGCGATGACTTTCTGAAATCACTTCACGACAAAGAATCAGTTTCGACGGGTGAAGCAGGACCAAGCCCCTGGGTCTGAGTTCTGTGCACGTCAGCCCTAAGTTGTCCTGTGTCTGTGCAAATCCATTGGGTGTGATGTTGCGACCAGCGCCCCCTGGTCAATGCACGGGAAGCGACGAGTGCATTTCCAAAGCAAACCATGCACACCTGGGACTCTCCAAAGTGACTTTGTTGGAGGCCTATTTCTCATTGGATGGTTGCACCGTCGTGGAGTCATGCTGCATGGTCTTGGAAGAATGTGATCCATGTGCACGCACGCACGCGCGAGACTCACCAGAGGAGCAGCTGCTTGTCCTTGATGCGCTTGCGCACGAGGAGGATGGAGAAGACGATGACGAAGGCGAGGAGCGCCGAGGTGAGGGCCACGACCACCCCGATCAGCATCTGCTTGCTGTCCTCCGGGTTCATGGTCATGTGCACTCAGCGCTCAGGCTCGTCGGACTCTGCACAAGCATACAAACTCTACACGTAAAGCAAGACTGTCAGTTTCGATGCGTCGCACGCAGGTCAAATCACGCTGCCTGCTTGACACCAACAGAGGGCCACATACGTACGACCCTTCGTCGAACTTTGAGGGGTTCAGATCTGCATCCAATGGACGCTCCGAATTGCATGGGGACTGCAAGGATGCAATGCGTGGGAAACGTGTTTTCAGTTGACGTCAAACATGGGCTCTATGAAAAAGCGAGGGGACACGGATGAGCGATTCACGCTTTCAGGGCGCCACACCGATGGAGTCACGGGGAGGGGGGGCGCTGAGACAACCAGGTGTCCTCGTCAATAGTCCAGGGGCGGAACCACAGCGGGGCCCAAGGGTCCCCTTTGGGCCCCGCGAGGAAAAATCTTTGAGGGTCATCAGAACTTTGTGGTGTTTCTCCCCTTGGCAAACATGTCAACTTTTTGGGTTTCCGAAGACATAACCTGATGGTCCGGCCCTTGGCACTTTTGATTGTGGACCCACCATGCAAAGATAGATACCTGCATTGTGAGATGTTGTGAGGTTGAGAGTGAACGGTTTCAACATTCGACAGAACATGCAGGGAGGTCCCGCAAGACAAACGAATGCTTTTGAAAACTCGCTCAATCCGCAAAAGAACTGGACCTCCATCGTTGTCCCCGACGATGTTGATCTGTGTTTTTATCCAACACGGATGATAAATGTATAGAATCAAGAAGACGAAAATCTTCACCTGTCGATTCAGGTTTTGGAGACGGAGTTCTTTGTGAAGTTGGCAATCCAACTGACAAAAATGTGGGACAAGTCACACAACACGCACGAACTGACAAACATACCTGAAATCTCTCTCCCTTTTTGTCATGACAAAGTCCTTGTTGTGATTCACATAAATTTACTCAACAGGTGTTGCCTCGACAAACACGTGTGTTTTTGGATTCTTTTTCAAGTCCACCTCCATTTCCACGTCACATTTTAGTATGTACCAAGACACATTTCGCCTCTAACTCCAAACTGTTGGCAAAGTTTCCTTGTTCACGTTTGACTGATGTTCTGTGGAGTGTTTTTTCAAAGCAAACAAGGCAAAAGTGGGATATCATGTGTGTATGTAGGCTGCGAGTCAACAGAGCGTGGCTCGTCTGTGGCCCACGCCCTCCACAGCACACAGCGAGGATCGCAGTTCCAAACACGCAGCGACGAACAGGTGTTCGAGGGACCAGAGCTAAATTGGCAGCAGCGGCGGAACCAAGATCGGATCAAGGGGGCGTCCCCAGACGGGGGCACCAAACGAACACTTAGATCAAGAAAAGATTTTTTCACCAGCGCTAAAAAATAATTTTGTTGGCTTTTTTTCGATGGTTGGAGCCCCGGACCACCAGGCCCCCTGGATCTGCCCCTGGGTACGGATTTGTTTGATTGATTTTCTTTCGTGATGAGATCAAATTTGGCATCGGGATTGAAGTCGTTGCATCGATTTTTCCGCAGCTGGAAACAATGAAAACAAACGACTTCTTGTCCCTTTCAAAAGTTTTGCGCATCTTTCAAAAATATTTGTGTGCACACACGTTCTTCTCAAATGTTGGTCTTCAAACGCAGCTTCCTTGCCCGTTACATTCAGGCACGAAATCCAATTTGTCGCACCCATCAAACATGGGATGCTCCCCTCGCCTCCAGCGGATCCAGGTCGGAGGACCTGAGTTATTCCTGTCAACGTCCAACCTCAACTTGACTTTGAAAAAGAAAACAGCTCAGCCAAAGGGACCTCGCCCTCTGGATCTTCTTGAACCTGAACAAGACTAACAGTTGGCTGCATCAGTTCAGTTTATTCAGTTCTCCTGCGCCTCCCTCCACTCCGCGATCAGAGCGTCGTCCGGCTGCCCGACGCACACGTCAAGCGGGAAGCACGTGACGTCATCGCTGTCGGACGCCGAGCTCGACACGTCTCCCTGCGGACATGCGCACAGCGCCAGCAGCAGGTCCATTTCTGCCACGAGCTCGATGTAGTCGCCCTTCTCCACCGGACTCCCCCGGATCAGGTACTCATGCGTCTTCCGGTCGAACCCCGAGCACATGAAGATGTTGAACACGTCATGCACGTCGTACTCATCCAGCCCGTACGGTTCGATGGCCTTCGTCAGCGCCTGATGACAGCTGTTCTTGGAAGGGACGCCGTTGATGAGCTTGTAGGTGTAAGGGTCGCAGCGGGTACCGATGACGTCATGCACGGAGCAGCCATCGGCGTCGATGCCGTACCCAGAGAGCGAGTCCTGGGAGACGGTGGCCATGGGGCGCAGGTGCGGCATGTTGGACCAGAGACGGTCTCCGACGGAGAGGTGCGAGCGCTGCAGCTGCCGCGTCTTCCCAGAGTAGAAGCGTTCCTGCTTCGGGTTGTGCAGGTTCCACAGGTTCAGGTCCCCGACCTGCAATATCAGAGCCAATGAGGTGGAGACAACGTTGATTTTTGCGGGCACATTGATTTGTGGGATGGGGGGGGGAGTAACTGGACTGCATGCGGAAGCTTTCTCACGTGAAGGTGGTCCATGTTGCACCTGTGTGTACAAACGCATTCGTTCTTCGAAGGTTGGTGGTGCTACCGCCCACACCTGTGGGACCCACCAGAGGTCGCTTGGCTGACCTGCGGCCCGTACGCGACGATGATCCTGCAGGTCTGGCCGGCGCGCAGCTCCCAGGCGGTGGCGCCGCGCCGCGGGACCGTGTAGCGCTTCACCGGGTTCGCCCAGCCGCTCCTCGAGAGACGCTCGTACAGATCCAGGTCCACCTGAAACCATGGCAACGGCTGTAGTGATTGCCTGAGTTGATTTCGGGAGGATCCATCCCGACCCCTGAAGCCAGGACTGTTGTCTCTTTTGTTCTGATGAACAACACTTGAAGCCAGTGGCGTGAAAGTAGTGTGTCGGGGTGGCCGATCCAGGGGCCCCGCCCTCAACCACACACTGAAGCCGGCTGGAAGACAGAACTGCATGTGCGGCCCCGGAGAAGTGGAAGCTGTACGTTGTTAGTTTGTGTAAGGAACATGATCACAAAGAGGAACCTCCTTGCAACCCGGAACGTTCTCACATGAAAATTTGTTTTTACTGTGACAACAGAACGTCCGTGACCGCCGTCCATGGACGTCTCATTTACGCGTCACAACAGTCGGAACGTTCCACACGCATGGTGGTTCCTTGGCTCCTCTGAGTGTAAGTCACTATCAACAAGCTGCTGTGGTGTACGAGATGGTCCGTCTGCTGTGTGTAACCGATTCAGCGATTCTGACCCAGTTCGTTGTTCCTGCAGGCCCAGTGATTCGAAGGTCGGTGGCCGCCGACTACAAAGCATCAGTGTACCTCCCAACCTCCCTCCAGACCCGAACGCCATTTTCCTCCAAAATTTGTAACTCCAACGCAACCAGGGCCCTGGTTCCGATCTGGTGCATGCAACTCGACAACTGCGTGGTGCATCAGCGTGCACATTCACATGAAAGGGGCAGTATTGGTCACGCAGCGAACTCGATCCGACATGCTCACCTTGGCGGACGCAGGGACGGAGTAGCCTCGGTTGACCGGCTTCAGGTTCTTGAACGTTCGCGGCTCGGGCGCGGGCATCGCCATTTCTGCTTCGATGTTTGCTCAACACGAGTTCCAGCCAATCTTTCGGGTCGTACTCGCACACGATCCCTTTTCCTGACGCAAATGAAAATTTACTGTGAAGTGTTGCAAAGAGTATACGTACGTAAACTTTTTCGCTGCTCCGAACCGAACCATGTCAAGTACTTTGTAACAGCACAATTGCAAGAGCACGACATTGATTTACAACCGACCCAGTTTGCACGAGCAATTTCGCGAGCCGCAAGAAAAAAGAACCACGAGAGTTGCACTCGTGCTGGCCAGCGGAAAAAAGACCAATGTCCGCCCCCACCCTCAGAAAAAATTGCATGTTGGAATTTTGCTCACATTTCTTCATTGGATCGTTTTGCCGGTTCATTCTTGGAATTCGAAGAAACCATCGTCATGCAAATCGATTTCTCTCTTTTTTCAGTGTTTCTGAAATTTTTATTGAGTGCAACCTGGAGCTGTTTACACCTTGAACAGCAGTCGTGAGTGTGAGCACAACTCACCTTGCTTGGGTTCATTGCAAATTCATGAAAATTAAATATTCGCGCCTCTCGGGTCAGCTGACTAGTTGACAGCTGAGTGAGAACTTCGCTGGACCACCTGGCGTCACATTTGTTTTCCGCGACACGGAAAACAACTACTCAGTGCACGGAATTAGGACCATAGATCTGATCAAAAATAGAAAGTAATCCTTTCATTTTGGGCACATTTTTTTTTTGGAAAAGCAAGAGCAGTGACTCTTTTTTTCCACATGGTGGGTCCGGAGAAAAAGGTGCACCTTTCATATAAACGTCAAAAAATTTGTCTCCTCTTCCCTACGGATGGTGACCCCCAGAACTGATCTTTGTTCCCGAGGCTTTGACGGATTTTCTTCAAAGCTTGTCGCCGCCACTGAAACACACGTTGATGTCTGTATTTCAAAGGGAAAGCTTACTTGTGCACAAATACTCAGACGTTCAAACTTTGCTTGAGTCAAAGGAGCAAACAACTGAGATGTCTTCGAGACAAAAGAACAAAAATTGCTCAGATCTCCAACATTTCCCTTGAGACAAAAGCGCAAAGGGATCTCAGTTTACGCGAGGACTTTCTCAGGTAAAGACTCAGCGCGGCGCTTTTTGAAGTACATTGTAACCATAGCGACAGGTGTCACTTCTCCATGGCGACACGGTCACACGTGCTCATTACGTGCACTTCGGGCCCGCGAGCTGGTTGCAATTAGGAAACAGCGTGGCAGATCCACAAATCAATTGAGTGCTAATGTCATGTCAGACCGGGCGCGGACCCACTCACTGGCGTTGTTATGGCATTTTTATGTGACGTGAGGTTTGTTTCGGGATCACTCTGTTTTGAGTTTGCCTTGAATGTGGACGGACGGACACCAGGAAGAACTGTTCTGACGTTTGGATAATTTTGGATAGAAACGTACTGTTGGGAACAATTTGCCAATTTTCTGCATCTTTTCGGTGAGTGTCTTTGCCGTTCTTTACTGCAGGGAAACAACAGACTCGTCTTCAAAGTTGACGCAAGGAAACTTGTCTCAAAATCTGGTGCTCGCAATTCGTGAATTCAGCGAATTGGTCACTTACTCGTATTTGGCCATCTGATTTTCGTTGTTGTGGTTTCTTTGTGGAACATTTTTTGTCACAAAATTCTTCAAACTCACGGACTCAAAAAATGTGTGAAGATACAACTTGATCTATTTTCAAACATAGGGACCAAGAAAAGAAAAGGGAACATTCTTCTTTATTTTGTCATTGAGATCACCTCCGAATACGAGTATACCACATCAAATTTTGCTTGCGAGAACTTTGGCCATCTGCATGGATTGCAAGCTTTTGTTTTTGCGTTTCTCTCTGAGAAAAACTTGTTTCGTGTCCGCTGTGTGGACGCACCTCAATTCACCTTGGACAAGCCTTGATGCATTCGTCACATATTTATTTTTTTCAGAGAGCCACCTGTGCTTGATACGGAACTTCGCGTGCGCTGCCGACTGTTTCGCTGTTGTGCGTGATTTGATTGGAAAAAATTAATTCCACACTGCGATGGAATATCGACCCACTCGTCCAGGCACGCTGTACGAGAAGAAAAAATCTGTGGTGATCATGGACCCGCGCGACCCGGACCCCGCCCTGCCGCCGCGCACTCATCGCGTTCTCTCCAACCCGGCGCTCTCCGCCGGGCGACAGCAGCCGAACCACGTCTCCGGACCCGAGTCCGCCCGAAGACGCGCGAGTAACGGACTCCACAACGTCGGACGTCACAGACGCAGCGGCTCCGACGTCGGCCACGCCCAGTTCCAGCCGCAGTTCACGCGTCCCCTGATCTATCCCGCCAACGTCGCGCACACCCACCGCGACGACGTGGAACCTCCTCCTCCCCAGTTCGTCGGTCCCATGCCCGTTGCCATGACTCCCAGGGTCACGTGTCCCCAGAGCACGTTTTCAACCAACAGCGACTGGGCGTCCACCAAGAGCATGTGCAGCGCGAGTTCCTCCGACCTTGACCCATCGGACTCTGCCAGCAGTACGGACAGCAGCACTGATCACGTGACCAAGAAGCTGGATGAGAGCGAGGCTTCCATCATCAAAAGCGCCCACATCAGCAACGAGCACCTGCGTCTCACGGAGCTCCTCGACGCCATGACCCCTGACCAGCTCATGGACGAGATCCGCACCAAACTAGACAAGAAGGATTCCAAGTTCGTCGTCGCCCTGAGCGTCCTGTTGCCACGGAAACACTTCCCTCCCGTGGACCACCTCCACTGCGTCCGCTGCCACAAGAAGTTCCGCCCGTTCGAGAATTCCAACTGCGTCGTCAAGCACCCGACGGCCAAGGTCATGAAGATCGGACGCGACAAGCACGGCGGCGAGTTCAAGTGTAACGCCTGCGGCGTGTCCTTCTACCTCAACCAGATGTTCTTCTACAACGAGGACGTCAACTCCTACCTGAGCGGCTTCTGCTACAGCGGGAAACACACCACCAACCCCAAGGAGGTCTCCTACACGACGGCGGTGAGAACGTGTGAGGAGACCGGCTGTGTAGAGTTCTACGTCTGATTCCGGACTGAACCACCCGAAGACTAAAGGACACTTCGTCTACAAACAGCTGAGTTTCCAATTGCTGTGATCCAGTGACTACTACCACTTCCGGTTTCTGAGCGGGTAACCATGACAACGCACGGATTCAGGTTGAGACATTTATTTTCGCGCAGTCAGTTCTTGTGTTGACAAGATCCGTTCAATACGGAACGGATATTCCAGAATTGCATCGTCGTGGCATTGCTTTCTTGGGGAACATGAAGATGCAGAATCTCAAACAACGACAGATATTTTGTTTGTTCAACTTTGAGAAAGCTCTCAAATTCAAGGGGAGAAAATATGTACAAATACCCGATCCACAAAACAGTATTACGTGTACATAGAAAATAATAAATAACAAAATAACAAAATGCAAGAGAGAAGAGTCAGATTTCCCTCTAAGACGTCTGCAGTGAGAAGCGGTCCTTCTCTGGGTTGAAGGGGTCCACGAGAAATCGCGAGAATTTGGTCACCTGGTCGCAGCCGCGCACCTCGTGCTCGAGCAGAGGCAGCTTCGTGATGTGGAAGTCTTCGTACAGGTCCTCGATCTGAAAGAGGAAGTGAGGTCAGGCTGTGGAAGCCAACGTGCGCACACTGTATCTGAAAGTGAGAGCCCCTCTGCCCTTGGATCACAGCCACACCAAACCGCAAATGGACCTAAATCATGCTCAGGGGTCAGAGGGACCCAACCCCTTGATCCGCATCTGGCTGCTGACTGACACGATCGGGGGGGGGGGGGTCGAAGCCGCCACTGAAACCCAATCCCCCAAGCTGGTGGGGTCAACACCTTCCTTTGGTACGCCCCTGCACCTGGACTTGGTTAGGGTCAGCACCTCTTGGTCCGTTCCTGCACGTCAAACCGCAGACTGAACCGGTGGCGTCACACTCCACTGACCTATCCCTCACCCTCTGACGGCACACGAATCTGGGCTGGGTCACCCACTTTCCCTTGATCCACCCCAAAACATTTATGATATGGTGTGGGTCTCCGGCACGTCAATTTACCTGGTCGAGGTACTTGGACTGTATGCGGTGTCGTGCCTCGCACATCTTGCACGGCTTGTGACCCTTGTGCAGCATGAGCAGCTGGTTGACGACGACGTTGTGCGTGTCGATGCCGCACTTGGTGAGTTCCTGCACGAGCCGCTCCGTCTCGTACAGCGACAGGAACTCCGCGATGCACACGCACACGAACGTCGTCTGGTCCTGCGAGAGCGCACAGGGAAATTACAGGCCTGTTTGCATTGCATTTTCATTTTGGGGGAGGGGAAGTGGTGCGAGGATCAAGTACACAAAAGCACACGAATTTCGTCCAGTCCTGCGAAAACGCACAGGGACAATTTTGACGGCCAGAGCCAGCTTTGCCAAGGGGACTGGCCAAAGAATGGAGACGCCACCTCAGAATGCCAAAACCTTGCAACAAGGAACAGTTTTTTGTGCTCTTGTAGTGTTCACGGTGAATGTGACAAAAATCCATTGACGAAGTACCGCAGTCCAACCAGACCAGTGACGTGATGGGCAGTGACACTCCCTGGCTGGGGACGAGGAACTGCATCGCTGGAGAACGCAAGTGACTACGGATGCAGTGGATTGGTTGTCGACCTTTTGCGCTGAGCAGAACTCACTGGGTCTCGGAACTGTTCGTTCACTTGTCGGATCACGGGGAGCATGTCCTCGAGTTTTCGTGTCATCTCGTCTGCGTTCATCTCTTGCATCCCCAGCATGCCAGCCACCTGCACAAACAAGAAGACGGAGTGTTGGTTACGCGCGGATTCGTCTCGCATTCCCAGCAGGGCAGTTGTTGGTGTGTCCACTCTGCAACGTCGTCTGCGTTCGGTTTTGTGTGTTTTACAACAAGTGTCTCGCAGGGCCCGTAGGGGGCCATTTCCCTCCCCAAGACCTCGGAAGACTGTCAGCCTCACAACTTGCAAAAGCTGGTGCCACGGATGCACCACGTGTCTCTTTTCCTTACAGCAATCGTATGCTCCGTTTTAGGAACGGCCGCTGATCCATTTTGTACGTGGCAGACGTACCTGGGAGATGAAGGGGTTGATTTGGTTTTTGAGGCGCAGCAGCTTCCCGAGCCCCTTCTCGACGACGGCGGGGAAGGAGAGAAGACGCAGCGTGTGGCCCGTGGGCGCCGTGTCGAACACAACCACAGAGAAGTTCATACCTTTCACCAGCCTGCAAAGACGAGCGAAGTTCACTTGCATAAAATCGCACGAACACCCAGACCTGCCAAATTCGCACTCCCGTCGCACAAATGAGGTCGAATTGGATGCAAATATTTCACATGTCTTCCTTCTTGCTCCAATCGGGTGAGATTTGGAATTGGCTGAGTTCGAATTGGTGGGGACGAATGGATCAGTCGAGATTTCAGACAAGAACCATCCAGGGACGAATTCCAGAAATTTCATCCCTGGAAATGCCACAACACGGCCTGGTCACACAACATCTGCTTGAAGAGGAAGGTTTACTTCATGACTTCGGAGTAGCTCATGGCCTCGTCGATGCCGGGGAACGCGTTGAGCACGTCCTGCATCATCGCCTTCCCCATACTGCTGAACGCGCCTACAGCAACAACACAACGCGTTCAGTTTTGTGTGGCACAACGTGAAAAGTGGAGCTCCGTCTGTTTCGACAAGAAGACGCCAAAAGTGTCTTGGACGTCAGCCAAAGGTAGTGTTAGGTACACCGATACGTGAATTCAAAGTGAGTTCCCGGTTGGTCCCCACGTCACAAGCACCCGGCTCAGGTTTACTTTGGTTCCTGAGGATTCTCGCTTCGTTTTCTGGTTTGGCGAATTGAACATGACAAAATTCAACCCCACGATGATTAACTTCACCGCAACTCACTCTGCTCCTCGAAGAACTCTTCAGGCAGCTCCGAAAACCCAACGTTTGGGTCAATTTCCTGCAACAGCAAGGAAGGAACACTGAGTCAGACAAGTTCACACAGTCTTTCTCTGGCGACTAAAGTACCATCAGGGAAGAACAGACAGTTTGATTCAGGGGCGGGCCAAGCGGGGCCCTCAGTGACCCCCTCGAAAAAAGTTACGAAGCCCCCCATTTTTGCATCACTTGTCAACTTTTTCAAGCTGAGTTCGGGTCACCTGAGGGACAAGAACGCCTTGACCAAATCTTAGATTCGCCCTTTCAACACTGACCATTGCATAGAGATTTTCGAAGCCTTTGACTTTGGTGGGGACTTTGGAGAACTTCTGGTCGAACGCGTCGGAGATGTTGTGCGCCGGGTCGGTGGAGATGATCAGCACCGTCTCTCGCACCTTCGACAACTGCACCGCCAAACTGCAGCTGCAAGAGAAGACCGAACACGTGGCATGCGGGACGTCCAGGCTACACCGTGTGCGACACGTTCAATGTTAGTATTTTCTTTTTGTCAGCTCCAAGCGCACAACAACCCGAGTCGACAAAAGCAGTGAGTCACAGTTGGAGTCAAACAGGCGAACACAATTGAACCAGAATGTACTGCGGGTCTTGGAGCAGGACCGCGTAGATCTACTCTCTGTCAGACAAGTTTCCTTTCATTCAAACACCCAGTTCCAATCCAGAAGAACCCAAAACGTATGTGATGGACCTCCAGACTGACCGCTCCCAGAGTCCCGTGTTGTCGGTTCTTGGGGTGTTTTGTGAGTTTTCAGACTCAGCATTTCTGAAACGGTGCTGTTACAACTGAAGCCTTGAAGGGAAGAGCACTGAGGTTGGGGAGAACAACTTGACAACACAATTGGCAAGTCCACGTCATGTCAAAATTGCTCCATCAATGTGACTGCCAAGTTTGCAAAAATGCGTTCGTCCCCCTTCATCTGTCGGGGTGGCGATCTCTGTACGTTACCTGCATGTCGTCTTCCCAACTCCTCCTTTACCGCCGACAAAAATCCACTTTAAACTTTGCTGGTCAAGGATATTTTTCAAGTTCGGATCCAGCGGATCCAAGTCGTTGGTCGCCATGTTGGAATCTGTCTTGCAGGCAAAGCTGCAGCATCTGATGAACGAGGACACAAGGTGATTGAGCGATAATAGGCGATATGGCGAAGCATCAGGAGTTGAAATTTACAAGGAAGCGTTTAGCCAGAATCCGATGTGTTCAGGAGTGTATTGACAGAATAGGACATAACAAGCCTCTACCTAATGCGCTGTGCTACGTTCCCTTGGAGCTGGAATGCAGGGTTGCCAAACACTGGGCGGTGTCCCTGCACGCAGAGCCGAACCAGGATTCCCCCAAGTTGCTCGAAGTGGCTCTCACTCCCAGCTCCAAGCTGGTGATCGCAGGGGAACAACACTTCAACTCCCACGGACAGTGGAGCAAAGTGCTCAGGATTTTCCTCAAGGTAAGTTGGTGGACATCATCGGTTTGTCCAGCCAACACCACAAGACAGGGTCGACTGCAAATTTCCTTGTTTGACCTAGACTAGATCTACCTGTCAGGCTTGAAAGTTCTGATGACATGTCACGTGACACTGGTTTCAAGAGGACGTTCAGCTCATGTCTTCGAATGGGTCTCTTTGCAGGTGGAAGAAGGCTTCAAAGAAACCGTCCACACTGAAGACCGGTGGCTTCTGATGTTCAACGGGAAATCGACGAGTGATGACAACACAGTGTTCTCGCTGTGCGCCCCGTCGTCGTCAAATTCCAAAAATCACTGCCTGTCTTACAGGTACTCAAGTGAGATAAAGTGTGTGCCAGAATTTTGTTGCGAATTCCCCTTTCATACGGAAGCACGCGTTATCTTCTCGACCACCAGTGGTGAATGGTTCAAATGAGTTGACTGAAACTGCCTGTCACAAGTTGATTGGAAGGAAATAATTTGTTGATTCACTCACCGTCCTCACCGTCCCCCCACACGCACACACAACACAATTTGGCGAACAGAAACTTCCCTCACAAAAGCAGAAGGTTGCCAGGTTGCCCAAGGCTGTGGGGAATCGCGCGTGTCAGCACTGGTCCACGTTCTTGTTTGTTCAGTTGGGAGGATGCAGTTGTCCACGAGTACGCGTTGAAGCGAGAAGACTCGACTCCAATGGTTCCCTGTGATACGAAAGCGACGCAGAGGCTGAAGGAGATGCCGGCCAACTGGACGCTGGAGCACGACGAGGACCTGGCCAGTTTCCTCAGCGGCCACGTCGAGGTGGACAGCGAGAGTCTCGGCAGCATCAAGAACTACGTCGAGTCCATCGACGTCTCGTCCTTCTGCGTACGTCACGTGTTGCGTCATGTCGCGTGTTGTTGCGTTTTGCTGCGTCGCGTCACGCATACCTGAGCCGTCTGCAGATTGGTTTCTGACGTTCACATCAACTTGTGGGCGTCAGAAGTTTGGTTGGTGTTTTAGCGTTAGCGCAGCCTGGAATTTGGATTCGTTCGTTCACTAAAGAGCCGGTTGCAATGACGTCCTCGGTTCCAAACTGAAATCGGCTTTCCTTTGTTCAACTTCCCTCGACGGATAAAAAAGTTCAGATGCGGAAATCTGGCAGTATGTGTCCAACTCAAGATCGTTACTCACCGCTGAAGACAAGAAAATATTATTGAGCCCTTGTGGTCACATCTCTCGTTGATTCAGAGGGTCCCTCCCAAGAGCAGAAATTAATTTACCTTTGCTGGAGGTACCCCATCCACTGGTTCCTGATTCATCCCAGACAGCTCTGGCGGCTGTCAGGGTTTGGGTCCCGGATCTGCCTCTGCGTGGGATCACATTGGTCACGGTGGTTCCCTCTACAGGAGGAGGACGGTGCAGAGAACATGACGGACGGAGACCCCGACACCTACTGGGAGAGCGACGGCTCGCAGGGCCAACACTGGATCCGTATGAAGATGAAGAAGTCCGCCATCATCCAGTAAGAGACGCCGGGGGCGCGGGGAACTGGGGTGATGTCAAGATGGCGGTAGATGTGGACATCTAAGGCACGTGTCAACACCGACAGGTGTTCTTGTTGTGTTGCAGGAAGATGCTGCTGACGATTGACGCGAGCGACGACAACTACATGCCGTATCACATCGTGGTCATGGGCGGAGAGATAGACAATCTGCGCAAACTCAGCGACACATTCGTTGACCAGTAAGCTGCAGCAACGTCTGGCTGATCCAAGGACCTTGCTCCTCCCCCCATGACCAAGGGAGGGACCAGACCCCCCCCCCCTCTCAAAAGAAGCACAAGAACGATAATAACTTGACCAAGCAAAGCAGACCTGTGTTCCCGTTTTGGTTTTCGATTTTGGAAAACAATGCCCCTTCTCCCAACTCTCGTTCTACGCTCGCCCAGGTTCGAAGCCCAGTCGCTTTGTTCCCCTGCGCCAGTTCGGTTCTGGATTCGCGGGTACCGGTATTTGTGGCACTCACTGTGTGGTTGTCATAAACTGCAGTCAAGGACGACAGGACGATTGACCTTGCTCCGGTGGATGTCAAGTGTACGTCGCCGTTTTTGTGAATGTTCAAGAGCGGATTCTCTTGAATCATCTTGACACGGAGCACGTGTTGTTGGTTTTGCAGGTCCCTGTACGGAGTGAACGACGTCTGTGTGCTTGAAGATCAAAAAGAGCATTACTCTGTGATAGAAATCCGAATTAAAAGTTGCAAAGGTGAGAATCTCAAAAATTTAACAAGACAAAGAAAACCTGTAAACCGTGTGGCAAATGGAAATTCCATTGCCGGGAAGGGGGGAGGCAAGAAAACAAGGTGGGGCGGCCCCTACAACCTGCCACAGGCTGCTTTGTTACAGAACTTGTTGCTCAACAATGAACAGAATTGGTGCTTACTCAGTTTTCGAACAGGAAAAGTCGTTATTGCGCGCGCTCCAATTTAGACTTGTTGTTGGTTTCCCAGACGACGGGATCGACACCCGGATCCACGGGATGAAGATCAAGTCGAGTCGGGGGAAGGACCTGGGGCTCAACAAGGACTTCTTCTGCGCGGAGAACCTCGTGCGCTTCCCCAAACTCGAGTGCTTCGACCCGGAGATCCTCTACAGAAGATCCGTCGTGCTTCAGAGGTTCGTTTTTGCGAGAGAAGAGAATTGGGTCTTTTTCTTGACGCTCGTCTTCATGTGTTTGGAAAGCAGATTTTCACTCTCGGTGTTTTGCCAAAAGTGGCTGGCCACAGCGAAGACAGGACATAGATCTACCGGTACGACACCCACAAAAACCATGTTGGGCGACGCGCCATTGCCATGACATTCGAATTTTCGATCCAAAATGGTCACGTCTTGATTCCATGGCAACCCCGATGCGCGTGTGTATGTGCTGACAAGTGTTCTTGTTTGCAGATTCGTGAGCCTGTTGGACAGCGTGTTGCCGTACATCGTGCCTACGTGGGAGTTTTCCGTGTCTTCGTTCAACTCACTCGAGGTGCGTGTGATGCTTCGGACGCAGTGCCTGTGTAAGGCAGGAAGATGTGGCCGCCTATTTGTGAGATTCCAGATTCCAAGCTTGGAGTCTGCACACTTGCTCCTTCCATTTCGAACAAGCGGAATGAAAAATCTCACTAAACTCAAATCGAACAGGACTGTTGACCTTCAACTGAAACAGTTGCAATCTCAGGTCTGATACCAATGTCAAATTTGTGGCCTGAGTGAAACGCGTTTGATTGAACGAGAGCAGGCGTTCAAACAAGGTGGGGCAGGTGTTCGATTTTCGCGGTTTCAGGTGTGCCTGACACGTTTATTCCTTTCGACCACAGATCGTGCGGCAGTTCCTCGTGTTGTCCAAAAAGCGCCTGATGCTCATCGAAACTTTCCTCAAGGAGTCGGAGACCTGGTGAGTACGTCCATCACAAACCTGCCCGGTCAATTCGTACCTTGTTCCGTTGCGACGTCCGAGACTCAAGAACAATTTTGTTCCACATTCAGTTTGGAACAAACCCACTTGGGAACCAAATGGCAGGAAGAAACACAGTCTCAGCCAGGAACAATTTTCCCTGTGGAGAAACAGTCCAAACAATCCTTTGTTTCGAGAAACAGCCCTCTTTCCCAGTTGATTCACAGATTCATTTGTCCCGTTTACTTGACCCGCCCCACAGTCGCCCGGCGCAGATGCCGAAGCTGTACATCGACCGCCAGGCGGCGGCCGAGCACCGCGCCGACCCGACACACGACGCCGACTGCAAACGCTCCATCTTCAGTCAGATCTACGAGGCGCTCAAACCGCACGACCGCTTCGAGAAGCCACTCGACTACAGGTGAGGGGATGTCATACGTGTGTGTGTGTGTGTGTGTGTGTGTGTGTGTGTGTGTGTGTGTGTGTTGGCGTGCGCATTTAAGCGGTATGCGTACAGGTGTGCTTTGAAAGTTTGGAAGATGTCCTGGACTGCAGGTGGGGCGACGTCGTGTGTGTGTGTGTGTGTGTGTGTGTGTGTGTGTGTGTGTGTGCGTGTGAGGTATGCGTGCAGGCGTGCCGCGATGACGTCGATAAGTCTCTCGACTGCAGGTATTTGGACATGAAGGGAGGTGGGACATTCCAAATTGTGGGACGGGGTGCGAAAACTTGCACCTGTGGCAAGGGTTGGCGAGTGAAACACACCCAGGCAGAGGCACCCTTGCCCTCCACAATCCGTCCCTGCTCAGTGCACCCTCTCGCTCTCGTGCAGATGGCCGACGCGCTACGACCAGTGGTGGGAGTGTAAGTTCGTGTCGGAGGGCATCATCGACCAGGGCGGCGGCTTCCGGGACTCGCTGTCCGACCTCGCCGAGGAGCTCAACCCGGTGTCGGCGGACGCGACCGTCCCGCTCCCCTTCTTCATCCGCTCCCCGAACCAGGTGAGCGGGGAGGGCAAGGGCCCAGGCTAGCCTCTTGATCCTTGACAAGAACCAGAACAAAAGCCAGACGGTTTTTCGCCCACGTCATTTTGTTGAGTTGAGTGGGAAGAACAAATTCATGAGTACCTTCATGAACAGGATTCGGTAATTGCGTTCACTTGCTTGCGTGTCTGAAGGCGTGCACGTGTTCTTGTTTGCCACAGAACCAGGTGGATGCAAACGTGAACCGCGACGCGTACGTGCCGAGTCCGTCCTGCCACCTGGCGGAAAAGTACGAGTGGATCGGGAAGCTGATGGGAGCGTGCATGCGCGGCAAGGAAAACCTCGTGCGTTTCCTTTCTTTTCCGACGATGTTTTCTTTTGTTGTTGGAATGTTTGGCAGTGAGCTGTGAATCTGATGTGTGTGTGTGTGTGTCGGGGGGCTGTATCTGTGCCTGTGTCTGCGTGTGTGTGTGTGATGTGTGCGTGTTTATGGACGAGAGCAGGGGCCCTTTTTGAGAGCATGCAGATGTACCTGGGTTTAGGTTTGGTGTGCGTGTGCGAGTGTGTGTGCACATGTTTGTCCGTGAGTGCATGAGTGTGTATGTATGTGTGTGTATGTGAGCGCTCGTGCGTGTCTGTGTGCACTGATAACCTGTGGTCTGGTTTCACTACTCGCAGGTGCTGGCGCTGCCTCCGTTCGTCTGGAAGAAGCTGGTCGGGGAGCGAGTCACGTGGTCGCGAGACTTCACCTCCGTCGACGAGTCCGAGGTGAGTGTGCGTGTGTGAAGTGCGTACGTGTGTGCGTGCGTCTGTGCGTGAATGTGTCTGTGCTTTTGCGTGTTTGTTCTCAAACCCGAATTGCGTTTGTCGAATTGGTCAATGTTCAAGGGGCGCGTGCCAACACTCATCGCGACCACTTCGGAGGTCGCGCGTGTCAGCTGTGACAAGTGTTCTTGTTGTCTGCTGCAGGTTCGGATGGTGGAGCACATGGACCAGATGGACGAGGCGGAGTTCGCCGCGTACTTCTCGGAGACGCCGCGCACGTGGACGACGACGCTGAGTGACGGGTCCCCGGTTCAGCTGCGGCCCGACCTGGCGCCCGACGCCACCGTCTCCCATGGCGACCGACTCGAGTACGCGCGACTCGTGCAGCAGACGAGGCTCGGGGAGAGCAACAAACAGGTGAGTGCGGACGGCAGCATTGGGCGTGTTCGTTTTGTGCACCGGGTGCGCGTTTGTCCGGAGGGGGGGGGGTGAAGCCGATGAGCCTCTTCTGCCAGGAGTGCGTGGAAATCCACGTGTCCACTGCGTGTACATTTGTCTCGACCTGCCGCGCATTTGGTGCACGAAGCGAACAAGGCCTTGTCGCCAACGTTGACGCACGCAAAGACTTGTCTAACGGAAACAAAAAACTTGCATGTTGTGCGAGTTGTCATGAGCACAGAAGCCCCAAATCTTACGCCCAGGCGTAACGTACACTCGTCGAACACATGACGGGCAAAACGTTCTGCTGCGCTGCGAGGTCTGTGAGAAATTGCAGAAGTTTGTTGTGGGGCGAAAAGAGAGTGCACGTCAGCGTTCAGGGCAGGAATTGACTGTCGTGCTTCCATTTCATGCAGTGAGTCAAATCAAACAGCATTGGACCCTGGATCCTTCCAATGCATGGACAACTGCAGACCTTCTGGTCCCATTTGGAAACAAATTTCTGTTTTGACAAAAACGAAGTGTGGCAACAGAAACGTTGGTCGCTATCGACTGTCGCGACGAACAGCTGGGGCTTGTCGCGAAGACTCGAAATCTGTGGTTTCAGGGTGAAACGTTCGTTTTATTTCATATTCCTTTGCATACACAAGTAAGGCATGTTGGATCTGATGCAGGACGTGTTGGCGTCCAAGCTCAAGAAATACATCCAATATGTATCAGTTCACAGTGGGTGGAACAGAGTTGTGGAAGTACGAGCAAGATTCTACGCAAGGAAGTTGCGAAAAGTTTTGTGCGTTGTGCGAAACTGGCAAAGATTTGTTCACATTGCTTCCAGATTAGAAATTGGGGACTTTTTGTGCAGATGTGTCCGTGCCTTGTTCGAACTCGCCGTGTGGAAACAAAAATATTGGCCGACTGTGGAATGGGTCAGTTTTTAATTTGATGGCAGTCCGTGTGTACAGACGGGACGCTTGTCTTCCCACTGCGAATCAACAGCAGGATTTCCATCTGGTCGAGTCCCAATCAGGCAGGGATGAATTGACAGACACGTGGAATGGGATTCACAAGAACATCAAATGGAAATTCAAAGTCCTTCCTGGTGAATTCGTTCTCGGTCAGGTTTGCATTATCGAGTCAGTTCGAGTCTCCCACGGGACAAGCATCGCATTCAGATCAGTTTGAGGAGTTTCGACCTCTCCAAACAAAAAACGCTCGAGAACAAGATCCAATCCACCAGACCTGACCAGATCCGCATCTCGAGCTCTGCTTTTGGCACAAGCTGCGGGTGACAACACAAGGAGTTGCTTATGTGATGAGGATACTCGGCAGGGTTCCTACTTTAAAACTTCAATTCAAAATGTCCAAAACGAACCACGGAAGTATTTTTAGTTTCCGGGGGAAAAGAGTGAAAGATCCTGGAATTGAATGTCAGAACCTTGCATTGGCTCGTTTCGTTGTCTCCCACAGCTGTTTTGGAATGCATAGGATGGGAGAAGTTCCTCTGAACACAGTGGATACACAATGAGTTTGTTCAGTTGAGAGCCTTTCCTGTGGCGGGTCCAGAATCGGGCAGACGGGCGACATGGGTCTGACCTGACAGCGGAGCAAGGTGATGCGCACCCTTGATTCTGACAAAAGAAAGAACAAGCACACGTGGAGAAAAGTTCAGTTTTTCGTGGCACATGATGGGCAGTCTCCTGGATCCAGCGGCTGAAATTTGGTTTGGGCCGTGTGGCTCCCGACCTCCCTTGGGGGGCAACATCAAATTTAAAAAAAGAACTTGATCAGAAAATTCAAGAAGTTTGTGTATGAGGTGCAACAAAAGGGAATTAGTGAGTTAGTTGATTGGAGGGGGGGTCAGGGTGGCTTGGGCCCCAAGGGCCCCTTGCCCTCACCCCGCCCACCCCTGGGATCAGCTGGACTTTGATCACGAGTGGTGGTGGACGAGCGGGTGCTGCAGGTAGGGCCGCATCTTCTTCCTGCAGAAGATGATGTACCCGATCAGAGCGATCACCGCCAGGTCGATGCAGGCCGCCGCCGCCGCCACGGTGTAGATGTGGGTATCCGTCTCTCTCTTCATACCCATGTACTGGTGCACGTCCATGGGCGGCCTGTCTCTGTGCTGGGCGATAATAAGCCCCCAGATCCGCCGCACGGTCTCGCTTTCCTTCCCGGGGTGACTCGGTCCCACCACGGCGGTCAGGATGGGCGTTTCCAGGTACCCAGGGTCACCAAAGTGATGCAGGAGTGTAGGCTCGGCTGGCATACCCACGAAGGAGCCTGAGGTATCCCTGAAGGAGATGCCGAGTTTCTCGGAGAGGACCCCGATCCAGGGGTCGGCGGGGACGAAAGAGGGCGTGTCGAGCGACATGAGGTAGAGGTTGTGGATGGTGAGGGAGGGCGCCACTGTCACGGTGCCGCTGCAGTGCGCCGGGTACGCCTTGCCGCGGTACGCTCGCTCCAACTCCTCCACTCTCAACCGGATCCGCTTCCTCGTGTTGACCCTCCGCGTGTCGTTCCGACCTTGAGACTGACCCTGACCTTGGTCCACGAGCATGCAGCACGGGTAGAGATAGCACAGTGAGAACTGGTACAGATCCTCGTTGTTTTTGTGCAGCGTCTCCAGATAGGGCACCAGTTTAAACACGTCCACTACGACGTCATCGTTGGCGATCAACACGTACTTGGCGTGAGGACAGAACGTCCGTGCCCATCGGAACGCCATGACGGATTTGAGCGTCGCGTTGGCGTAGGAGTCTACGAACGCCTCCTGCACGATGTCCCTGTAGACAGCGCGCTCCTGACTCACGTCGTGCGGATGCTCCGCCACGCCTGCGTGCGAAACACGTGCGAAATGTTCAGCAAGCGGCCAATCACGTTGGATCAAATGTAGGTTCTGCTTCTTCCAGAAGTTTGAAAGAAATTCTGTGTTGGGTCAAGGGCACCCTACCCAGCCCACCCTGCCCAGCCCAGCCCACCCTGCCCAGCCCACCCTGCCCCGTCCAGCCCACCGGACACTGACCGAGCATGAAGACGAGCGGCATGACGACGTTCGGCATGTTGTAGGGGGCGCCCCACGTCTCCCTGATGGCGCGCCTGCGCGCCGCGTGCTCCAGCGTCGTCTTGACGACGAGCAGCAGGAAGACGTCCTTGTGCTGCGCGCACAGGTCGGGCGCGTTGTGGAGCAGGGCGTGACGGTGCGCGTTGACGTTGCGCGGCGCGCTGTAGTAGAGCGGCGGCACGGCCGAGTCGCGCGGCCGCATCACCGGCGGGATGTGCAGCTCGTCCGCCATCATCCCGTCCGCTGCGCCGCCGCCGCCGCGGCACTGCTGAAAAATACAGACGAGTTTTAGTAAACAGCCCGCAACCTGGAAGCACAAACGCAAACGTAACTTTTGACTGTCACAACATACCAAAGGTTGCGTTTGCGTTTGCGTTTCCAGGGTTTGCGAGCTGTTTGCTGAAACTACCCACAGACGTCACTCGTCCCTGCTTAAGAACTGTTCGAGGCGTCACCCGATTCAGACTCGGATCGTTCGAAATCACATCATCCGTTGGGACAGTTCGTCACACGACTCGTCGGGCCAATCGCGTCTCGACTCTGACGCCAAAGCACTTCAGCAAGGAGTGGCTCCAACGTGGTGTTGGCGAAAGGTGGGGGTGGGGCCTGCTCACACTCGCTGGTGCCTCGTTACGACAGAGCGCAAACACTGGTACCCACAAACTGTTTGAACTCGACTTGTTCGAAACGTCGAGTCTATTTTGGCTCTGCCCCAAGGAGACTGGCGCTGGGACCTGAAACTTTTTTCGGAATGCGCGTCCAACGTGTGTCGTTTGTGCCAGGGCATCGGCAGAACCAACAGAAACGTTGAGACTCGAGGAACTTGAGCAGTAAGCATCTGAAACTGACGGGAAGCGTCCGCGGTGGGTTCGTCCATTTGTCCATTGTCTGCGGGAGGAGTGGAGCAATGGGATTGAATCAGGAATTAGATCTGCCCTCTGCGCTCGGGGACCGCGTCTCGTGGCCACTTAATTCTGCTGCAGAGACCGGGAATCTCCGTGTTCGACACGGACAGACTTGTTTCACGAGTAGACGGCTGAAGCAATGACCACTACCACCTTGTCATGTCCATTAAGGGCAGAGTTCGATTTGTAGATATGAAACACCGAAGGATAATAGGAGTAAATCGAACGGAAATTGAGCAAACTGGTCTTTGCGTTTCGTCCGTCGGGTGGGATTGTACCAATGATGACAAGTCTGTCTGTTTTGACAGGCCAAAAATTCTGGTTCGTGCAAATCAAGCAGGATTTCAGGGACACCGAAAATGGCTGAGGTGTTAGACACGCCCTGTCAGTGAGAATGCCACACTCTTGTGCCAAAAAGTTTGAAAACTGTGTGCACGATGGCTGCCTCAACGTATCAACAATGTGGAGTATTCTTGTTTGATGAACCCTGCGTGACGAAGAGACGAGGCACGAACACGGGTTGACAGTTCCATGCATCGGCACGCATTGCATTTCTCAGGGGAGAGGCGCTGCCAACGAGCGCCGCATTGCCTTGATTGTTTGGTGCAAAGCTCTGAAATTTTCATCAGTTTTGTGGCAGCGGCAATGCGTCGCAATGAGAAGCGACGAGTATCAATAAAACATGCGCATGCGTGGGTTCGGTGCGAGAGCCGCTCTGCGAGCTCAGGGACGCGAGGGGGATTTTGAGGCCTCTTGTGTGCGGGCAGATATTGGGTGATGCTGACTCCGTGAATATCGATGTGGTTTCAGGAGGCGGATTCAGCATTTGGTGCGGTGGGTCGACCCTCGGCCCGGGGGGGGGGAGATTGTTCCAACTTGAAAAAGTTGTTGCAAAGAGGTTGAAATTTATTGGATTCGATGTACGGTTTTTTTCGGGGGGGGGGCGTAACTTTTCTGCGGACAGGGGGCGGGCCCCGAGCCCCACGTGGATCCGCCCTGGTACCCGCTGTGTTAACATGGCGGCCGTGATCCCGGTTTTAGGTTCCCGTCTGCAGGCACTTCCGATAATTGTTCTTTATGTCTGCATGTTAATCGCATTTGATGGCTATTGATTCGCGTCGACACGGGCCCGCCGCGTCTGGTGTGTGGAAACAGGGTTCGTGGAATAATGCCGGCTTCGGGCGAGAGGTGCCAGCAGACGCCGAGTGGAGACTGACAAAACGGGCGTTTGAAGTTTGCTTCTTGCGCGTATCAAATCCCAAAGCACCGCGCATTTTGATCAAAGGCCATCTGAAGACAGAACCTCTTCCCCTGGGGAGTTTTTGGTGGAGCACAAGGGCCTCTGGCACATGTCGTCCCCTCCTCTCTACATTTCGGAGCACAGACACCGACGTACTCGTACCAGCAATACGCATTTTTTCGCACAAGAAGCTGCTACGTGCACGAAATGCGCACCGCGCTGCTAGAGATGGAGATCCTTCCTAATTGGGGAAATTTATATCCACCGGGGCCGAGGCCGGCGCAGCACAGATGCCGAGAGAGACGTGCGGTATCCAGCGGATCCAGGACCGGGGAGGGGCCAATCCGGCGGCGGCTTCAATCCAGCGGGGATCAGTAACAGGGGGAACATCCAGCAACTTGACCCTTGCGGGGGAATCCAGGGTCGCGAGACACGAAGTCCAGTCTGACCCTGAGTGGAAAGGTCCAGGGTGCTGTGACCAAACCGAGTCTGACCCTCGAGGGAGAAGTCAACATAACAAATGATCACGTGGAGAACAGATTCAAACTTTGGATGTTGTTGTCTGTACCTTGGACTACAACAGGCCAGAGCAACGGAGATGCTGAGAAACATGCTGTATCTGTCGGTCATGGCCGCGAGACGCACCCACGGAAAAGATCCATCTCCTTCCGAGTGATGGCCTCGGTCGGACATCTGTTGGGAGCCCGTGGTGTCTTGGACTTCATCACTGCATCGCAGTGCGGATGCCACAGAGTTGTGCACGTGAAACTCCGGGTCAAGCTCGGCTCAGCGAAGTGGGTGCAATGTAGGCCGAACCCCCGCAGGAAAAATGTTCAAATTCATCCATTTTCTTTGTCACTGTTTGGACAAAATGAAGAACGCATCAGTTGTGCTCTGGGGATTCAGTTTCGCAATGACAATTCAACTGAGTGAGCAGTCCTCACAATTGTGAAGCTGCGCCAATGAGTCTTGGATGGTGGATTGGTTCGTTCTGAAGAAATGACGTTTTCCTGCAGAAACATAAAAGTTGCAGTTTTGTTTTGGGATTGAGCTTTGCGAGTGAGGTTGGTCGCAGGGACCCATTTGAGGTCATTTCTGCCATATGACGTCTGTCGTTTCCAGGGCCAAATGAAATGATGTCGATGAAAAATATTTTTCTGGGATTGGGGCGCTGTGTGGGGTCCGCTGCTTTCTTTGTGCTGCGCTGCTGGAGACCTTGGCCCGGATGAGTCTTTCACGACCCCCCCCCCAGTGCACAGAACGGGAATTTTCACACTGGTCACGTCTCACGCGTTGCGTCAGTCGCACGTAGTCAGTGTACTCAGCGACGTAGTGCTGATTGGCGTCGAGAGACGCCCAACCCGCAACGCATCTACTGTGAAAATAGTCCTGATGGTGCAACCCGGAGCCGTCACTGCCGGGAGAATCTGGAGAAACTCTCCGGGCTGCTGCGCTGCTGTGGAGACGAGCGCAAAGTGTTGGATCTGTCAGTGTTTTGATGGTACTGAACCTGGAAAAACTTTGGCACAGGGTCACATATCTGAAGCAAGCAGAGTGGCCGAAGTCGCTACAGCCCCGCCCAGTCCCCGGCCCCGCCCTGCGTTTGACCCTCCACCCGATTCTGCTTCCAGCCCCGTCCTGCCTCCGCCCCATCCAACCACCGCCGCACCCTACCTCTGCCATCAACTTTCCTCTTCCCCCACTTACCCTTCGCCCCCAGTGTCCAACCACTCCACCTTCCTCCCCCCCCCCCTGCCCCCCCCCCCCCCCGCGGGTGGTTCCCGCCCCCCGGCCCCGGGCGGGGGGGCGGGGGGGGGGGGGGGGCCGCGGGGGGGCGGGGGCGGGGGGG
>JAAUXT010042960.1_pt1 | contig 27720 bp, 34 predicted proteins | sample 7278171 | NCBI WGS metagenome assembly JAAUXT01 (sample SAMN14350112, study PRJNA611818) | marine sediment metagenome | isolation source: surface marine sediment (1.8m) | place: French Polynesia: Moorea | collected 2018-08
CAGCTTATGGTTCAAAAAGACATCAGACACCTGTGTTGTTGTGAGCAGAAGAGACAAATTTCACAGTGTTGCACTTCCTGGAATAGTCAGACACCTGTCTGGCCACACAACAGGGTTAACTGCTGTCCGGTGCATTTCTAGCCAGGAGTGAAAGCACCCTCGTACAAATTGGGTGAGGCATGTGTCACACAGGATGCGTCACGCTTTGCGTCCCAGTAACAAACCAATGGGCGAAATGACCTCAGACTTGCACAGAGAACAGCGCACGATGTACCTATCCCGTCTGATGGTGCTTTCCATCCACGATGTCAAAAGGCGGAAAATGCCAATGCCTCAATTTTCGGCACAGGTTTCTGCCTGGAATGCGATGCCTTGTTTCACTGCGCTGAAAAATGGACACGCATGTGACTTGCTCAAAGTCCAAAAACGCGCCAGTGGATTCTGTATCTCGCGACGAATAAGAGAGAAGCGAAACATTTCTTGGGATCAGGCACGATATATTGCCTGGAACAAGGAACGACATACAGATCGCAGCGCTGTTGTGTCGTCAATGCGTCTGGGTCAGGAGCGCGAAGTTGACCCGCCGTCCACTGGGCAGTTCGTACATGGGGTGAAGTGTGCCACACCATTCTGGTCTTCCGTGTACGTTTTTCAGTCTTCCACCCATATCGAACGGAGGATATTTCATGGTGGCTTGTTCAGTCATAACGCAACGAACCACCAAATTTTTTTGTCCATCCTGAGGCCGGATCCAGGTTTGCATCAAGGGGCCCTGACGTCCTTGTGATATTTCAATCTCAACATTGAAAACGATAAGGAAAAAGAGAATCCTTGCACCTGCACCACAAAGTTATGGAAGGGGTTAGTTAAACTTGGGGGCAGAGCCCCCTGGCCCCGCCCCTGCGTCGGTCTACCCCCGGATCAGCTCCTCGGTGGGACGAGCGAACAGCACGGCGAAGACTGCAGCGAGCTCGACGAACACGGCGAGGATGGTAAGGCCCCACGACCAGCCGAACTGGTGGTCTGCAAAGCAAGCGAAACAAATTCACTAAGGGCAGGGCCGCAATGAAATGAAGAGAAACGGGCCTCCCAGACACGGGTGCTTGCCCAATTTGGTCCAACATGGAATGGCTAGGCACCCTCTGAAAATGCAACTTGAAGCCTTGTGCTTTGGCTGTTTCAGGAGAGACCCCATGTCGTCTGGTTTCCGGGTCTGGCCGTTTCATTTCGTCCGGCTGAGCTTTGATGAGGAAGGCCCGAACTCCTCTCATTTGAAAGTTTCAACAAAAGTGTTGTGTCAAAAGACGTGAAGAACAAAGGAATGCAGTTTGTTTCAAATATCACAGGGTCCAAGGCTCAGACTCCTTGTACTCGGGTCTCAGAGGGGCCAGGCTCCATCAGACCCCCACCCCCACCCGCCGTGCAGGCTTGGCCCCAGCACCATCAAGTCCCACGAGTCAGAGTGGTCAAGCCACACATCCCCTGTCCAACGGTCAGTAGGCTCAGGCCCGCAGCACCCTCTCGGCCCTGGATGCACAGCTGAACGCACCTATACTGATGAAGGGATCCAGCTGGGACTCCTCGTTCAGCAGAGCCTCCTCATCCTTGGCCCCGAACACACCGACGGCGATGCACATCCAAAACGCTGCAATGGAGACGATTCGCGACGTTCAGGTCTGATTTCCACAGCTATGACAGGTAGCCCACAGACACAGTGACGCATCTCTTGCCCCCCCTTCCCAAATCAGCAGGTTTGCCACAGTCTCCACAGCAAATTGGCAATTTCCAAACAAGGTGTTGAGACACAACACAGGCACAAAGACAACAAAGGAAGAGCCAAGCACACTGCCGGAAGCGGAAAGGGGAGACCAGGCGGCTTCTCTGACTGCAACAGGGATACAGTGCAGAATGCACACAGCCTGAAACAGTCCACTGCTTTAGCGGACTACAGGTCAACCCCTTGGTTCACCCTTGGATCCACCCCTTGACCTGTCTCCAGGACCCTCCCCTTGCTTCCCATGCAAGGAACATGACACACCTGCGAAACACAGAGCCACGAGGGTTGTGATGTGTGTCGCGGTGTGCAGCCACTTGGGTCCGACCTTGGCGATCCAGGGTCCCATGCAGAAGGTCGCAACGACGTTACAGAAGAAGGCGAGGCACATGGCAGCCAGGCACCCGTGGAAGTAACCTGAAAATACGTAAAACATTTTGAAAAATAATTATTGGATGAGGGTGTGGTAACGCAGCACCAAAACGCCGGGAGTGGACCAGGGATTCGTCTTTTGTTGGAAATTGGCGGCAAACAATCAGAGAGGTGGTCCCTGGTGCGCCCTGGATCCTCTTCTGCCCCCAGGACCTGAGGTCCCGCGTTCACCTCTGTATCCGTTATCCACTCATCGGCCGCATGATCCGCCCCTCTTCGGCTCCTGCGTTCACTTCTGGGTCCCCCTCCCAAAATTCCGCGCCTGTCCGTGCATTACACCCCTGACCCCGTGCGTCCACCCCTACGTCCCCTGACCCACACCCGTTTCACCCCTGGCCTCACAACGCACCCAGTTCGAGCCCTGAGAGGCTCGAGAGACGCCCAGACGCGCAGCGCACTCCCTGGTAGTCCGAGCGGCAGCTGTGGATGTGAATCAATCCGTAGTGGAGCTGCAAAGACAGAGCGAGCAATTGAGCTACAGGTCCGGGGAACCGCGGGGGCTGAAAACGTTTGCGAAACAAACTGTGTGCATCCGTCTCTGAGACGCACCTTTTTTGGCCTGTTTTGCATCCGAAGAATGGATGTGGGTGCCACATTTCCTTCGACAAAGAAAGAATACACGCACAACCAATCATTTCCCTGACACACACACACACACGCACACACACACACGCTTCAAAAGTGAAATGCGCATCAATTGTGGGCTGCGGTGTTTTTTGCGTCGATCCCAGAACCTTCGGATGTCTTCAGACTGCAGCCAGTTGGGACTCACCTCAGCTTATCTGATCTGAACTTTGTGTCTGATGCACAATGTCAGGGTGCGTTCTGTCCAGTTTGTGGGCCAAAACAAAAGGTGCTGGAGGTGGGGGTGGTTTGACCAGTGCGTGGACGACAAGCGTTGCTGTCACCGTGGACACACCATGAAGAAGTTTTCACATCAGGTGACGCGCGGTTGTTTGTCGCCTTGACTTTTGACGCCGACGTAAGAAAAGAACGACCTCACGTCACCACTGTGAAAACCGCTTCAGTCTTACACAGGCATTGTCGTCAGCCTTGCCTCACCTTGACGCTGTAGGCGTTGTGGTCGGCCTGCGCCTCGGCCCAGTAGTCGGTCGAAAGACCGAGTGTGTTGAGAAGGAAGCCGAAGAGGGTCAGCGCGAAGCCGAGGACCTTCAGGACCAGGGTCCTATTCAGACCCGCCATGCTGAAACACAAGGTTCGGGACCAAGTTGTTCAGCTTGGGCAGGGCTTGCAAATGGTCTTTGTCTCATGTGGCTGCCATTGTGGAAATTTTTATTTTGGCCTGTAACTCAGAAACAGAGGTTCTGAGGGGTTCAGAGTCAATGAGAGACCCTCCTATTTCCATGGACCATACAACACCTGTCGCCTTGAAACACGGACGAAAAATCCACGGTACACTGAGCATCAGGGCAGGAGTCGGGTTTCGTCAGGGGGAGTGGGGAGGTTTGAGAAAGAACGCGTTTGGTTGCCCGCCAGACGATTTTGCGATTTGTACGAGACAAACACGGAACAACAAATCAGAGCAAGTTGAAAGCCACGTCCTTTTTTTTGGGGGGGGGAGGGGGTCGCAGTCTCCTGATTTTACGACAGGACGTACGATGTCAGCACCGATGCCAGCAGACTCTCGATAAATTTTACATTCTCGCAATCAAACCAGTTGTGTGTACCACGCTGCGGTCATTGTGACAAACGTGAGTTCACCAACTTGAAGAAAAAACGTTCCTGTTCAATCCTGAGCAAAGGTCTCGACAAGTCATGGTAGGATTTCATAGAAATCATTGTTTCAGCGTGTGTGAACTCTTACGTAACATTCCTGCAACATACATAGATGGAACGTCCTTTCTGCGGACGTGTTTACCTACGTGGTGATCGCTTCCACGTCGATCCGACGCTTCTTTCGGAAATGCAGTTCCAACAACTGTCAATTTTGTTCAAAATCTCTGCTGCATACAACTGGCGTGCAAATCCGATCACGACCTTCGTGTAAAGTCTGAACTATATGCGAGAGTTGAACTGTTGGTACGGTCCACGAATTAACCGGGTTGAAACCCCAGTCACGCTCTACTGAGTAGAAAAACACTCGAGTCATATTTGTCGCTCCGCTTGCAACACACGGCGATCATGTGCGCGGGAAGAAAACGCAAGTTGAAGAAATATTTTCTGTGTTTATTTTTCAAAATTTGTTGAGAGCTATACGGGAAGTGAAATTTCTGCAGAAATTTGCCTCTTGTGGCACATTGAAGCAGACTGCAAAATTCGAGTTCGTCCGAATCTACAGTTTACAGACGGGAAGATGCAGACATTCAAACTCGACTCTTCTTGGACACAGAGGTAAAATGTCAAACAAAAACCAAACAATTCCATTCGAGAAAGAAACTTGGAACTCGTCAGAACTTGTCAAACCAAACAACCCCTACCCGTCAAGACCAAACAAATTTCTTATCGAAGCCACAACAAAACACCCTTGATAGACACACGCATTTTCACTTCACAATACGATGTTCCGAGAGAACAAGCATTCACGAAGGTGCGGATAGTCAGCAGCAAACTTTCGTCCGTTTTTGACCTGTCCTCAAAATCTGTTCTGGACAAGAGAAGCATTGGTAAATAGATCTATTTGGCTATTCGTTTGTTTTTCTTTGAGCTGTACTCTTGGGTTGGGATCCCAAACGAGTTAAGAAGTGAGAACATACGATCGGACGTTACGTGGTTACTGTGGCAACGGACGTCGAAGGCGTCCAGTCCAAGGCGAGCATCGTTGCCATGGTGATTCTCGTTGGGCGGTGAGGTTGTCATAGCGCCAGAGCCGCTTAGGCCTGCACCGTCCCTCCTGCAAGAGGACGAATGGGAAATACAAAACTGACGCACGACACATCCAGTGTGAATCGGGCCAGAGGGGCCAGAAGGATAGAAGGGGCTCTTCCCTGACTGCATAACACATCAGTCGATACGTGGTTGGTTGTGTTGTTCTGCGAAGCTGAGTTGGGTCAGGGAGGGCCGACCAGGTCCAACCCGGGAGGTGGGGTTAGACTCCAAACATTGCTGTCTACTGAGGAACGTGCTCGTCAGTGTCACGCCCCCTGGTGATGACGCTTTGGACACCAGCTTTACCCTTTGACAGGCCCTGAATAACATGTGCGTCAAACACTGCTTATCCAGGCGACATGGCCTGTTGAATCAATGGTTGAGATGTCAAGCTGGTAGGCCTGCGGGGTCTTAGAGCGTAAGGGTCAGTGGAAGCTTACAGACGCATTCGCAATTGGAGAAGGTCTCCGCCCATCTTTTGTTTCGTTCCCGCAGTTTCTGCAGAATAGCGTCGCGGGCCTGTCGGGAGGGACTCGTTTGGATCCGAACACCTAAACCAGGAACAGCTGTGTCAGGGACAGTCTCGTCCGGGGAAAGACCGTGGTACCTGGGACCCTCGCCCCTGACACCTGACCCAAAGACAACCCTCTGAATTGTGCACCATCAGTGCGAAAGGAGATGATTTCCTGTTAAAATTTCAGTCGGGATCTGCTTTTCGAGCTATATTAGACACAACAAGCTTGTCACTTTCGGTTCTGAGAACCTGACTTCCGGTTTGGACTTCCGGTTTGAGGAACTTCCGGTTCTTACCGTAGTGTCCACTGCCCTTGTCGGAGCCGGAGCCGAGGAGCGGGCTCTTCTCGCTGGGTGGCGCTGTCGTCGTCTCGTCCTCGTCTTCCGCTTCGTCCTTCTCGTCTTCCTTCTCGTCTTTCTTTTCGTCCTTCTCGTCCTCCTTTTCTTCCTTCTCGTCTTTATCTTCTTCCTTCTCGTCTTTCTCGTCCTTTTCATCCTTTTCTCCCTTCTCGTCCTCCTTTCCCTCCTCGTCTCCCTTCTTATCTCCCTCTTTCTTTTTCTCGTCCTTGCCGCCCTTGTCTCCCGGTTCCTTCCCGGCGGCGTTGCCCTCACCACTTCCGCCCGGCTTCGCGTCGTCATCTCCACCGCCATTTCCGTTTCCGGCGCCATTGTTACCGTCAGGTGGCGCCTCGACGTCGTCCTGCGCCGCGTCCGACGCCGCGTCGTCGGGTGCGTCCGAATCCTGCGGACGACAGTAGAGAAGAGCGTTGGGCTCCATTTGAGAGTTTCAGCACGATGTTCGGTTGCCAGAAAACGTGCACGTAGCACATAGCTTGTGAATGCAACTCCCCTGTTATGGAAGGGTTCACAATCATTTTTGAAAACGGTTGAGGAATCAGACATTTGAGATGTTGCTCCACACATTAACAAGGTATTTAGTTCCATCAGAGCTTACAAACCCCACAGTTGTATCTTGGAAATAGTATTTTCTTGATCTGTTTCAGATCTGTGGACTCTTCTAAAATAGGGGAGTTCTATCAACAAGCTGAGTGCTACATGTACGGGTTACATCTACGGAGCATTTTGCTGAAACTATTGGAATGGTTTGACGAGTGCGAGGAAGAGACGCGGATGAACGAGAACATTTTCCTGCGTCGACGGCGTGCCAAAACGAAAATGCTCACGTGACATTGTCGGTGCCACTTGTCCTCCCCAACACGTCTGCTCTCCAATTTACACCCCCTCGAGCGTACCAGAAACATTGAAGTTGTGCCCAGGCACTCCGGGTAGAATTTTTCCAGTCGACCGCACCTACGCCGAACTTAACCGTGCCTTAAAACGTGGAAGCCAGGCGGGACATAACCGTACCTTCGTGGCACACCCACGTAGGAAGGAAGCATACCATAAAGCCGTGCCCACGCACGACAGAGCCGTACCTTGAAGCCGTGACTGCAGGCGACGATCATGATCGGGAGGAAAGGCAGCGGAACGGCGGCCGTCAGCAGGAAGTAGCTCACAGACTTCTTCAGAACTGCAACCGAGAGAGTTTCAACATTCACGTCCGTCCACCAAACAGCTGCAGATACAAGGCTGGAGCAGCAGGATTACGATCTTGAAGGTGGAAGTCCAGCTTTGAACACACGGCCGCGCAGAAAGTAAATTATTTTGGCGGTGTCACCAGGCTTCAGGATCCACCCAGGCACCCCAGGATTGACCATGTGTGGTGGACACTGCATGACAGCAATTCTGTTTCAATTTTTACTTCTGCCACTGGGTCGCGCTCGGTGTGGGATACTTGTGAGTACTCACACTGCGCATGGTGTGGGATACTTGTGAGTACTCACACTGCGCGGGGTGGACCTTGTCTTCCTGCTGCGTGAACGTGATGAGTGCCGCGACCAGAGCGTACGCTGAAACAGTCACGTGATCAGAGTTCACCGAGGTGTGGTCACGTGTGCAGGGCGGGAACCAGTGAGACACAACCCAACGGGAACCAGTGAGGGACCCCAACCCAGAACGCACCTCCCATTGCAGAGGGGCCTTCAGGGCCAAACCGTGCAAGTACAACTTTCTGAATGGAGCTGTTTGGGCCCTACTCGGCAGGTTCGTCTGATTCTGGGGGTACCAGTGAAAAGAAGCGGGTACCAGTGAAAAACGGCGCGACGCAGTTGAGGACGGTGATGACACAGCGCGTCGACTCCTTGAAGCGGCGGCGCAGCAGATAGAGCACGACGAGGACGGAGTCGATCAAGTGGAAGACGACGGCGAGGCACATGAAGGCGAGAGGCAGCCGCATGTTCATCCCTACAGAGAGGAGGAGAGAGATCTGCACGGATGCACCTGCTGAGGAGGAGGGGTCTGTTCCAAGAGAGAGAGAGAGAGAGAGAGAGAGAGAGAGAGAGAGAGAGATTGGGAACCAGATGAAGCAATACACTGACCTGAGCTTGTGAGCTTCTGGTCTGTCCAAGAGACAGAGGAGGAGGAGGAGGAGGAGGAGGAGGAGGAGGAGGATGGAGGGGGAGGGAGGGAGAGAGAGTGAGAGAGAGAGAGAGAGAGAGAGAGAGAGAGAGAGAGAGAGAGAGAGATGCGAGGATGGTTGGATGCACAGGGGGAAGGAAGGACCGCTTGTCTCATTCATATGGTGTGAACGTCGTGTGTTCTGCAGTGCGTGTGTTTGAAGATGAAACTCATACCCGTATGCTTGTGTTTGGAGACCCAAACGTCTCTACAAGTGTGTGTGCGCGTGTGTCCGAGGTTATTTTTGGTGTGTGCATGAACGCACCATCGTGGTTGCTTCCGAGCGTGATTCCAACGGGAACCTGTCAAAACACACGGAGAGTGAGTAAATGACGGGGAAGCGTGAACTTATGACGCGCCAATTGTCCAGGCAGATTTCCGTGTGGGGCACGGTGCACACTCGTACTGGTGTCGCTGCACTGAATTTTTCACTCGGCACGCACGCAATCTGGGGGGAATGATCAAGGGTTTGTTCTTGTGCGTGCGCTCAAACGCGAAGCAACAGGAAACTTGCTCGTGTACACCAGCGGTATCTTTAACCCAGGTTGCTTCCCCCGGGTATACATGAGCAACAGTCTACAAACAGCCACAGACGTGATACACCGGCGCACGCGGCTGACAATCATTCAGAAAACGTGTCCTCAAGCGGTGGACCAGTGCCTGGAGAACCAACACACGTGGGAACAAACGAGATTCGTGCGCGAACCAGACACGTGACCAAAGCATGCGCAAACGACTCTGACCTGGGCGTTGAACCTGCGTCCCGATTTTTCTGTTGCCGAGTGGAAAACTGACCGCAGTCCTTTTGCGACTTGGAGGGTTCCCCTTCGTCTTGAGCGCGCTCGTGTATCATCTGAATACATTTGGGCGCGCAGACTCACCGTGTGGTTGTTGATGTCGACGTACTTGGCCCAGCTGTCGGTGGAGAGTCCCGCTATGAGCAGCACCACCACCACGACGCATGCGCCGACGCAGACGCACTGAGTCACCAGCTCGGGGCGTGGCGCCATCGTTCACCTCACCCGCAACACTTCAAACACACCAAAACAAACGCGAAACTCAGAACGTGGAACACAACACGATAACAGGGGGGGGGGTGTAGCTCCTCAAGAACACACAGGGTACCCGCTTGTGTTCGTGTCTGTTGCGTTCAAACTTTTAGAGACTGGGGCCTCTTCAAGCTTCCGACACCAAATCTGCACTTTTGTCCCAACTTCAAATTTGGCACCGGAGCTCAAATGCCTGTGAACCGAATCCTGAGTCCACAAATCTTTCCAGTATATTGTGGAAAAAGGCCTGGTGAGACTGCCAGTACCCCAGAAGGGGTGAGGGCTGTCTCCTTGGAAGGAAACCTGACTTGAAATTTCACCTTAGTGTCCCATTTCAGTGAGGCAATTGTGCCACCCAATAGAACCGAGAGGGTCTCCAGGCACCAGGATCCGCTGGGAAGCGCAGTCCAGTGTGCAGAACGCAACGAACACGGACACACACAGGGAAGTAGTGTGGGTGGGCAAACCCCATGCGGCGCACGTACATCGAGATCTGCCGGATTTTCGCTGCGGATCCCAAGGTTCTTGATCACCGCCAAGGGCGTAACGACAGTCGTCAGCCCGCACACTAAGGCCACGCCCAAGCACAGCCCGAGACACATCATGAATCGGTAGCGCGAGTTGCAGATGTCCCGACACCCGTCCAAGTTATCCAGGACGCAATCTGTGATGTCTTCGCATGTGCAGCAGCAGCTGACGTCAGCATCGGCGTCGTCGTCGGCGGCGTCAGGGTCGGGGAGGAACGGGTTGTCTTCGGCGGTGGCGTCGGCGTCACCGCCAACGGCGTCTGGAGGAGGCCCGAAGCCGTTGGGCGGAGGCGCGAAATGCGCGTGTGGACCTTGCATTGGCGCGGCCATAGCCAGACCCCGGAGCTGGGGGACGCCTCCCGGTGGCAGGGCTCCCCGAGGGGCTGGGCCTCGGAGCCGCAGGAGAGGCCCAACGTGCGCCTGGGCAGGTGCCCTGAGCTGCGCGGCTGGACCCATGAGGTGAGCCGGGCCCGCCACAAAGCCACCTGGAACCTGGACCATTAACATTCGGGGACCCTGGTTCTGGGGGGCGGGACCCTGTTGCTGGGGTGGGGCGAGAGCTTGGTTCTGGGGTGGGTCAGGACCCTGCTCCTGTTGGGCGGGACCCTGGTCCTGTGGGTCCACATCTGCGGGTGGGTTCTGCTCCATCACTCCTGAAACTCCTGAAAATCGCACAGCCAAACATCTTCAAAACGCAGTGGCTTGACATCCCTTTGCAGGAGCGTATCGGGTGGGGGGGGGCGAGGGGCCTTGATCCCCTAACTTCTGCAAGAACGAGGCTGTTCGGTCAAGATTCTTGACACTCCCATTGGTCAGCATTAGTTCCAGGTGATCGAGAAACAGAAGTCAATCGGAAAGTTGCGTCGCTGAAATCGTGCACGTCGAAGACTCGAGGACAGCCTCGTACCTTCCCGCCCGATCATTTGTGCAACAGGTTGAAAATGTCAAATTTAGGTTGCGACCACCTGATTACAACAGAACGTTTTATCTTGACGTGTGGACGCGACATTCACTCTTCAAGTTTCACTGAACGTGAATTTGTTTTGGACGAAATCTGGCCTTGATACTCAACGATCATCAGATCACGCCCCTGCGGCACCACTCGGGCCGATCGTGCGATCACGACAAAGACTCGTCCAACAGGAACGAGGGGGATCCAAGTTGTGGCTCAAACATGCCGTTTGCTCCTGCGGTTTCGGTGGAAGTGGTCGGTGCGTTGTCATACAGTTCAAATTGTTCGGTCGATCGCGATGGAGTTCAACGAAAAGCATGTTTGAGCGTCAAAACTTTGATTTTCCCGTCAACGGGTTGAACCGACGGAAGTCCGTGAATCAGCGACAACGATCCCCTGATCAACCCTTCTGTTTGGCAGCGCATGTTGGGTCAAATCTCCCGAGGCGATTCCGGGGTTTCGTGTTCGACTCGCGATGGTTACAAGGGAAGAAGAAACCATCGGGGGTCACACTGGACTAAGATGACCCGAAAAATTACAACCAAATTTTTTGCACTGTCGCACGGTGCACGAGGAAAAGGTTCAAGTGGAAATTCAGCCCCCTTGTTGTTCGGTTTCCGTGACCTGATTTCACGGTTCGCCTTGTGGTTCTGTCAGTGGCCGAACTGTGTTCACGCTGAATGTCACACACACGCTCACGCAAGTCGCACATTCTGAACGTCATCGCCAAGACATTGGGATGAAAAGTCGTGTCCGTCATGTTTGCCCTATTGTTTTCGATTTGCAGAACTAAACAAACGAACTGGACGTGTCAATGCCGATCGCACGAATTCGATGGACATGACGGACAAGACTTTCTGTCCGAGAGTCGTTTGTGGGCACCAACGCATGAAACAAGCCCCAGAAGCAAGGAAAACACAGCCAGGAAACCCACCTGAAGATCAAGCTCTCCCGAATCCTACCAACCGCAGATCGCTACAACGTCTCGCAAACCGTCGTCGTCGTTGTCGTCTCGAGAACGCTACGGAACGGTGTGACCCGGAACTGGGTCAGACGTCAACGCGCGAACTGAGGGAGCGACCGGCGCTTCCGTCCCCGAATAGTCACATCGGGCTACGCAGTGATAACGTGGGGCTTCCAAGGAGCGCGCGTAGCGTTTTATTTGAAGCGCATTGGAGAATTTGACGTTCAAAAATCACACAGGAAAAGTTGTTTTGACACGGAAGAGCGAAGCATGAAGAGACGACACCCTAAAAGCTCATGCCGACGCAAACGTATCTTTTTGGACCCCGTTTGGAACAAAAAATTGACGCGCGACGTTTACGCACGAGAATTGATTCTCGGATTTTCATTTGGTATTTCGCACCACAATGTCACATGTCATGCTTTACGGATCAGGCGCTGCGTGAGGCTCTTGTAACGGTGGAGTTAGCGACGCAGCACTGATTGCGATCGTGGTGCAGCGTCGCACGATGTGTCCGGTCCAAAACGGGCCTGACGTCAGAATTCTTCCTCGGGTGTTTCTATTTTTGTACCCCTTGAAGTTTTTTTTTTCTGGCGGATCCAGTGAGACTCCGAAAACAGGCCCCACCACCCAATTTGGTGCTGGTTCCGGTTTTTTTTGGGGGTGGGGGTGGTGGTGGTGTACGTTTTGAGAACTATTCCCCACGACAGGTCTGCGGTCAAATCATAGGCGGAAGAAGGTTCCGCACTTGGGGCATCAAAAATAGCTGATCTGTCAGGGGGTATCGTGTTGGTCATTTTGACGTCTACCACGCCGTGACGCCGGCTCCCTCTCACTTGCTGTTTGTCGTACATGACGCGAATTTTCGGTCAATCACGATGTTTTTACGCACCGAAAAAAATATTTTGAACATCTTTTGAATTTGCTGAAAAATATATTAACTCATTAGAAGCAACAGAAGCAGAGAGTACAACAAGACAATGAGTCAGAACTGAAGTTAGACATCAACAAAATCAGTGATGGAACAAAAGGTGGTTGACTCTACTTGTCGTGATATTCGACCTCAAATTTGACCTTCTTCACATGTGAAGAAGAACTGTCGACTTTCTCCAAAACTTGACCCAATGTCAGGCGTGGGTTCATGTTGTCTGACATGTCTGGCTCTTCGGTTTTGACCTCATTTGTTGGAGTTGACACGGTGCAACTCACCGGTCATTTTCTCGACATCGACATGTCACCAATAGCAGCCTTTTCAGCCTGTCGCAGCAGATTTTCCGGAGTCGTTTTGTACGTGCGGACTGCATCTGAACGGTGCCCTGTGCGCTCTTTCAGAACTTGTTCATCGACCCCTTCTGAATACATCCGTGTCACTGCTGACACTCTGAGACTGTGGTTTGTAAAGTGACTGACTTTCCCAATCTCTGCCATGAGATTCTTGACAGTTTTCGTGATGGTGTTGACCCCCAGAGGTTTGTCTGCATACCAAGTATGCCCTGTCATTTTCCCCTTGGACAAAGAATACTTGTACAGTGCATTGGATGTCGATTTGTCCGGCAAGAGACTGACGTACTTCTTATAGAGTCTGACAATGTTGCGGTCGTACTCTGAGTGTCCGTAAGCTTTGACCTTCTTTTGAGTGGATTTTCTGTTTTTCAAACCACCTTGATTGGTTTTAGTGTGAACATCCTCAGCATACAACAAGTATTCTTTGCCTTCTGTGTCGATGTGCACCATAATTTGAGGGTCGTGCAGTGGACATCTAAGAGCTCTTTGCTCACAACAACCACACAGCGCAAAAGTCAGCCCGAGCAAGTACATCACTGTCGACCTTAACTGATCTGGTTGGAACTCACCAAGCACACCCTCATCCCATAATTTTTGTTTGTCATCTACAGAGATGGGTTCTGCCGACTTTGCTGCTTTACTGATTCTTGACAAGGCGCACTGTTTCATCAAATTGTCGAGTGTATTTCGAACACACAAGAAATTTGACCCCTCCATCAACTTCCAGTCCTTCCCTTGTTTCTCCAAATGCAGCTGAATCATGACAATCAAACTGTAAAGTGTGTTGCCGGGGTATTCTTCGCCATCAGTGCGGCGTACCTCATTCAGAAAGCAGCAAAGCGAGCGACCCAACTGACCAGCGTCAATATTTTCATCGTACAAATTCGCACCCTCAATGTCACCTTGAGCGGTGTCAGCTTCAATTCAAGATCTCTGCCAAGACATGTACAATTTGACTGCCCAACAGATTTTTCTATCTGTAGATTCTGCAAAGGTTTTGCCACTTAGCTTTTTGAGATTGTCGGCGGTACTCGCAGTCTTGGATCGTGAAGTCGATGGTTCCGAAAGGTCGTTGACTTGGGGCGCTCACGCAGCTGCTTCTTGGGATACGGTGTCCTCGGAATCACTTGCAACATAAGGGACAAGTCCTTCTTTGTTCACATTCACCTCTGCAACAGTGTCAGTCATGGTAGATTCCAGGCAGTCCACACTTTCTTCATCCGCATCGTTGTCGCTGTCGCCATGTTGGGTCCATTCTTTGAAGGTCACATTGTTTTGGTCTGAATCATCTTCTTCTCCCTCGGATTCGTCTTGAACAGCAGTCAGCTCAACTTGAAACCCCAGGCTGAAGTCCGAATGCGTCAAATTTTGTGTTGACATCGCCACTCCACTGAAAAAAAGGAAAATGTTGCAGCAAAAAACAAATTCAATGTTTCCTGTCCGCCATGATGCTTGAGGTCAAAGGGTCATTCGACTGGAAGAATGCAAGTTTCTCAAAAACTACTTGACCAAATCAACTCATTCAGTCACCAAAATTCATGAAATATTCCCAGCTTCAAAATGATGTGTCACTCAATATATTTCTCAAACTTTTTTTCAACTCGGAAATGGGGTAGACATCGCACAAGTTGGCACTGCGAAACTGTCATGGCGACAAAACAAAAACAACGATTTTTTACAAAAATTCACTTACTCATTGTCTGGGTCAAAGTCCAGTGCTGAAAAAGTCTTGTCATGAAGAGAAACATCTCTGACACCAGTCACATCCACATCAGAACCTTCAGAATCACTCAAGTCTGTCTCAACTGAAGTGTCGACCATTGTACAAGGTTAGAAAGGAAAGTCGTACATGTGAACGGTGTTAGTCGTAGACTCGCTGGAAACAAAGTGACTGCTTTGCGCATGAGAGGGAGGCGGCATCACATCGTGATAGACGTGCATTCACTCATGCGCAGCGAGAAGTGACCTTGACTCAATAGTGTCACGCTCAACTCATGACAAGAAGTGGGTCGCTGTTGACATGGCTTGACATCGACGAGTATGATGACTCTTGAGCTGATGCTCTCGAGCTTCATCATGCTCATCTCTGTCGTGACAAGACGACCAACGCGACCCACTTCTTGTCACTCGAGCGCGTGACGCTATCTCGCAGTCACATCTCGCTGCGGATGACTGATCCCTAACTTCTACGCTTGCCGGTCGCGTCCTGTGACTCGTAAAACCAACGCAGCTCAGCTTGACGTCATCTCCCAGTCTTGTCACATGTCTTGTGGCAGACATTGGTTCAGTTACCCAGAGCACAAGGTGACTAGATCTCACCACTCAACATTCAAATGATCACATTTTTCCTCAACAGCTATCTTGATGCTTTTTATCTTGACAACGAACTTGTAAAATACACTGATCAGTTTCAAAAAAAGCGTGATGTGATTTCCCAGTCACCCTCCGCTCTGAGTGACTGATCCCTTGCGTCACCACAGAGGAGAGATGCGACACTGCAGAATTTTGTGCCTGAGATAGGGGTTTTCACGTTGGTGACGCGCGGTTGGGCGGCGTCAGAATTTTTGACGCGCGCGTCAAAATTCAACATGACGCCCAATGGAGCGTTTTGACGTGGGCATCAATTTTTTGACGCGCGCGTCACCAACGTGAAAACCCTTATTCGAGACACACGACGAACACAGCTGAACTCTGTGCTCTCGGAGTTCCAAGATGCTCAATCGCAAAAATATTGACCAAAAACAATTATCACTTGCGTCACAAGACTTGAACAAACATGAGAAAAACGTATCAATCACTCCACTCTCAACAAATACCCAATCTTCAAAGTCAATTTTGACGCTCATTTTGCACCAAATGTTTAATTTTGAAATTGAAATGATACGGGTGCAAAGCGAAGTTTTGACAGTGATTGAACACACGAAGTCTGGCCCCTTGTCCTCACCTCTCTGTTTCCGCACAGGTCTGTGAAGTCATCCGTCCAAGCTGTAAAAAGGAGGGAAGTGCTCGCAGGAAGGACGGGCAGGATCAGCGACAGCAGTTCAGGTCAGTTTGATGCTGGATGCGTAAAGGGTTTCGCTATGACGTGAACAAGGATACAACATCAGACGGTCAAACTCAATGGCACACCGGAGCCACTGCGCAAATCTGCAAAGAACCGTAAGCCTGTTCAAAAAGAATCCGTCGAACGTGGAGGTTCCAGTACAAGAGTACAATCTGCGGGCGTTGCATCACACATTTGCACACACACACACACACACACACACACACACACACACACACACACACACACACACACACACACACATGTACACACGTGTACTTTTGGGCCTGTGCACGCCCACGTGCACACGCGTCAGCACGCGCACACTCTCAAACGCACACACGAACACACACGCCCACGTGCACATACGTGACCGCCTCTCTCTTCTCTCTCTCTCTCTCTCTCTCTCTCTCTCTCTCTCTCTCTTTCTCTCTCCCTCTCTCTCGCCTGCAGGTCTTATGGAGAAGGCCCAGGGTCTCCGGGCGGGCGTCGCCCTCGCCGCCGCCGTCCTCGCCCTCACCGCGGCAGCCGTCGCCTTCGCCACGGAGCACTGGGCGGCGGCCACCGTCCTGCTGCAGGAGGTGAGACCCACGTGTATCGGACGCGTCACACGAGACAAAGTGCGGTCAGCCATATCCTGAGTTGCACACTGTGGTGGTGGCTGGGACAGTTTTGTATCAGGGCCGGTCACACCGCACGTTGCGTCACTGTACCACGCAGTCGCTTTTCATTGGCATTCACACAACATGCGCCAGAGAAGCACCCCTGGCTCTGCGTCGCCGAGTGGACGCAGCGTGAAACACAACCACCGTGCAATGGGCGACAACAATGCTGTGTTGAAGTCGCATCTTGGCGTTGTTTTGCAGCCAGTTTTCGAAGTGACTTTTGATCCAATCCAACAACCCAGACTCAGAGTTTTGCGTTTTTGGCGTGTCATGGCTTTGGCGTGTCCTGCTTGAAACGCTCTCTCGTTGCAGCCCTTTGGGAACCTCACCCTGGACATCACGGTCGGTCTGTGGGAGATCTGCATATGTGAGGAGGTTCCGGCCCTACGAGGCTGCCTCTCCAGCTCCCTGGAGTGCGTCCCGACGCTGGTTGAGTGCGTCCACCCTGAAGGAGAGTGCACCCCGCCCAAGGAAGAGTGCATCAAGACCTGCTTCGATCTCCTGAATTCGACCGACCGGCCGGGACATGTCAACTTCACACTGTCCTGTGAGTACCAACACACACATTATGCACATCGCCAACACACACACACCACGCACACACATATACGTTCACAGACTCACACAAGCACGCAAAGGGAAGTTTCTCATTGTCAGTCAGTCAGTCAGTCAGTCAGTCTGTCTGTCTGTCTGTCTGTCTGTCTGTCTGTCTGTCTGTCTGTCTGTCACACACACATTATACACATGACCTCTCCTCTCTCAGACAGGCACACACACGCTCTCACGCGCGCACACACGCACCAGACACAATTCTGTGGGCCCCGCGTGGACACATCTACTCATCGCATGTTGCTTTGTCCTGGGACGCAATGCGCGGCACCTCGTGTGTGCTCGGCTCCATGGCGTCCTCAGTTTTGCTCACTTCAGCGTACATGAAGGCGACTCAGGCCGGGACGTGCCTCACCGTGCTCGGGGACGCCGTCGCCGTGCTGCTGCTCATCCTCCTCTTCGTGCAGCTCTGGCGAGGCCGACGCGTCATCGGGTACAAAGTGATGGCGCTGGTGGCGCTCGGACTCGCAGGTATGAAGGGTGGTGCCAGGGGTGGGTCCAGGGGTGTGTGCCGGGGGTGGGTACCAGGGGTGGGTAGCAGGGTGGGGTCCAGGGGTGTGTGCCGGGGGTGGGTAGCAGAGGTGGGTAGCAGGGTGGGTCCCAGGAGTGGGTACCAGGGGTGGGTCCAGGGGTGGGTCCAGGGGTGGGTAGCAGGGTAGGTCCTGGGGGTGGGTACCATGGGTGGGTCCAGGGGCAGGAATCAGTGGTGGGTACCAAGGGCGTGTATCAGAGGTGGGTAGCTGCACGGGTCCCAGAGGTGGATACCAGAGGTGGGTGGGTGTAAGAATGGGTAACACGAGTAGGTACCACGGGTGGGTAGCAGGGGTCAGGTACCAGAGTCAGGGACCTGGGTCATGTACCCTGGGCAAACACCAGGGGAACTTTGGATCTGTCCTTGCATGAACACGAACAGGTCTGCAGCGAACAGACGGGCCTTTTTCACAGAGAACGTGTCCTCGTGTGAATACATTACCAACTGAGCCACGTTCAAACGAGACGGATGTCGTCTATTGTTTACATTCAGCACTGTGGAGCTTCATCGCTGTCATCGTCTTCGGGACGAAGCACAAACAGAAGATCGTCGCCTCAGGTACAGTACAGTCGCAGTGTGTGTGTGTGTGTGTGTGTGTGTGTGTGTGTGTGTGTGTGTCTGTGTCTGTGTCTGTGTCTGTGTCTGTGTGTGTGCGTGTGTGTCGGAGGTGTGAAGGATCCATTGGAGAAGTGGCACTCTTCTGGGTATTCGCAACGAGTACTCGTGGGAAAGTAAGTCACGTGCTACTCACGGGGACTGTACTCAAGGGGTGCTCGTTTGGAGTACTGAAGAGGAAGACTAAAGCAGACTACTTACAGGAAGGTACTCGTGGGTACTCACAAGTATCTTCTATTTCAGCCACAGGGGTAGAGCTGGGGTACTCATGGGGAGTACTCATCGTCTCGCACCTGCTCAACGCTACGAGCTTCGTGGTGACGTTGATGCTGAAGCCTCCGAAGGTCGACCCGTACACGGAGATACAGTAGACACCACGTGACCCGTATACGAGGATACAGTGGATACTGCGTCATGCGGGATTTTTCCAACACGCCATCTTCACGAAGTGGTTTCATCTCAGGAACTTTGACCCGAATTTTGCCGGAACGAATCTTCATGTGGTTGGGTCTTGAGCGAGTCGTCATGGCTAGATTCAAGTTTGTATCAAAATTGGGAAAAATAAAGTGTGCCTGCCGCACAAAATTGGAGTGGCGATTGCGGGTGGTGGTTGGAGTTTGGGTTGCTGCAGGGTCTGGGGCAGGGGTGGAGTTTGGGGTGAGAATTTTTTGTTTTTTTTGGGGGGGGGGTGTTGAGTTTGGTTCAGGGATAGCAAGGGCGGGGCTGAGTGTGTAACAGGATTGGGGTCGTGGTTGGGTCAGGAGTGTGGTCATCTGGGTCAGGAGCAGGATGGAGTGGGGGGCAGATTCAGTTTCAGGTTGGGGTTGGGGTCAGGATCCAGTGTGAGGTTTGGATTGGTGTTGGGGTCAAGACGGGGGTCAAGACGAATGTCTGAAGCGAAACGGGTGGATAAAACCGCATTTACGTTGGGGGCGTCAACTGTGACACCAAATGTCTGGTTTGGCGGGAACGTCTTTTATCTGTGACCGTTCCGATACATTTGAATGTTTCCACTCGTACCGTTATCACTACGTTATCAGGTGACCTCATTCTCCACGATTCGGCCTGTCTCACACCAGCAGCGTCACACACTTTGAGTCATGCAAGCTGCGTCGGCGGCGACGCAGTGGTGCCCAGTGAGAGACGCATTGACTTGAACAGCTGCACAACGCACGACGCATCCAGTGTGAAACGGACCTTGCGTTTATCTCTGCCGATCTTCACTGCACTGGTTTGAACGGTGTGTTATAAATTAGGTGAAGTATTTCAACACACAAACTACTCCCAAACCAGGAATTCCTTGAACGCAGTCTCCTGAAGTGACGCATCAGTTGACGTCTGCTGCAGTGAAGGATTTCGCAGTGTGAACGGCTCCCAGGGTCATGACACGGACCCCAGAACCAGACTGAGGAGACCGGAGCCCGGACCTGATTCAATTCAAAAAAGTTTCAAAAAGTTTGAAGTCAACAACCAGGTGAGAATGCCTTTGTGTCAGTGGGTTCGATTTCCATTCTGGTCTTCGAGTTCACACAGGAGCAGATGTCTGAATCGTTGTTGTGCGAAGTCCCTTCAGGGCAAGCATCTAGAGGTCGTGCGGTATGGTATGGCAGCCTGGGCCAGATGTCCCTGTGTGTTTGTCCACCCCATGGGTTTGTCTACCCCTCAAATTCAGGATATGTTAGAATGAAGCTTCATACCCACAGGCAATGAAAGGTTTCTTCTTTTTTTGGTCTTGAGACAAAAAAGAAACGCTGCTCGGGACTTCGTACTGCAGTTGCCTTGAGCACTGCTTCCTATTCTGTTCGCAGTTGGACAATAGCGATCAAAACGTTCCAACGATGGTCGAGAAACAGCAGTGACTTGCGTGTGCTGAATTATATAACTGAACAAACGAACTTGTGTGCTTGTGTCAATCAAACGCTTGTGCGTCATTCCAAATGCTCTTGTTGCAGGTCTTGGGTCTTGAGGCAGACACTTGCTCGCTTCGTGTCTCGGACACTCACTGAACAGCCACCAACACACGCTTGCCGAACAACTGCGGCACACACTCGCACGCACACATACACACGAACACACGCACGCACGATGGCGAACATGCGGACGCTGGTGTCCACCTCGGCCCTCGTCACGACGGTGATCGCGCTGCTGCTCTGTATCGTCTCCATGGCAACCGAGTACTGGACTTCAGCCGAGCGTGTAAGAGCGAGTTGTCACACACACATACACACACACACACACACACACACACACACACACACACACACACACACAGATTGGTGCAGGGGAGTATGAAGAGGGTAAAACACACAGTGGTGCGTGTGTGTGTGTGTGCATAACTGCACATCTTTGTTGGGTCTGTTCCCGTGCGTGTGTTTTGAGTGTGTTTCTCTTTGAGTTTTTCAGGTGTGTTACTGCGTGTGTTTTCCAGTGTGCTCCTCTGAGTGCAGAGTGCTTTGCTTTCCCGTGTGCTACTGTGTGTTTCATTGTTTCCATGTTTGTTTGCAGGGTGTGGAGAGTTTTCACTCTGGCCTCTGGAGAGCGTGTCAGTGCGACGCGGGCAGCTGCGTCTGTCTCAGCGTCGTCTCCGTGAGATATCCGATAGAGGGCCTCGAGTTCGCAGGTCAGGGTCGGACTGTATGAAGAGGGCGTGTGTGGTGCGTGTGGTACGCGTGCCAGGCGTGTGGGTGTGTCGGGTGTGTCATGCTGGGTGCGTGGTTTGTGCAGCGAAAACTGCTGAAAACCGGCTCATCCCAGGAACTATTGTATCTTGGATGTGTGTGTGTGTGTGTGTGTGTGTGTGTGTGTGTGTGTGTGTGTGTGTATGTATGTATGTATGCATGTTTGTATGCGGGTGGATGTTGGGACGATGTGAGTCGAGTGAAGAAGTTGAACCGTGCGCTGAATTGGGAATCCCGTGTCGTTCTGGGTGGATCGCTCTTCCGTCACAGTAAAGTCCGTGTGCTTTGACCTCCGTTTTAGAAACGCATCCAAGAAACCATTGTCATTGGATACGTTGCCAATTTCAGATTGGGTTGGGGACGGAAAAAAAACCTCGGTGTGACTCTTTGCGCGTTTCTCTCTCTGACTCTCTCCACCCCTCCCTCCGTGCTTCAGATTGGTTTGAGGCGGTGCAGGCCTCCATGTGTCTCTCCTTCATCTGCGGGCTCGTCTCCTCGGGCCTCGTCGCCGCCGTCGTCGTGTCGCTCCACTGCCCCAGCTTCAAGCTGCCCTTCGGCCGCCTTAAGTACATCGCCGTCTTCCTCCTCATGCTCGCCTGTGAGTGGGGGAAGCACACACACACACACACACACACACACACATGGACACACGCAACACACGAAACAAAACCTGTCGCAGCACACCACACGTGCAGTCAAACATACGCGCAGACACCACAGGAACACAAACTGATGCACACGCACACATACACACGTACACACTGCAAGCTCAGACAGACGCAGAGACAGAGACAGACAGGCAGACAGACAGATAGACAGACACACACACACACACACACACACACACACGTACATTGCAAAACCATACTGGATTCAGGGCCAGGGGCGGAAACTCCATTCTCGAGCTGTGATGTCAAAACGATATTTGGGAATGTTCCTTGTACTTATGGCAACACGTGGATCCCTGCTCAAGGGAAATCCAGAGCAAAAGACGTGTTTGTTCATTGCTACACGTGTATTCAGTCCATTCAAAAAATTTTGTAAATGAACTGTGTTGAACAGCCAAAGAATTTCTCTCGGATCTCCTTTCAGCGCTGTGGACGATCATCGCTGTCGTCATCTTCGCCGTCAAGTTTGAGGACAACGTCATCTCCGGACCAGGTGAGTCGACAGCACGTTCGGACGGCGTTATGGCCTTCGTTTTTGGCCCTGAGCCCTCCGCTCTTATGTCTGTCTCCCTCCCGTTGCCACTGCCTCTCTCCCTGTCTCTCCTCTACCCATATTCAGTGTGTCGTCTGGTCCTGGGGTGATTCTGGGGGCTGACCTCTCTCTCTCTCTCTCTCTCTCTCTCTCTCTCTCTGGACTGGTCCTGGGACTTGACTTCTCTGTCTCTGTTTCAGTGTACAATCTGGACTGGTCCTGGGACTTGACTTCTCTGTCTCTGTTTCAGTGTACAATCTGGACTGGTCCTGGGGCCTGGCCATCCCGACCTTCATCCTGCAGATCGTCGCTGCAGCACTGATCTTCTTCATCAAACGCTCCACCTGACGAGTGTTCACCGTCGTTTGTTGCAAAATCGAACGCAGCCAATTAGAATTCCAGCGTTTTGGAAAAGCTCAATAACAAGCCACACAGTGACTTCTTCAGAATTGACAAGTTCAAAAATAATCCAAGTGCGCTGGATTTTGTGAGTTCGTGGTGAGTGCGGACGAGTGGACCCGACCTGACTCGCACTGAGTGAAGTTCGGGATGCGTCCCCATTCATGGCGAGGAGTAGCGAGGGGTACTGCGTCACCGTGGCGACACGAGGACACGCACAGACGACCAACTCTTTCAGAGGACACGCAAGCTTTGAGCGTGACGTTTGTTGGTTTTCACAATGTTTTTGCTCAGTAAATTTTGGAGTCAGATCCCCTGTCTGACCCCTTACAACAATCAAGCTCGTATTTCGGGCTGTTTGTCGCAAAGCATTTCGCGTTACCATGGTGATGTTCACAAACTAAAAATTGATAGTCCTGGAATCATGACGCAGCTCGATGCAAAAGTCTTGTTGACACGCACAGGGCAGGGCACTTTTTCAAGCGCGCGGTCCTCGATAGGACGCGCGCTCATTTTAATCACCATCAGTCTCTCTCTCTCTCTCTCTCTCTCTCTCTCTCTCTCTCTGTGTATGTGTATGTGTATGTGTATGTGGACATGTTGAGTTACTGGGGGGGGGGAAATCAACATGATGAAAATTAGCCAGGATCATTCTCGAGTGTACGGTCCAGCTCTGCCGATAAGTTATTGTAATCACCATCCGTCTCTCTCTCTCTCTCTCTCTCTCTCTCTCTCTCTCTCTGTGTACATGTTGGGAACTCAACATGGTGAAAATTAGCCAGGATCATTTTCAGGCCATTTTGAGCATTTTTCATTTTTGGTCATGTTGAGTCACCCCCCTCCTTGGGTAACTCAACATAGAATTTTGTTTTGATTTTGCTAAAATTGGCCAAAAGTGATTCTGGCAAATTTTCAGCATATTGAGTTACCTCCCCTTGGTAACTCAATACGGGCTAGCTGAACTCAACATGGCATGTTCAGACTGAAGTTCCTCCAATTCTCTGTAAACAATGAGCTCGTGGTGTGAACCGCGCGCTTTTTAGGCGTAGCCTTCTTGTTGTCAAGACGTATTTCAACCACAAGACAGACTGGGAAGTTCCTGCAGTGTTTGTGTTCAAGTCCCTCAGACCCCTCAGGATTGATGCCCTCTGGATCCAACACAGTTCACCAGACGCACGAGTTTTGGGTCTGAAGATGTCAGTCGATTGTTCCGCGACACATGGTGAAGACAGTGCGACAGTACGACCGCAAAAAAAGATCGATAAATCAAATGTCACAGCGACATAAAAGCAATGACTTTTTCTTGCTTGACTCTAATTCGACGCGTCTCATGTGCTGCGGTCACACAGTTCGAACAGTTGCGCTGCTTTGGCTCAGTGGAACGTTTGTGGTCTGCGAGCGAACAGGAAACGGATTCGCCAAACCAGTGAAGCGACGCATTCGACGCAAAGAGCCTTGACGACTGAGCAACGCGGCACCATGGAGACGGGCAAAGTTGCCATAGTGACGGGAGGGGGGCAGGGAATAGGCAGGATTGCTACAGAGGCTCTGCTCACGCTCCGATACAAGGTAAGGTCAGGGGAACCAAAGGTGGATGAACAGCTTGAGCCGGAAAGCTGAGTCTGAGTGGTCCAGTCCAGGACTCCCCAATATGTGCCAAAAAATGCAGGCGTAACCTTCTGTCAAGTACCAGATCATCTTGGTGAAGCACCTGTTTTTTCATTCTATAACGTCCTTTTGATCGTGGAACCTTTGAATTGGTGCAGTGTCCACTCAATCACATTTGTCTGTCCATTTGCGCGTGTTTTTTCTGCAAAGGTCCCAGGCACGTACACGTTTTCCGGGCACCTTGCTGGAAATGCCAATTCTAGACACCGCTGCAGTGCACGGTCCTGTGTGTGATTCAGGTGGCGATTCTGGAGATCAACGAGACGACAGGGGACGCCACGGCAGAGGAGCTCAACCGGAAGTTCGGGTCCGGCGCGTGCGCGTTCATCAAGTGTGACGTCACGGCGTCCGCGCATCTCGAAGGTTCGGTCCACTTTCTTCAGGGGGAATCCAGTGCGTGGGAGGGGCTTGGGCTTCAAGTACCCCTCACGCACAAAAACAATTTTGTCTCCCCTCAATTTGTTCCTCAGGCACACTGTTTTGTGTTGCACGAGGTTGATACTGGACCCCCGAGGAAGCCACTCCCAGCACCAAAACCAACCATGGTTTGTGCTGGATTTTTGTTGATCTCTGGTTCATTGACCAAACTTTACCAAACTTTGCAAGGGGCACAAAGCTTACTTTGGTGGCACGGAACACACAAAAGCCCTCATTTTGTGCACGCATTTTCGTGTGTTGCAGAGTGCTATGAGGCTGTGGAGAAGAGCCTGGGCCACGTGGACTTGGTGGTGAACAACGCCGGGATCTCGGACGAGGTCAACTGGAGGGAAATGGTCGATGTGAACCTGGTGAGTGAATCCAGGATCCAGGGTTCTCTCCACAGCAGAATCAGGGGAAATTCACGCAGTGTCCATGATTCAGTCCTCGTCGACCCATGCAGAATCCAGGTGCGAATGCCGCATTCTTAGTTCTGACGTTTCCGTCAATTTCTATGCATATGGGAGTCTCCGGTGTTTCTGGGAGCCTGACTTTACTTCTGACTCAAGACAAAATTTAGCTTCGCCGAATTGAAGGCCAGAGACACGGATTCTCACGAACATGTTCACACTGTATTGCAGAACACGTACATCTCCCTGACGTACCTTGCGATGCGGAAGATGAGTCGGCAGCGCGGAGGGAAGGGCGGGACCGTACTCAACATCTGCTCTGCCGCAGGTTAGAAGCACACACAGAATCACTCACACACGCACACATCTCGCACACACACACTCACACACCCACACACTCACACATGCACATACATGCACACGTGAGGACACACATACACACGCGTACACATGCCCACACACACACACACATACTTGCAGACACGCATGCACTAACCCACTCGCACACACAATGCAACACACATACCGTAAAATCCCGCGTATAAGACCCCTTCGTGCATAAGACCACCCCCTTTTTTCAGCCACAAAATCAGTTCAAAGTTATTTTTTACATTTTCAAAAAAGTTATTCACATATGCAAATTTGATATTTTTCTGAATCAAAACCCAGGAAATTATTCTTAAAATTACTTTCTCCAAATATTTTGCTCCAAATAATAGCAAGAATTCTTATTCCTAAAATTATAAATACTACTTTTTGGGCAACTTTTTGATAAATTTTCCTTTTTTTTACTCAATTTAATACTCCCTTAACTTATCCCACTCTCTTTTAACACTTTGAAAAACTTGCTCATTTCTACTTTTTACTTTGATCCAAATGTCAAATCCTCATGTATAAGACCACCCCCTATTTTTGGCATCAATTTTTGAGCATCAAAAGGGGGTCTTATACGCGGAATTTTATGGTACTCACACACACACATTCAAACACTGTCACACACACATACACACACACACACACAGAGGCAGAATGATGATTGTGATGATGATTCTTGATTTGTTGTTGCAACTGAAATGAAGCGAGAAATGAAAACCTCGTGATTGCCCTGTTTTCTGAACATTGATTTGTGTGTCTGTGTGTCTCAGTGTTCGTGTGTGTTTCCCTCACTGCTCTCACTCTTCCAGGGTTGAGGGTGTTCCCAGGCTACCCTGCCTACGTGGCAACCAAGTGGGCCGTTGTGGGCTTCACCAAGAGCATGGCGGTACGCATTGTCTCTTCCTACGAACTCGGAGTGCTCGTAAAGTCAGCTACATGTGCTGACTGTGGCCTCAACACCACTGAACCGATTCCCTCATCTGCGTGTTGCATCCATGTCCAGCTCAAAATACGCTGGATACCACTCGCCCAGGTCCAGGGCCTGTCCCCTCTTCAGAGTTCGCGAGGGCAGAACCACTTGACGTTTGCGTGGACTCGAGAAAACCGTCTCAAGTTCGGGACGTGCTGTTCCTGGCCTTTTGATTCTTATCCCATTGCTTTCTGTTTATCCCCACGAGTCATGCAGTCTCTCTCTGTCTGACCTTGCGTGATTGCATGGACTACGTCTTCAGTTCAGAAGCGCGGTTCCCAGCGCTTGATTCTATGTTCAGAAAATGTTCCTGTCATCGATTCCTGAGTATTGTCTACGAGTGAGCCCTTCCCTGGACTTGGACCTGCGGTTCGGACCATCTGTGCCACTTCAGGCACCTCAGACGTTTTTTCAGGGAATTTGTTTGCAGGAGTCCATGTCCCTGGCTCGGGAGGACTGGGGAGTTCGGTTCCTCGCCCTGTGCCCGGCTTTCTCCGACACCCCGATGCATGAGGCGTTCTTCACGGCGAAGGAGAGCCCGCTCTGCCCGGAAGTTCCCAAGGAAGAGTGCTGGAGTCACCTGACTGATCACGTGGAGAAGAATGGGGTTATCAGGTACATCTGGTGTGTGTGTATGTGTGTGTGTGTGTGTTTGTTTGTGTGTGTGTGTCTGTGTGTATGTGTCTGTCTGTCTGTCTGTCTGTCTGTCTATCTATCTGTCTGTCTGTCTGTCTGTCTGTCTGTCTGTCTGACTGCAGGGCCAAGGGGTTTGTGTGAGAATTCGTGGGCTGATTCGTGAGGGCACCGAAGATCTGAACCCACGGAGGAGAATTTAGGTGGCTTCCAAATTGCAGTTTTTGTTTTGCGTCACAAGTCTGGCCTTTGGGGCACCACACGGGATGACAACCGGTGATTGCCAAACCTCCCAAGAGTGCATGCACCGCTGTCTTGCAGTCGTGAGGAGGTGTCTTCAGCCATCACCCAACTCGTGCGGGACGGTGTCAACGGGTCCGTGCTGCGGCTGGTCAAGATCCAGGGGCGTCTCACGTCCGAATTCGTGCAGCTCGGGTGGAATGGGAGCCAGGACCCTCGGGGCACGGGGGGTCAGGACCCGCGGGGGACGGGGAGGCAGGACCCGCGGGGGAATGGGAGCCAGGACCCGCGGGGGAAGGGGAGCCAGGACCCGCAGGGGACGGGGAGTCAGGACCCGCAGGGGACGGGGAGTCAGGACCCGCAGGGGACGGGGAGTCAGGACCCGCAGGGGACGGGGAGTCAGGACCCGCGGGGGGCGGGGAGCCAGG
>JAAUXT010119557.1_pt1 | contig 27720 bp, 25 predicted proteins | sample 7278171 | NCBI WGS metagenome assembly JAAUXT01 (sample SAMN14350112, study PRJNA611818) | marine sediment metagenome | isolation source: surface marine sediment (1.8m) | place: French Polynesia: Moorea | collected 2018-08
TGGATGACATGTTGACCTCACAGCATCTCTGAAATAAATCCCTTGGAACTCAAAACTGTTTTGTCACAATGTGTCTTTGTGCTGCCTTGTTCCAATGGAGTGTTCTCTCAATTTGCAGGGCTGACACAAAGTTAACACACAGAAGTACAATGTGGTGCTGGTGTGACTGGGCATGGTGATTTCAAGCATCATATATACAAGATTCATTCACTATGTTGTGGGTGGAGTCCTTGTTTGGGCACATCCAAAGACTTAGAGACAACACAATAAGGATGCGTAATATATACTTTTTAATGAACAAACAAGCACAAAATGCAGGCCATCAGTGGCGTCTGACAACCTGTCTTGAAATATGCTCCATGTGCATCATTTCTGGAGTCTGGCAGGGAATCTGTAGATGGCAGCAGCAAACTCCTGAGGTTGAATGCCTTGGATGGAGCAAGTGATGGCAGCTTCCAGCTGCTGCACAGTGTGATGTCTGATGCCCTGCACACCCTTCTTTATGATGGCAAACAGCCAGTAATCACATGGGTTCAACTCTAGTGGGTACCCTGGGTGTGGCAGGCCATGGAGGAAGGTTTGAGTCATTCCTGCTGTGTGGTCAGGGGCCTTATGTTGAAGAACACAGGGGACTCTGTGGGTTGGGTCCACAGGAGTGGGCAGCAATGTTGCAGGGCCTCTTGGAAATCTGTCAATATGTCTTGAGAAACCAGTCTTGTGATGCCCCTCCCACCAGGCACAAAGTTGCAATGCCCCAACATGCACACACGCACACACAACACACACACACATACACACACAGCGCACACACACGCACACACGCACACACTTGCAGGCGCACGCACACACAACGGATTCGGATCGAAATCAACAAAATCGTGTTCGTAATGGCAACGGTTCTTGACATCAGGATTGTCTGCATGAATCACTTGGAATGGGAACAGGAATTTTTAATATGTTTCCCGATGAAAATGAATCGGAATCGAATTGAGAATCAAACTCGCAGTCGGAGTTGACACTCTGGTTCTCTGTGGTTGGTTGATCGGTGAAGTGGTGAGAGAATTGGAATCGCAAGAAATCGGAATCGGATTGAGAATCGGCACCCGAAGTGTACATTGGGTCACACACCGTCCGCAGTGTAAGGACGTATGGCAGTAAAAAGAGTAAAGAGACACGAAAACTTGCACCTGAATGATTACGTAGAGTGTTACAAAATGTTACAAGTAAACATAACTATATTTGCATCTGACTAATGCATATGAATATGAAACAGACCACCCATAAGTAAGCTGAATGCTAAGTGTAAAGGCCTGGATGTAAGGAAGCAGCTGTAGGTCCGAGTGAGTACTCATGGGACAGAGTACAATCTCCTCTGGTTGCGCTAACAGGTCGGTACAAAACTCTCTGTCTATGGTTATCAGACCGCCGCACTGTACTCAGAGTCTGTCACACATGCGTATGACACCCGGACTTAACGCCATGTTGTTGAATTTGTACTGGTTTTGCGGACCGGTTTCACACTCAAGGGGACAGAACACCAGTGTTTTCCGATGAGTTGGAATTGGAATCGAATTCAGAACCAGAATCGGAATCGAAATCGGTATCGGAGTTTCTCTGGCCAGACTGAGCGCATTCAATGTTCTCCCAATCTACGTGCAGCGTCTGATTATACAGCAGATACTCCACCAGGGGGCGGGGCAGTCCAGTCATCCCAGGGGTCATCTGCAGCTGAGGAGCCCGGATGAAGAGGTTGGTGTGGGGATCCAGGGTCAGCAGGTGCTTCCTGATGACCTTTCTGCACTGGTTCTTCAGAAGCAGGTCACCCCAGTCCTGAGGGAGGAACCTGATTTGTTGTCGCACCGGAAGTCTCAGAGTCACGTGCTCCTCCCCAGCAGCCAATAGGAAGAGAGGGACGGAGTCGTCTACAGGGTTCCGCATATACATGCGCAGTGGGGCAGGTTTGTTCACATCGGCTCCTGCAGCCATGAGCAGCTTCACCAGAGCCAGGATGTCTCGGAACAGGCTCCTCCTGGCGGAAGCAAACTCTTCCGCATCGCTGCTGTTCACATCGGCTCCTGTGGCAGGCAGCCTCACGTAAAAGTCTCCCATGCCAGTAGCAGCCTTCAGAGCTGTGTTGCCATGTGAGTCAGCGTGGTTCACATCAGCTCCTGCCTCCAGCAGCAGCTTCACACACTCAGGATCCCCATGCCTGGCTGCTTCCAGCAAAGGAGTGTGCTGCCACTTACAAGCAAAGTTCACATCAGCTCCCGCCTCCAGCAAACCCTTGACACACTGAGCGTTGCCCCTGGACAGAGCTGACATCAGAGGTGATCTCCCCCACGTGTCCTCGTGGTTCACATCGGCTCCTGCCTCCAGAAGCAGCTTCATGGAGTCAGGGTCACCATTACGCACTGCGACGCAGAGCGGGATGCTCCTGGAGTGTTCTATGTTGGGATCAGCTCCGGCAGACAGGAGCAGCTGAACTATGTCGGTGGCTCTCTTCATTACAGCAGTGAAGAGGGGCTGTTCAGAGCCACGTGGAGCCACGTTCACATCAGCTCCTTTTGCCTCAACCAAGTACCTCACAACCTGCGTCTTTCTCAGTTTGATTACATCATACAGCAGTGCAGCCAGCAATGACTGACTGTTCACAACAACCCTTGTACCCTCTCTTGTTGCTTGATTCACAACAGCTCCTGCAGATCCTGCAATGTCAAGCAGTTCAGTGTTGACACCAGCTTCTGCAGTCTCTGTGAATTCACAGTTCACATCAGCTCCTTCATTGGCAATTGATCCTGCAGCTTCTCCCAGCTCACTTTTCATGTCAAATCCATCAGCAGATCCTGATGCAATGTTGACATCAGCTCCTGCATCCCCAACCATTACAGAGTTCACATCAGCTCCTGCAGCCCCTGACACATTCACTGCACTGACTCTGTCAATGAACTTCTCCCAGCATGCCTCCCTCTCACTGCACAGAACAGACTCCAGGACCCTGGTCCTCCCCCTGGGCTTGTTCCAGTACCTTGTGTACTCTTCCACCAGCCGCTGCATTGTGAATGGAATCACAGCTGCCCGCTCATGTTTCTGTAGTATTTCACATCAGCTCTTGCAGTCTATTGGCATTGAGTTCACTTCAGGTCCTATCCCGAGAGGTCTGTTGGCACCAAGTTCACATCAGCTCATTTCTCTCTGTTGGCACTGAATGCACATCAGTTCTTATATCACTGATAGCACTGAGTTCACATGAGCTCCCTTTTCTCTCTGTTGGCATCACTTTGACTTGAGCTTGGACAGATAATCAGCTTGTGTCAGTGTCTGCATTCTGTTGTTACAGTGTTCTTGTGAATTCGAACTACAATCTGCGACCTGTGTTCACACAAGCTCCTGTGGCGTTGGCATCATCTCAAGCGGTCGCAGTGGACCTGGACTTTGTTCACATCAGCCTCACCTGACGCTGGGTTCACATCGTGTGAACGTCGAGCCCACATCACATCGTTTCACTCATGTCAGCTCTGACCAGAACCTGTCACACGCGTTTCAGATCCTGTGGTTTGCTTTGTACAGTTTTACTGTATGTTGTTGGTGCAGCTTTCATACCATCTGCCACAAACCTGAGCTGTGTCTATTCATCCACCTGTGGCAGGTGTTGGTACAACCTGCAACACGCGTCAGGCCCCGCGCGATCAGTTTTCACATCAGCTACAGACGTGTTCATGTCAGGTCAGTGTCGCTTCCCATCACAAACTTCACCACGCACTTGCTCCGCCTGCGTTTTGTTTTGTTCCGAGATCCTCTTGATATCCTGCTGTGTTCTTCAGGAACGAGAGTTCAAACCAGGAAGACGTGTGTGACGTCACGTAGCATGGCGTGACGTGTGCGTCGTGACGTCATCAAGAGTTTCCAGAGGCATCATGAGTGTTTTGTGGGAAAATGATGCCAGTCACATGGTGATGACGTCATGTGACGCGAGGTGACGTCACACTGCGTCACGTGTGCGTCATCCCGTCGAACCCACTCACCCCGCGCTGTCCGGCAGCGATGCCCGCTCCACGTGTTTGTGACGTCACTTGTGACGTCACGCCTGCTGCTTTCTGAAAGAAACCAGGCTGAAGAGTTGACTATGGTCAAGAATGACCAGCAGCAAGGACAGCCCAATTGTCTCTGATTTGGCCAAACAAAAACAAACACACAACCGCGGGAGTCAATCGCGCAAGTCATGCTGAATGCTACCAGCGGTTTTCACATTGGGTGACGCTTGGTTGTTTTTGACGTCAGCGTCAAAATTTAACATTGAACCCAATGGTGGAATATTTGACGTCAGCCCAAAAACGACCAAGCGTCACCTAATGTGCAAAGCCCCACTGCCAGGTCAGACACGAATGGCCAAGACATCCAAAAATCAACCAGCATGCAAACTTTTTTTTCCGCGTTCAGCGTGACGGAGTGTCTGGAGATGACGACCGGCGATGCCGGCTGGTCAAGCGTCAAGTCGTCTTCGAATCCATCTCCCATGCTTGTCAAGCGGTGCAGATGCTGCACAATGGATGGCCAAGGGCCATCCAAGTTCTGGTGCTTCTTTCAGTCACGGGGGTTTCACACAGATGACGCGGTGTGCAAATTTTGACGCGACGCCAGGAATGCACTCCATCACTGGCCCTCATGTTACATTTGATGCCTGTGCGTCAAAATATTGACGCCAGCGTCAAAAAATCTGACGCCGCCCTGCCTGTGTGAAAACCCTCGTTGATTTTTCTTGTTGACAAAATGTCGCACAGCACGTATTGAGAGCGCGTCCCTGTTTCTGTGGGTCAAACAGCACGCCTTTCGAACCTTGGATTGGGCTCATCATGATAGAATATTTTTACCTTTTCTGTGTTTCTCCTGCTACTTCTCAACGGCGCCTGCTGTGTGCAGTCGTGTGCTGGGGAGCAAGAGCCAGTGTCCTGTGTGTTTTGTTTACTTTTTGCCTGCACGAGTTCAGCACGCAGCAAAGCTCCCTGATCGTTCGGTTACTGTGTCTCTGTGTTGCTCCGTTATCATCGAGCCGTGACTGTGTCAGTGTGTGTAGCGGCAGGGGTGGCCTCTCTGCGAAATCACTCAACCGTGAAACAAGAAGGCGCGGCACAGCGCTCGATCCTCAATCTATGGTTGCTGTGCGCTTGTGAGCCTGTGTGTTGTGGAATCACTGAACTGTGACTGTGTGTAGCGGCAGGGGTGGCTTCTCTGCGAAGTCACTCAACCGTAAAACAGAGCAAGATAAGTACTGCGGCATATCTATGGTTGCCGTGCTGTTGTGGCTGCTGCACGTGAGCGTTGTGGAATCACTGAACCATGTCTGAGCCCGTGCGGTGTGTAGCTGTGTAGCCACTGAAGCGTGATGTCTGCTGGCAGCGCTGAGATCCAACGGAACCGGTTGCTGTGTGGTGTGTAGTCACCGAACCGTGGCCAGTGGGTCGCAGCTTACGAACATCAGCGTATTGCGTTGGCATCAGCGTATTGCGTTGACTTCAACGTATTGCGTTGGCATCAGCGTATTGCGTTGGCATCAGCATATTGCGTTGGCACCAGCATATTGCGTTGGCATCAGCATATTGCGTTGGCATCAGCATATTGCGTTGGCATCAGCGTATTGCATTGGCATCAGCATATTGCGTTGGCATCAGCGTATTGCGTTGGCATCAGCATATTGCGTTGGCATCAGCATATTGCGTTGGCATCAGCGTATTGTGTTGGCACCAGCTCCTTGGATGGCGGATCACCTGACGCTCCGAACACCTGTGTTCATTGCTTCACTGCGCTGCGTTGGCATCCGCTCCTTGGCCTGTTGGCATGTTGGCAATCAGTCCGCACGGTTCGCGTGGGAGCTCCTGTGGGCTCCTGGAACCCTTGCGGGTCCTTTGGTGGGTTGAGTTCACTCAGGTTCGGCCAGGACCCTCCCAGAGCAGTCGCTATGCACGACACCATGTTGGCGATGCATTTTAAACCCACGAAACTGAACATGGTGGACAAAGAAGTATGACAATTAAAATATTAACATGCGTTTATTTGGAAAAGAAAGCAGTGCGAAAATTACCTGTACAAATATTGCAAGTAGACTCCAGAATGATTAGAAACTTCACTAGCGTGACACGAACGGGTCGTCAGCACACTCAGATCACGTGACCTTGGCCACATGACCTTCACCTTCTGACGCCCTCTGTACATTGTCTCCATGGCTGCCACACCTGGTTGTATTCCTCCCAGTTCAGCTCCAGATCGTACAGCAGGTTGACGTCAAAAATTATCTGCACTGTTTTTTGCTTTTCCATTCCCACTTTTTATTTTCACATTAAAATTTTGACGCAGCGTCAAAATTTGCCGTCAACGTCATCATTTGCCCCAGTCGGCTCAAGACGTTTGAAGTACGGCTGGTTCATCACCAATGTTCAACTTCAGCCACCTCTCTTCTGCTACTCCGGCACCACGTGATATTCCTCCCATTCACATCCAGGTTCTGACCATAAAGCAGGTCAGAGGAGTTGTCCAGTTCTCCCCTCAATGCCCTCAAGAAGTACGGGAAGTTTGGCTGGTTCATCAGCACATGCTGTAGTTTCGTCTTCATTCCCACCAAAATCTCCTCTTCTGTCCTCTCTTCCACTCCTCCCACGCTTTGTCGTACTCCTCCCAGTTGACCTCCAGACTCTGATAGTACAGCAGGTAGGAGACGAGTTCTTCAGGGATCTCACCCTGGAGCTGTAGAACCCGGATGAAGAGGTTGGTGTGGGGATCCATGGTCAGCAGGTGCTTCCTGATGACCTTTCTGCACTGGTTCCTGAGACTATGATCTTTAGGATCTTTATCATGCATATCAGCTGCAATGATATTTGGATGGTGATGTTCACGAGAGACTTTCAGTCTGATTTCTTCCTGGCCGGCTGCATACATCAAGTGAAACACCTTCATGCCCTTCAGCCTCCGAACAAAAGGGGGAACAGAATCTACCACAGAAATGCACATCTGCAAAACTGACCGGTTCACATCAGCTCCTGCAGCCAACAGCAGCTTCACAACAGTCTCTACCAAAACAGGGTATTGGTATAGCAGCCACCACTTGTACTGTAAAGGTTCTGTCCTGTTGTGAAACTTCCCAATGGCTCCTGCTTCCAGGAGCAGCCTCATACTGCGGACTTCCAATGCTTGTGCAGCTGAGAACATTGGTGTACTTTCATCGTCATCAGCATGGTTCACATCAGCTCCTGCCTCCAACAGCAGCTTCTCACACTCAGGATGGCCCTAAGCGATAAACAGTGGTGTCTTCCAGTCACAGTTAGCCTCGTTGACATCAGCTCCTGCCTCCAGCAACAGCTTCACACACTGATCATGGCCAAGAGCAGCTTCAGAGAGTGGTGTCTTGCACCAGTTGTCAGCTTTGTTTACATCAGCTCCTGCCTCCAGCAACAGCTTCACACATTCAATATGGCCCACAGCAGCTCTAAATATTGGTGTTGCATGATCATCATCAGCATGGTTCACATCAGCTCCTGCTCCCAGCAACAGTTTGACACACTCAGGATGGCCCTCAGCAGCTTTAAATAGCGGTGTTTTGCAGCCATCATTTGCCTGGTTCACATAAGCTCCTGCCTCCAGCAACAGCCCAACACACTCAGGATGGCCCTCAGCAGCTTTAAACAATGGTGTCTGGCAGTGGCAGTCACTAGTGTTCACATCAGCTCCTGCCTCCAGTAGCAGCTTGATGTACTGGGTATCATTTCTTATTGAAGCCAAACACAGTGTTGTGGTTTCATCTTGATGGGCCCAGTTGACATCAGCTCCCGGTGTCTGGATCAGCATCTTCACCATATGAGATTTCTCTTGCCGTACTGCTTCATAAAGCATATGGCTGACCAAATCCTCATATATCCCTTCATCACCACCACTGCTGCCTGCCTGACCTGCTCTCTGCTTCACTGCTCCCACGAAAGCCCTCACCTCTCCCCGTGTGCAGGTCCGGACAGCCTCTCGAATCGTTGGTTCTCTCCATTCTGCATTGAATTCGCAACTGAACACATGCTTCATCCATGACTCGTCTCGCCAGAAAGCCATGACCGACGTGTCCGTGCTCCAAGCCCAAGAATCTGTCCCCACAGAAAAGATGTCCCAGCAGCCCCGGTTGATGCTGATACAAGTGAGTTGGGATTTTGTGCGTCGCTCAGCAAACGGAGCGCGACTTCCGTACTTAGCACCGCGGGCACAGAGCGTGTCTCCCAAATATGGAACAGTTGACATGTCTCCCAAATCTGGAACAGTTGCCATGTCTCCCAAATATGGAACAGTTGAAGTGTCTCCCAAATATGGAACAGGTGATGTGTCTCCCAAATATGGAACAGATGATGTGTCTCCCAAATATGGAACAGATGCTATGTCTCAACAAGGGAATTGTTTTCAGCTCAAGTGATGAGGCTGGGTGGGGTTGGCCAGGATCACACGTTCACACACACACGCACGCACACACTCACACACACACACACACACACGCACACACACACACACACACACACACAGAGGCACATTGAGATGAACATACTCACACACACGCATACACACACCTGAACACTCATGCACACCCACACACAGGTACACTGACAGAAACACACACACACACACACACACTTGAACACACACACACGGAAACACGCACACACGCACGCACACACATAGTGCATGCGCATCTCCTGCACGAATCAGTGTGGTGATCCAAAAGTCTACATCCTGCCAGTCGTCCATGTGCACTGTGCTAGCTGCAACATCTGACCCGAGGGTCTACCAGGGAAGTCCAAAAAGTCCCTTTTTTGTCATTTCAAAACAGTTGAGAAAAATTGAACAAAACAAAAGTCTGCAAATACTTTCCATAATGACCTTCATGTCTGGGTTGAATATCTTGACAAAATAACAACTGAAAAAATCAAACTTGTAGTCCAAAATGTCTTTGCATTTTGCAAAAGGCTATTAATATGGTTCAGCAATTTATTTCAGTACAGAAAAGATACTGCAAATTCAACAGCTGAAAGAAAAACCAATACGAATTTAAATGTTGAGTATCAGATACCATTTAATTTTGACAATATTGATGAAATGATCTTTGGTACCTTCTCTTTCTAAGGGTGTGGGCAAATGGGAGTCAAAACCTCATGAACATCTTCAAAATTGGCGACGAACCGAGCTTTGCGGATCTCCCTCCTGAACCATTACCGTCCCATATGAACATCCGGTGTCTCATCTTTCGAACGTACAGTCGTCACCGAACCGACAGCTGTTTGTGCGGAGAACGCACGTGTGTGCGCCACCGAGCCACTGCCTGCTGCCTGCCTTACGAGGTTCACCCCTCAAGTATCCGTTTTAGGGATGGTAAGAATTCCAAATCAAATCTAAATTGCCCTCAAAGTTTATGGAAACAATTGTGGGGGGGCAGGCCAATAAAAAAAATCAATTGTTCCTTCTGTCAAGCTTTGACTATAAATTGTTAATTTTTGTGCATGATTGTGTGTGCGTTGATATCTGTTAGGGGTTTTCACATTGGTGACGCGGTGACAAAATTTTGATGCGCACGTCAAAAAGTCTGTGATCGGTCTGAACTGATAATTTGACGCTCTCCATTGGGCATCATGTTGACTTTTGACGCGCACGTCAAAAATTCTGACACCGCCCAACCGCGTGTCACCAAGGTGAAAACCCCTAATATCCAACCAAAGTGAGAATTGTCATGTCCACCAAAGAAGCCAATTGGCCTGTCTGCATTGAGAAGGTGAATGAAATCAATTGTCTCGAATCAACCAGCCGTGTCCATTGAGGCTGATCATCAACATGACAATTCTCACTTTGGTTGGATAGAGCCTCGTATGTGGCATGGATGCCGGTGAACCATCTGGCTGCTGGCTGTATGCCACCTGTGTGTGGCAGCGGCGTCACTGAACCGAGTCCGCGGCAGCGCACACACCGAGGCAGCCGTCGCTGCTGCTGCTGTGTTTATGCATGGGGCTCCCCACCACACATACACACACGACCACACACACACACACACACACACACACGCACGACTTCACTCCCCCTTTTGCTGCACACATGCACGCACACGCACGCACACGCAATAAATATTATTTATTGCAAAGTAAAAGATTTTCATGAGTACATATTTTTGATTGCCATCACAAATTATTACAATAATTCCATAATTATATTCAGTGTATGTGGCGCGGGTTATGAATGGACGAGAGAATTTATTTAGTTTAATCGTCAATAAATAAATATATTAAAACAAAAACAAAACGCACCCACACCACTGAGTCTTTCACTCCAATAAAAAGTCTGTCGTAAAGATTCCGCAGTCAACGGGAACGGGAGTCTGCGCCTGCGCACAGGACACTTCCGCTGACATGGCTGAGAACCCGCCTCCTCCCCCCCCCCACTACAGTCCCAACGTTCCGTAGTGTTCTTGGTTGCTTGAAGATCAAACGCCCCATAAAATGACAGGTGTCCAACACAGGTGAGGAGTTACAGCAATGATCATTGGACTGACCCCAAATGACCATTTCTGACCATTTCCACTCAATGGGCGCGTTCGATTTACGCGTGCCGCGCGCCGGGGGTGAGGTGGCGCCACTTCGCCCCCGGGTTTCCTTCTGTTTGACTCAATGTCTGAGAATTTTATATGCACCGTTTGTGTCAAAGCACATTTACATTTGTTCCGTGTGTTCCATTCACTATAGTGGCAGGCCTAGTGAGCCACTTCTCAGAGCTCAAAAATTTCCGACAGGGGAGTTCAAGCAGTGCACCCCTCAGAGCCCCGAATCCAATTCGACGCATGAAAACCCATCGGATCCCCCATTCTGACGGGGTGGCGGGAAACGTCCAATTTTCCCGCCAAGCTCCAAAGAATTCCCGACGGTTGATGAGTGAAATGTTCTCTTATTATGTCCGATACTTGCTTTGCTCGCTGAAATATTATTTGGGGGGGGGGGGCACAGACAAATTTGATCCTTTGTGAGTGTGCAAAACAAATGTAAACAAGAAACCCACCCGAAGAAGCAAGAAAAAAAGTTTGTCAGAAATCTTTGAGTATCCTGCGAAGCTCACTTTGGTGACGACCCTCGAAAGGTGTCACGTGTGAGCTCTTAGGCAGGTTTGGCAAGTTAAATTTTCAAAAGTAGCTTCATATTTTTTCTTGTGTCCCCTCCCCCTTATTTTTTCTTTGAAGTGACCTTTGACTGCTTCCAAACCTGCTCAGAACGAGAAACCAAGGGCGGTGTCTGAAGGGGTTTTCACGTTGATGACGTCAGCTTTTTCTGACGTTGACAGCAGCTTTTCTTGACGACGTCAAAGAATGGTCTGGACTGGACTGTTTTTTGACACCCACCAATTGCGCGTCATGTCAAATTTTGATGTTGACGTCAAAATTCTGCTGTCGACTTCAATTCTTTGACGTCGACGGCACCAATAGGGACTTTATGCAAAGGCGTTTGTTTCAAACGTCGCGCCACTCGTCGCATTGGGTGATGTGTGGTGATTGGCCAGTACCATGGAAACTGTGCATAACATTATCAATCTGTGTGCTCCTTTCGACGTTGGCGTTGATGTGACGTGCTGAAGAACAAAATAATGTTTTTTGTAGTTAGTTTATTTTTCAGGATTGTTCGACAAAAATGTTAATTTTTCAGGATTGTTCGACAAAAATGTTAATTTTTCAGGATTGTTCGACAAAAATGTTAATTTTTCAGGATTGTTCCACAAAAATGTTAATTTTTCAGGATTGTTCGACAAAAATGTTGGTCACAACAGCTTTTGCGGTTTTCACATTGGGTGACGCGCGGTTGTTATTTTTTACATATGTCGGCATCACATGTTAACACACATGAGTTTAGTTCACATTCAAACGTCAGCCCCTGAAGCCTCTTTGAGGAGAAAATGTCAGAAATGCTGACAAATAAACGTTGCGCGGTTCACAAAGCTTTCTACAATACCGCGAGCACAAATACTCTCCTTGTCAATCTCATTGTTCAAGAAGTGAGTTCACACACTGAAGAAAGCAATTCCTGTTCAATCACGCATTTTCTTGATCAAAGGTTTCGCAAAGTAGTTTGTGCTTTCACAAGAACCACGGTGAGGGCGCAATACACAGACAGGAATTTCAAACGTCGCACTGTTTGCCGCATGAAGAACACGTGTTAAATTTGTGATGGCGAAGCTCCATGCTCAGCGCACGTGCTCCTGGTTTATCCTCTTTCCAGGCGCATGTAACGTCCACAGGAGTATATTCGGTGGATTCCCACTGGCATGTCAGGTTTCAGTTGAGTGTTTTGTATTGTGAGTGCAGGATGTCCTGGAGTGGCACCTTGTCTATGTCCCTGGTTCTAAAGCAAAGATCAGATTAATTCCGCACTGAAACACACACAACAAAGGTTCAGTTCTGCATTGGGAGTCTTGACGTTTCTGTGGTCAGGTGTCCATGACAATCATTCTGTTGCCAGGGAAACAACCAAGTTTTCAGCTGCCAGTTACGAGATGTTCAGTGTTCCTCTCTGCAGCCAAAACTGTTCCTGTTAGAAGTGTTGCTCCCTGCTTTCGTGAGGGCAGTTTTCTGTACAAAGGAAGTATGGTTCCTGGCGAAGATTTACATCGTGGGATTTGTGGTGAAAAGACGTGGCTTCTCCAGTTGTGTTCACACAGATTCGGATCGTTCAGCTGCACGTGTCTGTCGGGCATTGGTTGCCATGGGAACCTCACGTTGTTGTTTGTGTCGAACGTCAGGCATTGTCAGGAATTCTGGTATCAACGGTGTCATTGACTGGATACAGCTCTGGTCACAACCTCTGTGTTAGCCCCAGTTCTTGTATGACTTCACAATTTTGTCATATACCTCCCAGTCCACTTCCAGACTCTGATCAAACAGCAGGTACGAGACGAGTTCTTCAGGCAGCCCAAATCTTCCTTCAGTCGCCTTGAGTTGGGGGATTCTCATGAAGAGGTTGGTGTGGGAATCCAGGGTCAGCAGGTGCTTCCTGATGACCTGTCTGCACTGGGTCTTGAGGCTCATGTCTTTTGGATCGTGCAGAGAGGCAAAAAACAGCGGGTCTCTCTCAGAAGCGATTCTGCTGATCATCATCTCACCAGCTGCTACTGCCAAGCGAAGCGCACTGTCTTGTTTGCTGCCGACGACAACACGATGATGCCAAAGAAGAAAAACCCAAACTTTCTGATCCCCCGGCATGTTCACGTTGGCTCCTGCAGTCAACAGCAGCTTCACAACTGCCTCGACCTGAGCAGGTTTGCTCTCCAGTAGATCCCAGCTCCTCCCGAAAGACGTTAAATTGGCCCGAACCAACAACGGATGGTTCGGGTCAACAGGGCCAGAGCATGCCGATTCCAGCCATTTGGTAAAAGCCCCGAAAAAAAGATCTGTCAACTCGCTGTGATATTCTCCCATGGCAATGTTTACGTCAGCTCCTGCTTCCAACAGCAGCTGCACACAGCGAGCATCCCCGAGTTTAGCTGCTACCGCCAGGGGTGGGAACCTATCTGGAGGTAAATAGTTAACATCAACGCCTGCTTTCAGGAACAGCTTCAGATGTCTGGTGTCACCTCTATCAACAGCTTTCAGCAACAGCTCCTTGGAGTCCGTGTGGTTCACATCCACTCCTGCTTCCAGCAGCAGACTCACACAATCCCAATGATTATTTTGAGCTGCATGCCTCAATGCTGTTGTTCTATTTGTTTGTTTCTTCTTGTCATCATTCTCGACTGCTGTTTCCTCATTCACACTTGCTTCCTCTTTCAGCAGCAATGCAACACACTCAGTGTTTCCCTTTTTCGAAGCCTGAATGAGTGGCGATGACACATGACCTTCCTCCGCTTGTGCGGCAACAGCCCCTGCATCCAACAGCAACTTCAGAAAGTCTGTGTTTTCCTTTGCTGCAGCCAACTGCAACGGTGTTGTTTTCAATGACGTGTTGTTGTGGTTCACATCAGCTCCTGCTTCAATGAGCAGCTTCATGATCTGCTTGTTTTCTCGCTCTGTGGCTGTCAACAGGGGTGTTCCACCCTCCTGATCTGGCTTGTTTACATCAGCTCCTGCCTTCAGCAGCAGCTTGACATACTCTGCTATGTCTGCTCTGCAGGCGGACAGCAGAGGTGGCTCCCCACGAAACGCTGTATCGGGATCGGCTCCGCAGGCCAGGAGCAGCTTCATGCACTCCACGTGCCCTCCTCGCATGGCAGACACCAGAGCAGTGGGCCATCTACCATCAGCCCAGTTCACATCAGCTCCTGCTGTCTCCACCAGGAACTTCACCATGTCAGTCCTGCCCTTCTGTGCAGCCACTTGAAGCATCTCACTCGCTATTTGTGTGTACGTAGGTCTGTCGCCCCTATTGCTCCACAGTGCACGCCAGAAAGACCAAAGCCACTGTATCAGCGTGTTTGATTTTGCTGAACATGCTTCCAGCAGATCCCTCACTTCCGCCACTGTGCTGTTGTCCACAACACCCCTCAGCATGACGCGCCTTTGGGCTGAGCCACAGTGGCACAGCTGCTCCACCCAGGTCTCGTGGCGGGAGGAAGCCATTGTTTATGCCTGCCGTGTGGCATATGTTGTCAGGGTGATCACACGACTGTTGTCAAGGCAACGGTCACAAGCGCGACAACGTCTGTTTGTGAGAAGAAATGCTGTGCTGTGTGTCGCAGTTAAGGTTCAGCCTCGTAATTTTTTCTTCGTCGTTGGGTAAGTGGAGCGCGTCTTCCAACATGAGACGGAGATGGGTGAACTCACTCTCCCAACTATGGAACAGACGTCATGTCGCGTGTCCCAATTTGTGCAGCGAATAGAGGTACACAGACGACACGGCGTCAAAATGTTGACACCAAGCCTGGAACCAACTGAAGAATTTTTATGCTCCCCATTAGGTGTTAATTTTGAGGTCCTCGCGTACAAATTTTGACGCCAGCGTCAAAAAAAATCTGACGCCGCCCCGCCTATGTGAAAACCCCTTTTGTTGTCTCCAAATTATGGGACAGATGTCACGGAGCACTAGTATGGAACACTGCAATCTGCCGACATAATGGAACACGCAGTTGTGTGGCGCCTTGAGTCCGCCACCCAAGCGTACCCACCTGGAGTGAGATCCTGTAAGCGACGCAAGGGTCACTGAAGTTTTCACTGCTGATGTTGCGGCGCGGAGACTGTGGTCAGACACCAACACTCTGCTTCCCAAGAAGGAACGCACTGCTGTGTAGGAATTTCTGCTTCGTGCAGCAACCAAAGCGTGACTTCCAAACTTAGCCCCAAATAGGGGTAGAAAATGTGTCTCCAATTAAGGAACAAATGGCCAAGTCTCCCAACTATGGAACAGGTAGGGCTCTCCCAAACAGGGGTAGGTTGACATGCCTGTTAAACGGGAACACAGATCTGCGATTTCCAGTTTACGAACACTGTGGTGTGTGTATGTGTATGTGTGGTGTACTCGTATGGTGTCGTGTAACGTACATAGACCTACACGAACAGTCTTGATGGTTGACGATCAAAAGGATCGATCTGATCGATCCATCGGATTGCATCAAGTGGCCTTGACCGAAAGACTTCAGTGATACAACCAGGCAACTGACTGACCCTGTGTTTAGCCAATGAGATGTAATTTATGTATATTTCATAACTATTGAGACAGAACCACATGTAGTACATGAACTGAGTGAATGCAAGACTCCGGGCAGTTGCCCAAGAGAATTTATTGATTATTTGACTGATCTGTATTGATTGATTCTGTGTACTGAGTATGATGTATTCTTGATCATAACCTTGGGCTTGACAACAAAGCTAAGACTGTTGAACAACAGACTGAAGCACTGAGAATTGGTTTGAGCTTGATTTGTGGGACTGCGTAGATGTTTGGTTTGGAACTCGAGAAGAAGGGACTTCACACAACAATGGCGTGAGGTGTATGGTGTGCGTGGTGTACACGTGTGTGTGTGTTTGAGTGTGTGGTGTGTGTGTGTTGAGTGTGTGTGTGTGTGTGGTGCGTGTGTGTGGTGCAGTGTAAGCCCAGACCCGCCCCCATGGTATCACACCTCAAGAGCAATGCCTCTGTACCTCTCTCTGCGGTGGCTACTGTTTCGAGCGCTTGTTGTGTGGTCACTGAACCGTGGTCAACATTCCTTTGAACCCCCATACTGGGGGATACTTTTGCTGGTGCGCTGTGTTCACCGCTGAGGCTCTCGACCGCTGAGGCTCTCCACTGTACACCCTTCTTGCTCCTCTGATTCAGTTTCTCTGCGAATGTCACGACTTTGATCATCATGAGCCAGTTGCGCAGCATTTGTTTTTGAAAATCGGGGATATGGGAAATGGAGTTTCGTGTGCAGCCTCACCCTCAATTGAACCTTCCCACTTTCTCCTGCTCAAAGCTGCGGTACAGCTTCACCTGCAATCATACCCGTGAGTATCTCGGGAAGAAGAAGCTGTCCTGGATACAGCTTGGGGTTGTTGTCACTTGTTGGTTTCACTGTTGAGAGGTCACAAATGATTCTTGTGGCTGTTTGTGCGTGTCAGGCATGTAGTTATGCAACGGGTTTTGGGAGTGAGAGTCGCCAGGTACTGTCGGGTACAGGGTAGAGCCTCATATAACAATGGGCCTGTGAAAACTTGTTCTGTTGTTGAGTTGTGGTTTCACAGCATCATTTCTTGATGTGGGGCTCTCAACCAGTGCATTTTTTTTTCATAATATCTCGCACCGAAATACCTGCAGCAGAATTCCAAAATTGCTGCATAAAGCGTTCTACCCAGAGTGGAAATCAGTTCTTCAGTGAAAATGCAGCATTCAAGCAACCGTTATTCAAACCAGGGGTCTCAGGTCTATGGTCCGACCTGCATTCCACGCAGCCAGCAAAACATTGTTGTAAACTTTCAGAACCAGATCATGACATCGTGGTGTGGTCCTGGAAAAAAATGTAGGAACATGTTCCCACAGGTCTGCTTGCAGGTGGGAACATGGTCCTGAAATGTTAGGACCACGTTCTGCTGGCGGTCCGTGGTCCTGGTGGGAGCCTGGTCCTGTCACACCGGTGTGATGAAATAGCCAAAACCCAATGTCTCGCCAATTTGGCTCCCAGCCAAAAATGGCCACTCAACAAGGATCCGAGTAGCATTATAGGGTGCCTCCTATATATCAGAGCCACCAGTGTCTGGTCATGTTTGGGTTCCACCCAAACACTCGTGCCTGGCCAACCTGGTGTCACTGCATTTCATTACACCGGTGAGACTGGAATCATTGCATGACAATTGGCACCACAGGTATTCAGTTTGAGAATGGGTAACAGGGAATCAAAACTTTTTGTGATCCACTGACACCATTGCGTTTTCTCACCTATGTGTGTGTGTGCGTGTGTGTGGGTGTGTGTGTGCCCAGGTATATGTGCGCGTGGTGTATGTGAACTTCAGTGTTTATGTGTGTGTTTCTTTGTGCGTGTGTGTTTCTGTGTGTGAACATGCATGCATTTGTATTTGTGTGTGTGCGTGTGTGTGTGAGCATGTGTGGTGTATGTGATCCTCAGTGTGTGTATGTGTGTGCGTTTGTGTGTCACCACCCGACCGTGCCACAGTGGTGAGCCTCACGAAGAATGCGTCAGCTCCCTGTGCTGAGGCTCTCTACCACAACAGCACGCGATGTGTTGGTGTCAGCCCTCTGCATGTGCTGAGGCTCTCTACCACAGCAGTACCGCGATGTGTTGGTGTCAGCCCTCTGCATGTGCTGAGGCTCTCTACCACAGCAGTACCGCGATGTGCTGGTGTCAGCCTCTGCATGTGCTGAGGCTCTCTACCACAGTAGCACCACCATTTTTGTTGGTGTCAACCCTTTGTGCCACAAGAGTACGGCATCTGAGCTCTGTGCTGAGGCTCTCTACCACAGCAGTACCGCGATGTGTCAGCACGACATCAACGCACACTTTGTTGGCATCAACTCCCTGTGTTGAAGCTGACATTCCCAGATCCCTGAATCCTCATTGGGCAAAACGTTCACGATATCACAGGACAGTTGCTCGTTTCTTTTGACTTGTGTTTGGTGATGGGTGAGAGTGATGAGTCACAAGAAAAGATAATTGGAATCAATTTATTGAGCAAAAAGCATACATCTTGGAAGCGTGTTCAGAAAGAATAAGGACATCAATGTCAAGTTTCACATCACATGGTTTTGTCATTTGCGGTCAGCTTTACACTCGGTTCACACAAATAAGTTTTGGAAAATATTGCCAGATAATACGTTCTTGAGTATTGAGTCTGGGACACGTCAGCACGTGGGTTTGTTTTGTAGCACGTGATACAGTCACGTGACACATTACCGTTTGCTCCACGTCCCTCCACCTGGTGTCAGGGGGCCAACAAAATTTTGTGACGCAGACGTCAAAAATGTTATGTCAGTATATATGGTAAGGATGCAGTTTTAGTCTGGATTTTTGTGTCGTATCTCCACAGAAACTACATCCATACCGTATGAGGAATATTGAACTCTGTCCAAAAGACTTGTCCTCACTATTTGGGTCTCGATTGAGGCGCATCTCGACCCAAATAGTGAGTGCTCGTCTTTCATACAGCGTCCAATATTCCTTACGTAAAATGATGTGTGTTGTACGGGCACGTGTGTACTACTGACGTCAATCTTCACCGCCTTTTGCGTGTGTCAAGGTCAGTACACAGGGGACGAACATGACGTGCAACACTCGTGGTTTTACGGTTACTATTTCCAAGCAGAACCTTTCTTCACACACATTGGGTCAAACCCGGGGGAGACTGTCAGGGGGAAGCATTGTCGTGAAGCTGACTGTCAGAAATCCTCACTTGCGGTTTTCACTTCCGGTGCAGACCGGAAGTCCGAGCCCAGGTCAGCCTGGGGCAAGCCGAGCTCGCAGCTGATTGAAGGAGTTTTCATTCAGATGGCGCTGTGTCCTGCGTCACGGGTATGACGTCAGCGGAAGTGCGTCACGGGTCTGACTTCCGGTGTGCGTCCTGCTGCACCATGAGTGACGTCACGATGAGATTGAGCGAACAGAGATGTCACGGTGGAGCAGCGCAGTTCCAGAGGTGAAGAGTACCAACACTCACTTCCGGTTTGGGGAACACATCCGGCACGGCAGGGCGTTGGTGGGTATGGGGAGTCTGGAGTCGGGGGCGTGTGGAGAGTGGGGAGAGTTCAGCGTCCAAATCAAGGGGTGCCCAATGAGGGGGCTGCAAACAAGGAAGGCATGGATAAAGTCGGCATGATCCTGGCAAGAGTTTGTCGGATGCATCCTGAATACAGGGGTTCCTGAGTACAATAGAGGCGTTAATAATGAGTAATACTCTGTTGCTCTCGGAGCACGGCAGGGTAGTGGAACTGTGACCACTACGGGGATGCCCCAGCTTCAGAATTTCCCTCCGAACCAGCCGTGGCGAATCGTTGCCCGCTGATTCTCCACGTTCTTCTCGACCTCCTTGTTCTCCGTCTCAGCAGCAGTGACGGCCGTCTGAGCGTCGTTCTGTGACCCCCACATCCTGCGCCACCAGGGCTCGCGGTGCCATCAGTCCGCCACTCGATGAAGTCCCGGAGATCCCGGAACAGTTTGGAGCTCCAGCCCCTGCTCCTGCTCCTGCCCCTTCTCCCCATGATTCGTCGCCGGGTTGTGCAATCAGGGTGTCGTCAGGGAAACGGCGTTGTCAGGCAAAACTCTGTCGTCACGGCAACAACGTTCACGAGTGCTGCCTTCAGGGTTTCACCCACTGCGAACCAAGTGCGAGGTAGAATTCCTACCACACGGAAACCTGCACGGCTGCCGGATGTCAGCACCGGAAGCGTCTGGAACCGACCACTTCCGGAAACGCTGTAACGTTCTGAAGAGCTCTCACTGAACATCCCCTGTGGGATGCAAATAGCGGCTGAGTCACTGGGGATTTTGTGTCTCGTGCAACAAACGGAGCGTGACTTCCAAATATGGAACAGTTGCCGTGTCTCCCAAATTTGGAACACCTGACGTGTCTTCCAAATATGGAACGAACGCTATGTTGTGTGTTCTTTTTGTGGAACAGCGTGTCCTGTCTCGTATGGGAAACTTAATCGATCACATCGTCCAAATATGGGACACAATTTACGTCCCCCAAATATGGAAACAAAACATAATCCTCCACATATGGAACACTGAGGAACATGTCCCATCATTTGAGCAGCCAAGTCGTTGTGCCTCGATACCCACCAATCGTGTGCTCCACATTGGGTGCTGAAGCTAGAACGGTGTCTCCCAAACATGGGACAGGACGTTTTGCGCCGTATGTGCCACGCATGGTGTCTGCTACCAGATTTGGCGCCAAAGCCAAGAGCCGCGCGGACGAAAATCCGTAAATTTACGGATTTTGCATACGGATCGGCAAAGTTACGGATTGTTTGTCAGCGTGACCTCATCTCCCGGTTGTCAAGTCTGTATTATCATGTGATATGTTGAGTACGAGTACAAGCTCCGAGTACACACGTGGCAAGCCTCATGCGTATGTGCAACATCCGCTTTTCTTTGTGTGCAGTCTTGTAGGGCTGAGGCGCTTCTTTTGTCACAATCACTCCACTGGAGTCAACTCGAAGCAATCCAGAAACACGGGAGGTGTGAGATGTCCAGCTGATGTACAAAGTCAAGGCAGTGAGAACCTTCCACGGCTGCTCACCGCGTAAAACAGAGAGCGAGATGTTGCCAACTCAGCGTGTATTGAACGAGTGACAAGTACAAGTTGTGGGTACACATGTGACAAGGCTCATGCATATGCAACAAACTGCTCTTGTGGAGACCTGAGATGAGCGGCAGAGAATTGCGATGCACACTCGATGCACACAATGTTGGAGCGAAGTGGCGCCGCTGCGCCGATCAGTGGCACGAATCTAAGGCACCGATTGAGAACCTGTTCGATTTGACACCCCTGACTCGGCGAGAACAAATCGAACTTGACAGACACATGTGTCCATCAAGTAGAACGAATGACACGATGAGGCAGATCAGGCAGTCTCCATCGCCATCGCAAAGTGACTTGCAAGTGCAACACCCTCTTAAAATTCCCTGTATAAATTTACAAACCTGGGGTGTATTCGGTTCACCCAAAACTGAGCGCAAATTGTCGGTTGGTGTGCAAACAATCGAACAGATTTGACCACCCTCACACCAAATTTCCACTGCAAACAGTGGAGGCTCACTTTTTATGGTTCAGTCTGTTTTAGGTGGGTGCAAACTGGACCCGAAACTTGCGGCACAATCGAATACGCCCCCGGTGAAGAGAAAGGAGAAGGAACAGGCTCGGAATGCTGGTACATACGCAATGGAGGTCAAGGACAATTGATTTGTCTGCGTCCACGCCAGGCACCAATCACACTTCGGTCGAGAAGACACGTGATTCACATGACGCACGGTTGCAACGGGCTGCAAAAGTCGGGAAAAACACAAACCGCGATAGGTGGTTTTGTTATTGTCTTTTTTTGGTGAATAGGTTCAGAGAGTACAAGCCCAGAGTAAACCCACTTTGATTCATCTTTTAGTTTACAGGTTTCCACAAGTACATTCAACTGCACAAAATATCAATTGTCCCCCAAGAACAGACATGATGAGGAATGTTTGTACAATGAAACCTTAACCAAATAGACTCTCTCATGCTGCACCTGGAAGTGTTTCTCCACCAGCCTCCCCCACATCCAGTTGCAGCAGCAAAGTTTCACAGTGAGAGAATCCACCATGGTGATCACTGCCATCTTCTGAAGTAGCATGATCATGTCCTTGTGCTCCATCACTTCAGCCACAGAAGTGGAGAGTAGAGCTATCAGAAAGTTGAGTAACAAAATTACCATCAGGAATACAAAATTTACATGTAAGAGTAAGAGTACATGGTATTTGTACAAGTCCTTGTCATCTTTGAACTGGGTCAAGTCTATCATGTTGAGGGAGAGAATAAATGTGTTGTAAAAATGTTCAACAATACTGGAGCTGAAGGCTTCATTTGGGCAGCCATCAAGACCTTTCAACAATCTGTAAAATCCACAAACAAATGGAAGGAAAATTATGAGGAACAACAGAAGAAACTGAAACAAGACCCAAATCATCCTCTGCATGGCAATTGTGAAATGACCCAGCATTGATGAAATTTGAAGGAAGAAGATGATAACCCAAATGGAAGTGACACAAGTAACAACAACAAGAAAGTGATCAAAGTTCTTCAGAGTTGGATGGTCAACAACAGTGAGAACCACAAGAAGAGGCATTGATAATGTAGAAAAGAAGGTCATGTAGTTGAAAAAATTCATCCTTATGACCTGATCCTTGATGTGAATCAAGTTGTGACTGTAAACTTTCTCCATTTTGTCTTCTTTGCTGCAGAAGCCTGACAAAACTAACAAAATGTTCCCACTGAAACACAGAAAAAGGAAACCCAAGAGAGCATATCTAGGAATGGTGCCAAGCTTGAAAAAGAAATAATCATTTCTGCATACTTTATTTTGCTCCAATTCTGGGACATAGCTTCTGTTAGCATTTTTAGAGACTTGAATTGCATGTGGTACATTTGTGATGTGTAGGAAATAACAAAGTAAGACAAAGCTAACCACAACCACCCATGAAACAATGAATGGTTTGTTGATTTTGGTTTTCTTTTCCACCCAAAGTTTGATGACATCACATTTCAACAGTTCTCCATGTTTGGTGCTGAAGGCACATGTCTTGTCCACAAAGGAAAGAATAGAAAGTGGTGACATGATTCTCCTGGTTCCCTGTGATGTGCTCTCATAATCTGTCACATCTATCCAGTTTTCTACAAATGGTCCCCTCTTTATTGCCTTTGATAGATACACTCTAGGGGTCACCAGTATGGCTTCAAACAGGGCTACACAGCCCAGATTTGCAGCCAATTCCAGAGGCCTCAGTTCAGTTTTATCCTCTTGCTTGAGAAGCCTCTCCAGCAACAGAATATCAAGAATAGATACAAGCTTCTTGTAGGTTTTCACTGCTATTTCCTCAGAAATCAGGTCCAAGGAACTGGCTGCCACCACAGAATGAATAATATTCTCTTGATATACATTTGTCTGGTTGACATCAGCTCCTTTCTTCAGTAGCAGCTCCACCACTTCTACAGAACCCATCATGGCAGCTGTGAAAAGGGGTCTGGACATCCTATTCATCTGAGACTCAGGAACCAAACCAGTATCTCCAAAGTCAAACTCCCCATTGAACATTGCTTCCCTCTGAGACTCCCCTGCTTCAGACAGCAGTGAAGCCACCAGAGCAGTATTATTGGTCTCAAGAGCCTCATAGTAAGACTCATACTCGGGGAAGGTTAGAGCAGGGATCTTCTCATCCACCACCTCCATCTTGACTTGTTCGTGCCCGTTTGATGACATTTGTTCGGTTTGTGATGCTGTTGGAATAAACTCAACACAAGTCAAAGGCGGCTTTCACAGCCGCGTCAAATTTAACTTGACGCCCAATGGGGAGCGTCAAAAAACGGTCCCGTCCGTTCCTGGCGTCGCGTCAAAATTTGGACGCCGCGTCACCTGTGTGAAAACCCCAAATACAAGTATTGCGCGCATGGCTCAAGCAAAAACTGTGTTGCCTCTTTCTCTCTGGTATAAATTGTACCGTTCTGCCAATATCTAGAAATTTCCAGTTGATAAAACTTCCATTTGTATCTGCGTGTTATCACTTTATCGTTGGGACCAACAATGCAGTACTGAGGATTTCTGGATTGTTGACAGCATCCACTAGTGTCGGATCCATCATGGGAACAAAGGGACTGTTTCTCTGCCTCTTCGCACTGATTATCTGCATCGCTTTGACAGTTCCCTGATGCTTTCATGAAATCACTGCTCCCTTTGTGTGTGTGCGTGTGTGTGTGTGCGTGTTTCAATGCAGTCATTCGTAGATCACAGAGAAGTGTACTCTTTACCACACAACGCTGTGTGTTCAATTGTTGCTGTACCGGATCTTTGCAGCTGGACCAACTTGCCGCCCCGCAGAAAAAAAGACAAAATGTTCTGGCTGGTCCACCATACTACCCCCGGCAGTAAGAAGATTGGGCCAAAGAGAGTGGACTTGTAACATTTATTACAAAGAGTGTTTGTTTCTCACTGAAAACAACAGCATTGGGCCAAAACAACGTCACGTTCAGACAGACTGAAGGTGAGATGAGACAGTGCTGACCCCAGCTCTTCTCTGGCTGTCCCTTCCACATCTCACAAGCTCCCTCAAAGCCTTCTGATACTCTTTGTACTTGAACAGATAAACAAAGGGATTAACAGTGCAGTTGAGAAACACCATGAGAACAGTGTACTGGTAGTAGGTGCTGCTGAAATCTATGTTATACCCAAAATTGTACAGCAAATGCATTATTTGACTCTGGGTCCAGCAAACAACAAAACAGATGACAACAATGAGGAGGGTCACCAATGTGTTCTTTTTGGCTAAAACCAGTGAATTCATCCTGTTTTCAGTGCTGGAGCCAGCCCAGTGGCCCCTTCCCATTCTGCTGGAGAGCATACACGTGATGGAGATGTAGCTGAGGCAGATGATGAGGAGAGGGAACACAAAGGAGATCAGCATGTAGCTCAGGGCCATGGCTCTGTGCCAAGTCTCACTGGGGAAGATCCACCTCATGCACTCCTGACCAACTAACTGCAAAAACACAAAATATCAATGTGGTTTGGTGTATCAGGCTTCATGAGTCCCGAGTCCACACAGAGCAGCGAAGTTGGTTCATTGATAGTGAAAAGAAACTCGTGTGTACGAATTCCTTCATTTCGTTGTTGAGGAGACCATTTCCCGGAACAGACACCAACCTTGGTCGTGATGATGTGTCCTGGGACTTGAAAACCAAAACCAAGACACCAGCTGAAAATGATCATCCTCCAGACCCATTTCTTATTGAAGTTGGTTTTGTGCCAAAGAGGGTGAACCAGCTCCAAGTACCTGAAACAATGCGGAAACGTGTGTGTGTAGTTTCTTAAGTCAACAATTGCTCAGCCCTGTTGCACTCTGGGAACTTTGCTCACAAAAAAAAAATTGTCAAAACAAGTTAACAAACCTCTCCACAGCGAGACAAACCAAGTTCCAGGTGGAGGAGTTGAGCCCAGCCCAGAGCAAAGCCTCTGAGTTCCAGATCCTACACTCCAGCTCCCCCACCCACCCAGAGCTGTGTGTGATGTGGTGATTCACTATGGTGAAGGAGGATAAGAACAGGACCAGGGTGCAGAACAGGTCTGTGGAATTCTGCAAATGTACAGCAAACAGTAACATCGTGATGAAAATTGTGAAAATATCTTCAAGCTTCATTTTCGGTCAACTAGCAAAAACATGTGCACGATTGGTATGTAGGACAAAACGCTAGAGAAAGAAGGAAGGAAGGAAGGAGGACATGAATTGGACCAAAATGCAGCAATGTCTGTTGAATTCTGAAAAGCAGTACATTGACATCTTTTCACGAAAATTGTCTGAACACTTCTGAAAAGGACTACAAAAGAAACAATGAAAAATGTGCAAACACTGTCAACAAACTTGTACAATAAATTCCCAAGGAAAGAGACAGACAAAGGACAAAATGAAGAAGGACTCATCAAAAGATTCTCAACAAAATTGCAACAAAGAAACAATGACAATATTGCTGACCTGGTTCATAATTAACATGTTGAAGTGACTTTTCTTCATTTTCTTAGAGGCAAAAACAATTGTGGCTGTAGCGTTAGAGAAGATCCCGACAACCGCCAGCGCCGTTTGCATTTGAAGGAAAGGGAAATTCTCATAGGTCCGTTCCTCTGTTTGATGCTGATTGGCTGTTGTCATTGGCAACGAGTTGGTGTCAGTGTCAGAAGTTGTGAATGAGAAATCTTCTGTTGTCTGCTCCATTGCTGCAGTAAACTACTGAGCCGTGGCTGAATCCACCACTAAGAAATGACAGTGATTGATTCACCCGTGGGGTAACCCTTCCGACCCTGAGCAGAAGACTTCGCCCCACCTCGGATGACGTCACACCACGTGGCTCCTCGCGAGTTACACAGGGAAATCGAACACCCTCCTGAAATGACTGTCAAAACTATCAACTTCATTCAGTTAAAAATATGATTTTGGATAAAACTGGATTTTGTTTCTGGTGAAAGACCTCAGACCAAAAACCAAAACATGGCGTGTGGAACTCTCCCACCAACGTGACGAAATTTGCTTTGTTTCAGAATGACAATTTTAATGCACAATAGTCAGAGTCTTACTGCATGAAAATTCAGACGCACGTCACGCCAGCACCAACGTCAAAACGACCACCGTCTCCTTGGCTCTGACCAATCACAGGACACCATTTGATGTAAACACTGGTGTTGCTGTTTGTAAAAACGTAGCGCATCAAGTTTGGGCCATCTTCAGTCTTCTATTGGCTCCGAATGGTGAAGGGGTTTTCACGTTGATGACGCCGTCTTGTTTTATTTGACGTCAACTGCAGCTTTTTACAGTCACTGCACTCTTCAAGAACATTCTGAAGTCATCAAATATTGGTCCAGACTTTTCATTGCTGCATGCACGTGTCAGGCATTGAAGTTATGCAGTGAAAAATTGAAATGCATTGAGACATTTTGAAGTTGCAGTTCCTGTCAACTGCAAAAGGCAAAAGTGTAGTTCTTGAAGTTGACCTCAACATCATGCCAAATGTGAAAACAAAGTTGCAGTTGATGTCAAAAAATACCTGACGCCGTCACCAATATGAAAATTCCCAAATTTCCTTCACCTTGCGCCACCTCCAACATCTCCACTCCTCTACAACAATGCAGCAGATGTTCCTCAGTCACAACTTCACAGGAACTTCAGCGAGGTTCAGTCACACAGCTTCACACGTGCCCAGACCCAGACTCCTCAAATGAGACGTGATTCACTCAAAGAGATCAAAGAAACTGCCCCGCCCCGCTCGATTAGGGAGGTTGAACTACGCGTTTCCCAGGGAGAACACCTTTGATGTCCACACTCTGGAGTCAAACTCCTACATCAAACGTGATTTTGCTGCAAAAAGTCTGAAAAACGGCACCAAAGGCGTTAGTTATCACAAGCACCACTCTGGAGAGTTTTTTTTCTGAAATGTTCCATACTTTGTGCTGGATTTTTCACCTTTTCTTCCCTCCTGTCTGTGAGGCGAGCAACATTCCGGAAATAATGCGGTACCTTCAATGGAATGTGCACAGATATTTTCGTGTGGATATAACACCAACACACCACTCATGCAGGATTAGTCAGAGTAGCGAGGTTTAGCCTCCATTCGGTCCCAATTGGGCTGCACCGTCACGTGTGACACCAGTAGTGTGGTTTACACGTTTCGAGAGCGAAACTTCATCCAGATCAAGCTGCTGTGCGTGGCAACGTCAACTCCGATGTAAACAGTTCAGCACGAGGGCACACTCACTGCATTCTGGAAACGCACACAAGGGTTTTCAACATTGGTCCTCTGCGCTGGCAAAAGTTTGACGCAGGCGTCAAAGTATCGGTCCAGACCAATGTTTGACGCAACGGTCAAAACCTATGTTGAAAATACAAGAGTAGTTTTGACACTGCGTCAAAATGTTGACACAGCGTCACCAATGTGAGAAGAACTTGACACAGCGTCAGGGTTGTTTGACGTAACGTCACCAATGTGAGAAGAACTTGACACAGCGTCAGGGTTGTTTGACGTAACGTCACCAA
>JAAUXT010021587.1_pt1 | contig 27716 bp, 8 predicted proteins | sample 7278171 | NCBI WGS metagenome assembly JAAUXT01 (sample SAMN14350112, study PRJNA611818) | marine sediment metagenome | isolation source: surface marine sediment (1.8m) | place: French Polynesia: Moorea | collected 2018-08
ACAAGGCATTTAACCGGTATTTAGGTCGGTCGAGTTCAAATTAGCATGCCAAGTCAACATGCAGCGCGCATCAGAAGTGGAAAGAGCCTCGTATGTTTCCTTTCCCCTGCACCAAACTGAAGCAATGACGGGTTTGTACCTTGTCCGCAGCAAGCCACTTCTCGCAGATGTAAGTCTGGTTTTCGGGCAGTGCGACCGACTCGCAAACACACATCACACCCAGCAGGTCCAGGAAGCGATAATTCTGTCAAAGAGAATCAACAGCCAACGGAACCGTGAAAATCAGACGCAACAACTGCCTGAAGAAATTTTAAAATTTTCTCTATCTGTGGTTTTCTTGTTCTCCCTTTGCAGTACTTTTGTGCAATGTCTTTCATTGTCCACTTTTTGTGTTTTGGTGCGTTGATACTCGTACCTTGTACTGCTTGACCAGCTCGACGATGCCATCGATGTCGTCTTTGGGGATCCGGTCAATAATCTTCCGGTTGTCCTTGATCAGCTCTGTGATCATCGTCGTCGCTTTCTCACCAATCTCACCCTGCATAAAGAAGTGCGAACTTTGACATGGTGTCTCAGGCACCACAGACAGATCACTGCGAACTGTTCAGAATCCTCGTCACACGACACACGATAGAGTGGAAAGTTTCAATGCGTTCGCCATGCGTTCTTTCGAAATCAAAAACTCCTTTTCTTGTTGAGGTTAAATGTGCCGCGTGTTGCATGCCAGTTTTGATTGGCGCGTCCCGATTGAAACAAGACTGCAAGTGCCCACAAAACGTTTCGCTCACGCGGACGCTGTACTGCGTGCTGAAGTAGTCGATGTGCTTCGCGAAGTAGAGCCCGTTCTTGCGGCTCTTGCCCTGCAGGTAGGTCTCGAGCACGCTGTAGGCCTGGACGAACGCCTCCCGCTGCAGCTCGTACAGGACCAGGTGCTCGGGCCTCGAGCGCAGGTACCGAACCAGCAGGTCCACGATCTGCACGTCCATTGAAGCGTGGACATTCAAAGGAACACTGCTTTTTGTCTTGACTGAAGATTTCGCGTTGCTCTGAATGGAGCGCATCTCGGTGTCGGACTCACCTTGAGGTTTCTCAGCAGCTTCTGTCGGTCTTTCTCCGGAGCATCGTTGACGATCATGAAACTCTGCATCTCCTTCAGCGCCTGCGTGCACACAGCCAACAAGGAATTTGGACATGAGACTGGAACTACAGTGCAGATGGCTTTTGATTTTCGACATTCCAAAGTCCAGTTTCACACTTTTGGCAAGGCAGTTCCCAGCTGATCACTTTTCCCGTGTTCCGCACCTGGATCTGCTCCCGCAGTTTGGCTGTGTTCACGGGGACGAGGTTCACCGTGAATCCATACGGACTGTCTGAAAGTGCAAAGTGAAGCACAGGGTCGGGGCGCAGCAACTTCGGAATCCGAATCGCTTGTCGGTCGATTTCACAAGGCTTTCACTTTTTATGTTCAACTGCCATTACAAACTACGTGTTTTTTGATACGTCTGTGTGTCAACGGGGTGTCATTGCAATCACTATCGAGGTCATATATATTTATTGAAACAAAACAAAAATTTGGAATCCGAATTGCTTGTCTGTTTCACAACCTTGACTTTCTCACTTGAGAAAACCCAGGCTTTTGTCATTTTGTTCAGGCTTTTAAGTTTCAAAGAATTGCAAAAGGAAACCGGGAAAAGAATGGATGTGAGGGGAGTGAGTGACTTCGAACACATTGGCCTCAACAGAGAGGAAATTGAACTCCGAACTTCTGCCTTTCGCCACATTTGGCTCAACAAACCCACTTTGCGACAAAATCCACCAGCAAGTACGTACGCATTGTCCGTTCTCTTTCACTCTGTGCATAAAAGACAACTGAATCAATATTCTGATCAAGATTAGGACGAACGTATTCAGGTGTGAGACAAAGGGGCGGGAGAGAAGTCTCTGATTGGGATGGGCCCTCCCTTCCTGGAAACTCTCCTCACCTCAATGCAGAGGTTGAACACGAAGAAGACCATGCCGCTGACGAAGTTGAAGTTGGCGATGTCCCGGCCGGAGACCTTCTGTAGCGTGAACACGTCGTGGTACTGCCGCTCGTCCGCCAGAGCCACCTGCCAACACACCGAGACAGTTGAATTCCTGATCGAACGAAACTAAGTGCTGGAGCTTCTGGACATCGCAAGGTTCTTCATGACTTCCCTTCAATTAGCTTAATTGTCGTTGCATGTTGGCGTGTCAGCAGCAGGACGATTGTGTGGAGTTGTGCAGAAAATTTGGGCAGTGTGTGTGTGTGTCTGTGTTTGTGTGTACAAGTGTGCGCGTGTGTCAGTGTCAGTGTGTTTGTACTCGTTTGTGTGGTGTGTGACTGGCGAGGGAGTTGGACACTACAGAGCTTCTTGCTGAATGGTTTCACTTGCATCGACTCTGTTTCAAAGGAAACTTCACACCCAGTCGCATTCTGGCCACAGTCGAAGACTTCACCTGTTTGGAGTTGGCGTGATCCCACTTGAGGTTCTGAATCCCAATCTCGGATTTGGATTTGGCTTTGTCGCTCTCGGCCTCGTCGCTCGGACTCTCATTCTCCGCCTGCTCACCTGAGCGAACAAGCCTCCACTCGTCAACAAGAGAACCACAGCAGAAAGACTCAGACGCAAAGAAACTTCGCAAACTTCAAACCAACCAACAGAAATTGTGCAGAACGCACCTCTGTGAGCGTGAACCCACTTTTTGCTCAGAACATGCTCGATTCTCACGTAGCTGTCAAACGTCGCTTCGTCTGATTCCTGTTTGAAACAATGCACATATTGTGGAGACAGAACAGAAGGTTTCGGGCTACAGACAACCCGAGAAAACACCAAGTGGGTATCAACAAGCTGTGTTCCCTGCTGGCCACGGGAGAGCAAGCTTTTCGGCAAAGACAACAGGGAGCTTGGGAACACATCAAAATCAGGAGGCGCATCTCACCCCAATGACGGGATGCATTATGAACACGTTGTTGGAATCCCTCGGATCGGACGACAATTTCACTTTGCCTCCCGCATCGATGCCGAGGTACTTTCTGGTCGTCATGTGTCGCAGGCGGATCGGGTTGTTCCACTGAATGATGTGGCCTGAAAGGAACCAAGTGACACATGCAAACAACCTGCCCGGTGTTTCAAGCCAGATTTTTTCACATCAAGTGCACAGTTCTGACAAAAAATCACGCACATCCGTGGAGCCAAGAAAACAACAGCAAGGCAATTTCTGACGCTGTTCTTGACACGCTTCGTCGTTGCCCCGACAATTGGTACTGATCCACAGAGCGAGCTCATGCACGCAGAAACATCGGGGGGTCGTGAAGGCTCCACCCGCAGTGATGAACCCATCAGGATGGGATGACTGCCTCTACCCTTTTCGTACAGCAGAACGTACCGTTGAGCACGCTGTCCTCGTGCTCCACCTGCCAGTACGTGAGCGCGGAAGTGGACGGGAAGGCGCTGCGAGGCTTCGACTGCTTCACCAGCCGCTCCCGCAGAAGCACTGCGTGACACACATACACACAAACTTCAAAACAAATCAGAATCCGCGTCCAGGGATGAAATGGGCAGAAGACTGACCAGAATCAACACCGCGCGTTATTCAAGAAAGAAGCGTCAAAAGGAAGAAATTGTCAGTGTGATTGTAAACAGAACGTAGCACGCTGAACGCACCGTCCTGGTAGAGATCTCCGTTGTATGCGCCGTCAGCTACAAGGTAGGCTTCGATCTCCTTGTGGAACAGCCGCACCACAGAGCCGCCCTGCCGAGCAAGAACCTCGGGATCAAAGTGTGTTCACTGGTATCAAGTGGAGTGATTCCATCCAGCACAACCTGGTAACATTTTTTCCGGCGGAAAGTTGGAGCGGATCTTGTCCCATTCCGGAGAAAAATCGTGAGAAAACACAAACACCAAGATCACAAAGAATGCGTCCCTGGAAGGAGTCGCAGAAGCTGGACGCCCTTTACCTTGAGCATGTTGCTGTCCTTCTTGCTGGGACGACGGAAGCGCACCAGGGTGCAGCCCGATCGCTCCACGCCCAGGTTCAGCTCACAGCTGAAATATGGAAACGATCACTTTGATCAACTGCTTGTCGGCGTTGGCTCTGAGCCACACGAGTTGCGTTTGATCTGCCACTGAAACCTGATTTGTCTTGGAAAGGAAACATCTCAAATTGTGTTTTTGAAGAGAACTTTCCAGGAAAGACTCAGCCACATAAGGACCAATCTCTAGTCTGTGAACCAAGCTGTGCCGCCGGAACACATTTCAGATATTTGTGGCTGGAAGTTAAGATGTGGGCTCGCTGCGTTGGACTTGGTTTGCCCCCCCCCCCCTCCGACCTGCACAGGCCGAGACAAAAGTAAATCTGAAGCAAGTTCCAACCCATTCGAGATGAAGTTGTCGAGTTTGTAGGAAGTGCTCGAGTGAATAAACTGTCCTCGCGACTTGACGCTCTCCAGGGTGATCTGATCCCCTTCTTGTACCTGTCGTGAATGACGCAAGTGCAATGAACGGAGAACGAGTTCCACTGGGGTTTGTTATTCGTGCAGTTGCAGATGTTGAACGAATCTGTACTGCGCAAAACTGGTTGGCAACAAAAGTATAATCACTGAACAGAACGAGAGAAATCAACGAATCATTTGTGCGCAACAAAAATGAAAGTCACTTTTCTCTGAGACATTCTTCCCCAGCGCGCGTGGTTCCGAAATTTTGACAAGCCTCTAGTTCACAAATGCTTACAATGTCTCCCTCCGACTTCACTTTGTATCTGGGATGAACGATAAACTGAGCCTGCTTCCCGTTCAGTTCAGAGAGATAGACCTGGCCAAACAGAAAGGGTGATGAAAGCAATTGGAAACCCAGTCGACAAGTTGGGCCGCGGCTGATACGAGGAAGCGTTGTTGTTCGTCTGAATTTGAAGTGGACGTCAGCAAATAAACAGATTGTGTTTCTAGTCAACAGGCACAAATCAAAATCTACTGTTTCCACACGTGTACACATACACAACACACATACACAACACACACACACACACACACACACACACACACACACACACACACACACACAGTGGAACGCTTATGGAGCTAGTAATTTCTTGTCGAGCGTGTCGAGCGTGTGTGGTGTGGAAAAGATGAAACTGTGTTCTGTTCTCGATCAAACGTAAATCAAGAACACACTCGTGATCAAACACGACTTGGCTCTTTCTGTACTTGGTGACGGCCAGAGGTTTCCGTTTGGAGTTCGCGTGTCGTAGATTTTACGCTTTCAAAGACACAGCTATGAATCCTGTTTGACAAGACAGCAAAGGCGTGGCAAGTACTCGTACCTGCATGTAGTTGGAGTCTCGACTGCTTGTGTGAGTCTCACTTATCTGGACGTACTTTCCGGTGAAGATGTGTCTCAGCTGAAAGTGAAGCAACAAATTTGTGGAAACTTCAGAGCGGAACAGAACCACCGTGTCTGCATGATCAGTCTTACTCGAAGCGCGACGATTCACAAGTTCCGCGAAATTCTGGGTCAAGAGAGGGGCACAAACGACTGTTTTCGGCTGTCCTCGTGCATGTGATTTCAGCACTTTACAGAGCAATCAGATAGTGTTTGGTGTTCTTTGCAAAACTCAAGTCCCCAAGTTCACGAACTTTTCAGTTCGGCCAGACTCACAAAAAAGATAGTCTTCCCTCTGACTTTGTTCGTACTGCAGATTCAACTTGACATGCAGCTCAGAACTTGCGCCTTGTACCGTGAGGTTATTTTTCGTTTCACGTGCTGCCGCGGGATAGTGCCTTTCCAACGCACCTGAATGATTTGTCCATATTTCACGTGACGTTTGTTTTGTCGCCTTTGCTCCTGCTTGTTCTCTTCCTTCTCAGCTTCAGCAGCCGCCTGTTTGAAAGACAATACGATACCACAACGCTGCATCGTCTTTCTGTGAGGTGTCAACAGCAGCAAGTTGCTCGCGACAAGCTACAAACCCAACTCTCTGCGGGCATGGTTTGTCATGGAATGTCGGGACATCATTGCGTCCAGTTTGTTCAAATCCGAAAACAAAAAACTCTGTGCTTCGGGAATTTTCCAGGGTCGGCGTGGCCGGGGGCGGACCCGCTTGAACGAAATGTTCAAATGCCTTGGCTTTGGCGAGGGATGTCTGTCGATGAGCGTCGTCTGGGGACTGGCTGACCATCTCCAGGTACTTCCGGAACTCGGCGCCCGCCTTGTAGCGATTCTTCACGAGCACCTCGAACACCACGGCTGTGTGGGGGAAGGGGAAAGAACTGGGTGCGACGCCATTGTGGTCTCAAGAACCTTTCATCAAAGCAGAACGCAGGTGATTTCCAGAGATTTTTCAGAAAACAGACAAGCTGTCCAGAAACATTGAACGAGACTCACTGTGGGGATCGGGGATGGTTTGGGGCTTTTCTCTCACTTGGTTGCATTTCACAAACAATCCGCTGTTGGCTGTGCTGTCAAAAAGAAGAGACAACAATTTCTCCAATGACTGGCAACTACGGACCAGCGTCACGAGTTGTTCTGGTGTCCTGATTTTGAAGGCAAATCTTGTGGCGAAAAAACCCATATGTACGAGTGCAATCGCATGTGGGGCGAGAAGAGGTCTCAAAACATTACCTGGAGCCTTCGCTGAAGACGTATCCAGATCTGTCTTCGCAGTACAAGCAGATCTGGTCCCCGATTCGTATCGAGTCGTCCATCGTTGCAGCTGTGTCTGGGCCCTACAACAGGAAAGGCGGATCAGGCTCGTGGAGTTGTGCCTTCGGCTGGAGAGCAGTCGGAGAACCCAAAGGTCATGCCTGTAAAGTGTGAGATTGACCCAAATTGGTGAGGACGGATTCAAGATTGGGCGATTTAGATCCAGATCTGGAATCCAGGTGATGCCCGAATTGCAAGATCTTTGACCGAACACAAAACAGGAAAAGCCTCGTCCTCGCACACTGGTTTCCGCTTGGTGTAAGAGTCCAGTTAAAAAATTCTTCATTGGAATTTTTCTGCAATCGGTCGTCCCACCTCCGACACTCTTCCCACAGACCCAGATGTCAAGATCAGAGTCAAGACTCCAGATTTTTACATCATGTGATCCCCTTGGCCAAGTCATTCCCGCCTCTGCAGTTCCAGGAAGTCTTCCAAACTAGTCCAGATTCTGGAAACTGTTTGATTTTACCCCAAATCTAGACTATGGCCATGAACAGAACTCCCAGTGCTCAGTCCTTTAATTTCGCCTTTCTCAAATCTGTTTTCACTTTCAGGCAAGTCGGATCCTTTGATCTTTGTCGAGATCTGTCTGTTCGTTTCGGAGCTTGGAATCCAAAGGTGAATGAACAATCTTACGTGATTTATTTTGACCAAAAATTCGCATATAAAGCACAGCACCTCAGAGTTTTGCTGCGCTCAACTCCTGCAGCATTGGAAAAGCTGTGGGACGCTGCTGGAGGCTGACATGTTGATGACGTCACGAGTCGTTCTGTGACGTCACGAGTAGCGTCACGATTTCCATGCACCAGTCGCGACTTTCCCCCGGTGCGCGAACTTCAGTTTCGTTGCCCTCGAAAAAGTTTCTGTTTGTTGTTTGTTTGTGGTTTGCTACGGAGAAAGTTTCTGCTTGAGTTTCGACCTGCCTGTTGTTTTTGAGCCAGAGGAACAAGTTTCGCCCTTCTCTCCAGCAAAAAGTTTTGGTTGTTGTTCTGGCCCTTTTCTGAGGATTCATCAAATGGGACAATTTTTGGGTGATTTGAGGAGGTTGCGCTGTTTAAGGGAGCTCAATTTTTGAGCGACCCAAACAGGGTGACCGAAACAAATCACCTTTTGGCAGCATCTACCAACAGTTTAGTATACCTATTTCATAGTTCAGGTGAAGATCAATTTGGGGTCTTTTGGGGTTTTTTTTTTTTTTTTGGTTCAATTTGGGTTGAGGACAATGCATTAGGAAGGAAAATGTAAAGTTCAAATTTTGGGGTTCTTCAGGTCAAAAAGTTCAAATTTGGAGATTTTAGGATATGCTTGGACAAATCAGTCTGTATCTCAGAAAGTACAAATATTTGGTAAAAGAAGAATATTATAGCATGTGGTATTATATGGGTGTTTGAATAGTAGCATTCAATTTTTAATTTTTGAAAATGTTTACATGGTTTTTGGGTAGGGCCAAAGTTTGGGTACATATTTGGGATTTTAGGAAAGTTTAAAATAGACATTTGGCAAAGATTTTGGCAAGCTTTGCATACAATTTGGAACAAGTTTCAATGTACAGATTATTTGGGTGTTTTGTAAGTGATAAAAATAACACAAATATATGTTGAAATTGATAATTTATACATCTGCTTGGTTGTGTTTTGGTTACTGTGTTCAGGTCACTGTATTTATGTTGCTGTGTTTGCGTTGCTTTGTGTAGTTTACTGTGCTTAGGTTGCTGTGTTTAGGTTGCTGTGTTTGGGTCGCCGTGTTTCGGTCACTTGCATGGCTGCTCAAATCACCGCGAGCTCCATGGAGCTATTTTGATCGGTGTGTGTGTTGGGGGGGGGGGACATCAGCTTCAAAGCTTTTTTGTTGTGTGAAAAAGTCCTCTTTGTGCCTTTGGTGCAAATCAAGTGAGGAGTGGTGAAAATTTTTGGCATTTTGTGGAGATTTTTTCTTCGCGGAAATTTTGTGCGCACCGGTTTTGTTGTCAAATGCGGCAGCGAAAACGTTATCCCGTCAAAAGCTCCAAGCCGGTGTCTACGCCGCACGGACATGAAATTTGAAGATAAAAATATTTTAACATGTCTGACATTTTATTTTCTCATGATTGATAGTGGTGACGATTTTTGTGGGTTTTCCAAATATTAAGTTTTTATGCCAATTTGTTATGAATTCACTCTGCTTGAAGCAGAACAGTCTAAACCGGCGTTTGGCACTGACTGCAAACTCGGTCGTTTTCTTTGCAGCACAGTTCCCCGCAGTGTTTACAAGTGACGATTCGCCCGACGATGGACTTGAAGGTTCGGTACTTGGTGTTGGGTGCCGCGGACACCTTTCTGTGGAGAAACAGGGACCAACTGCAGCGAATGCAGTGCGTTGTGTCCTCAAGCGCTTCCGTGGGCTCAGCCAACGGTTTGAAGCCCAGTTGGCAGCGCCTGCAGTACTTGTGGTCCTGTCTGCATCTCTGACACTCCAGGGACGTGGACACGAGCTGGTACCTCAGCCCGCATTTCCAACACATCTCGTACTTGGGAGGATACTCCGGGGTTTCAGTCAATGTCTTGGAGGTCACAACTTCCAAGCTGCGAAGCAGCAACAACTTTCGTTGCGAGCTACTGACAGCTTTCAGCTCATTTGGTCGTTTTCTCACAATATCTGTCTTTTTCACTTTTCTCAGCTCGCTCCTGGTGTCATGGTTGAGTTCGTGTTTCTTCTTCTTTCTCCTGTGCCTTGACGAGACCTTTCGTCGTGGACCAGGCAGAACGACGCTCACTTCCGCCAGCCCGTCCCTCGCTCCAGCAGAATCGGCCTTCATGTCGACGTCCTTCCGAGACACAAACAGCGTGTTCTCACTGATTGTGTCCTGTTGATCCTGGAGCCATTTGCTCAGGAACACATTGTTTTCAACCTTCTTTTTGCTATTCATTTCTTCCTTGACACTTTTTTCCTTCTTTTTGGTTCCGATTTCCTTTACGAACGAGACTTCATCAAATTTCTTTCCTTCTATGTGCATCATCATTTCTGACCTTTCAGGTTCAGCAGTTTCTGTGTTTCTTTTGAGACTTTCACCTTTCAAGGTTGCTTTTAGTTCCAATGTCTTTTCTTTCTCCGTTTCAAACGCGTCGTACATGTATTTGTACTCTGCGACACTAGCATTCGAGGACTTGTTTTCGTGCAGCTTCACATCTTGATGCTTTGTATTTGCCTGTATTTGAGCTGTTGGCTTGGTCACTTTCATCGAGACCTCTTGAGTCGCCTTCTTGGCTGCTACAACATCCTTCTCCAGGGTTGAAACGTAAGATTTGTTCACCGCAACGGTTTTGCTCGCCACTTTAGGTGCAGGTTTCAGATCAACTTCAAGGACCTTTTTGACAGATGCCACAGAAACAGCTTGATTCAAATGGACGTCCTTTGAAACAATAATTTTTGTGCCTTTTGCATTTTTCGTAGTTACAGCAGGAGAGTTTTCTTTGTCTTCAACAACTGCGCTGGCAGACACTTCCTTGTGCTGTTCTGTTGACACAGCAGTCTTGCTGACAACACTCTTGCTCACAGCTGTCGATACCTTGCCACCAAGAGCCACTGTGGAAGGCTTTATGATCACAATTTGCGGAACATTTTCTTGTGCTTCTGTTTTCTTTTCAGTCTTTACTTTTTTCGTGGAACCCTCCGTCACTTCTTGCTTCGCAGCACTCGGTTTGACTTCCGCGTGGTGCCTCTGTTGCGAACAACTTGCTGCAACCTTCACTGGTTCAACAGTTGAAATCTTCTTTGTGGTTTCTGTTGACACAACATTCTTGCTCACAGTGGAAAACACTTGACTGGTGACTGCAGTTGTGGAAGGTTCAACAACCACAATCTTAGGTGCACCTTCATTATCTTCTTTCTGCATTTCCTTCTCCAATTTTGGCTCCAGCTTTTTGTTGGTGTATTCTTGCTTCAGTTTTTTTTTCTCTTGTCTTGTATCAGCACGTTTGGCACACTGCGTTAATTCTGTTGATATTGTAGATCTGACTGGTTTTTCCACTTGTGAACTTGAAGCGACCTTGGTTGAAGACTTTGGAGGTTCAACAGTTGAAATCTTTTTTGTGACATCTGTTAACATAACATTCTTGCTCACAGTGGAAAACACTTGACTGGTGACTGCAGTTGTGGAAGGCTTGACAACCACAATCTTAGGTGCACCTTCATTATCTTTTTTCTGCATTTCCTTCTCCAATTGTAACTCTGACTTTTTGTTGGTGTATTCTTGCTTCAGTTTCTTTTCTTCTTCTTTTGTATCAGCATGTTTGACATGCTGCTTTAATTCTGTTGACATTGCAACTGTTTTTTCCACTTGTGAACTTGAAGCGACCTTGGTTGAAGATTTTGGAGGTTCAACAGTTGAAATCTTTTTTGCGTCATTTGTTGACACAACATTCTTGCTTACAGTGGAAAACGCTTGACTGGTGACTGCAGTTGTGGAAGGCTCGACAACCAAAATCTTAGGTGCACCTGCATTGTCTTTTTTCTCTGTTTTGTTCTCCATTATCAAATCTGACTTTTTCTTGGTGTATTCTTGCTTCACTTTCTGTTCCTCATGATATGTGTCACCAGGTTTGGCATGCTGCTTTAATTCTGTTGACGTTGTACCTGGCTTTTCCACTTGCGAACTTGAAGCAAACTTGGTCAAAGATTTTAGAGGTTCAATAGTTGAAGCCTTCTTTGTGGTATCTGCAGACACGACATTCTTGCTTACAGTGGAAAACACTTGACTGGTAACTGCAAATGTGGAAGGCTCAATAACCGTAATCTTGGGCACACCGTCAACATCTTGTTTCTCTGTTTTCTTGTTAATCTGAAATTCTGACTTTTTCCTGCTGTCTTCTGTCTTTGTTTTGTCTTCATGACCTTTCATGTCTTTTGGTTTCACATCACTGACACTGAACTCTGACTTCTTTTGATGTTCCTGTTGTGTGCTTGATTTCACCTTGCTTGAAGATTTTGCGAGGTCAATTCCAACTGCAAGTATGGAGGGCTGAATCATCAAGACTTGTGGTACACCTTGATTTTCTAGGGGTTTTGGTTTCTTCTCATTCTCTGTCTTTTGGTGCTCCTTGCTGTTTTTCTTCTTCTCAGATGTTAAGAATTCAGACTTTTTCTTGTCAGAATCTTTCTCTTGCATCATTTCCTCTGTAATACCAAGTTGCTCTTTCAACTTTACATGCTTGAGGTCAGTCACAACTTTGTGATGGTTCTGTTGTGAACTTGGTACAGACTTACTTGCTGTTTTTACTGGCTCAGCGATGTCCTTTGAAGCCTGCTTTTCAGTATTTGTCAGCAGCACAGTTTTGCTCACAGCAGTGGAAACTTTGCTACTTGCTGCAACTGCGGACGGTTTTATTATCAAAATGTTTGGGATATTTTGTCCCTGCTGTATTTGCTCTTTCGTCTTGTTGTCAGTTTTTGATGCCTTGATGTGTACCTCTTTGGTGCTTTCAACTTTGGCATCTGAAGCTTTGGTCCTTGTTTGGGAAGCAAATACTTTCAATGTTGATGCATTCTGCTTTGCATCTCTGGACACTACCTTTACTTCTGACGTTTTCGGTTCTAGTTTGGATGCAACTCTGACACCTGATGCTTGTGCTTTAATCTCAGCCTTCGATGGTTTGGCCTTCACTGTTGAAGCAGACGTCTGAATCGTTGTAGACTTGACGTCCGCACCAGATGAAGTGTCCTTTTCCTTAGATTCTCTGTTCATGCCCAAAGAACTGACAACCAGGTGAGTCTTTCTGTGAACCGTCTCCTTCGCACTATTGGTTTCTGGAACTTTCTTGCCCTCACCCTTCTTTGTGTCTTTCCTTCTTGTTTTGTCCTTGCTCTTGTCTTCAAATTCCGATTTGGCTGTTTTGTTTCCCTTGTCTTTGTTGTCTGTCTTACCTCCTCTGGATTTTGATCTGGAGCTTGATTTGTCTCTCTTACCTCCTCGGGATGTTGATCGGAAGCTTGATTTGGTCCTTTGCTCCTTGAGTTCTTGGGTCTTCAATTTTTCTCTGTTCTTGCTTCTGCCAGACTGTGTACTGATGGACGTCGCGTCATACTGGGACTTGACAAGCGTACTTTTCTTGTCTGTTTTTACTTTTCTGTTGTCGACGGATTCAGCTTTCGATTGTTTGGTTGGTTTTCCCTTGGTGCCCCTTTTACTTGTTGACTTTCCAGTGCTTTTGTCTCTGCTGAAGGACATGCTTCTGGAGGTACTGTCATCATGTCTTGATTTGTCCTTTCCACCTTTCTTGTTTTTCCTCTCCTTGCCATCCTTTGATTTGGACTTGGCGTGCTCTCTCGACTTCTTCCGTTCCCTTTCCTTTTCCCTTGATCTTTCTCTGCTTCTGTCCCTTTTTTGGTTTGCTCTTGTCTTCTTCTTCTCACCTTGTGTTGACTTGTCCCTCAGCTTCACATCTGTGCTCTTCCCCTTCGCCTCGGTGGATTTGGATTTTGTGGAAGAAGCAGTTTGTTTCTGGGCAAAGTTTGAGAACTGAACATCTATTCGCGATTTGGTGTCCTCAACAACAGACTTGCTGCGCGGTGAGGCAGCACTCTCCTTCGCTTTTGAATGCCTTGGTTTTGCATTCTTGCCTTTCTCTCCTGGAGCAACAATCTGACTTGTTGAAGACCTCAAGTTTGCTTCAGATGACACAGTCGTGACTTTTTCTTGAGATTTTCTCTTCACGACAAAGGAAATAACTTGCAACCCAGCCTTTTCCCCTGTTTTCTTTGTGTTCTTTTTGCTTTTTGGCCTGTCCTTACTCTTATCTCTTTCTGATAGTTGACTTGCAGTAGGGCCACCACGTTCTGATTTTCCGTCTCTCTTCTTTTCATCTTCTTTCTTTTCAGACCTTGCTGATAATTCTACCTTGTGTTTATTGTCTTCTTTCTTCACCAGCACCTGGTTGCCTTTCAGCTGTTCACTTCGGTGTTTTCTCCCTGATTTGGAAGTTTTCTCTTGCCGCTTCACTTTTGAGCTTGATGCAACCTCACTTGGGGGTGCATCTTGTTTCACAACTTCTTGCTTCTCTGATGTCTTCTTCTTCTTTGCCGTGTTTGTTGACTCGATCGTTTTCCTCACAGAAGCGACGACCTCACTCCCATCTGCAACAGTGGAGGGCTTCATCACCATAATTTTTGGGGCGCCTTGAATTTGCTTCTCTCTCTTTTTCCTTTCTGCCTTAACTTCGAGACTTGATATTTTGGGCTTCGTCACTTCTGATGCTTTCAGGCCAAGTTTCAGCAACGCAAGTCTGACTTGGGATGATTGTCCTTTCACACTTGACGACAAAACTTCAGCCTGTGATGCCTTGACCTTCACTTTTGAAGCAACTGTTTTCTTTGCCTTTGGAACAACGACCTTCAAGTTTGCTTTCTCATCTTTCTGGCTTTTCTCCTTTCTTGGTCGGTCTTTACTTTTTGATCTATGTTCATCATCTCTTTTAGATCTGTCCCTATTCTTCGTTCTGTCTTTGCTTTCTGACCTCTGTTTGCTTCTTGATTGGCCTTTGCTTTTTGATGTATCTTTGCTCTTGGATCTGTTCTGACGTTGTGATTTGTCTCTGATTTTTGACCTGTCTCTGCTTTTTGATTTGTCTTTTTGTTTTGTATGATCCGTGCTTGATCTCTCGTTTCTCTTTGCTCTTTCTATACTGTTTCCTTCCTTTGAATTTGTACTTGTGGATGCTGCACCAAGTTTGATTTTATCAGTTTTCTTTTCCGTGTCCTTTTTGGTTTTTTCATCATGACTGGTTCTTGATTTTGAAGACTTCTTTCGGTCTGTGTTTGACTTCTCTGACGGCAGAGCCTTGAGACCAAGTTTCAACAAAGCCAGTGTGAGTTGAGATGAATGTCCTTTCACTTCAGTCTGTGGTGCCTTGATTTTCATTGTGGAATACACTTTGTTCTTCGCAGATGAAGAGGTGGCTTTTAAGTTTGCCCTCTCATTCTTCTCACTTTTGTTGTGTTTTGATGATCTGTCTTTCTTTTCTGATTTGTCTTTGCCATTTGGTCTCTCTCCACTTTTTGTTCTGTCTTTACTTCTTGATCTTCCTTTGCTTGTTGATTTGCCTTTACTTTTTGACTTGTCTTTACTTTTTGATCTTGATCTCTCTTTGCTTTTTGGTCTGTCTCTACTTTTTGTTCTGTCTCTGCTTTTTGATCTGTCTTTTCTTTTTGATTTGCCTTTGTTTTTTGATCTCTCTCTGCTTGCTGATCTATCTCTCCTTTTTGATTGTTCTTTGCGTTTTGGTCTGCTTGTACTTTTTGACCTGTTGTTGCTCTTTGACCTTTTTCTCTTTTGTGATTTATCTTTGCTTTTAGATCTGTTTTTCCTTGCTGATTTATCTTTGCTTTTTGAATGATCTTTGCTTTGTGATCGGTCTTTGCTTTTTAGTATGTCTTTGCTCTTTGATTTGGTTTCACTTTTGTCTCCCTTTTGTTGTTTGCTTGTGGAAACTCTGACATCATCTGATTTCCCTTCTTTCTTCTCTTTATCCTTGTGCTTCTTCTCCTTGTCTCTTTTATCACAACTAGCTCTTGACGTTGAATCTTTTTTTAATTTTTCTGAAGGGGCAACTTTTGTCTTCGAAGCTTTGAGATCAAGTTTCAACAATGTAAGTGTGACTTGAGATGATTGTCCCTTGCCAACGGAAGACTCAACTTCAGCCTGTGACACCTTGGGTATCACTTCTGCGGTAACCTTGTTCTTTGCAGACACAGGTGACACCTTCGAGTCTGATGCTTTGCCCTTCTTGCTTCTACTGCTTTTTGAACTGGGTTCATATCCTTTTGACTGATTGCTTGTGGATGCCTGGCTCTGTTTCAAGTCTTCTGTTTTCTTATTTTTGTCCTTCTTGTCTTTTTCATCACGTGTTGATCCAGTTTCTTTCTTTCTTTCGGTTCTGGATTCTTCTCTCCCCTTGCGTCTCTCCGAGTGTGTTCTTGTGGACGTTTCGCCATCATTTTTGGACTTGACCCTTCCACCTTTCTTTTCTCCTTTTGCCTTTTTGTCATCCACTGACTTGGATGTTGACTTGAGAGCAGGATAGTCCTTCTTGTCCTTTTTGCTTTTTGATCTTTCTCTGCTGCTGGAAGACACACTACGGAAGGCCTTATCCCATTTTGATTTCGTCTTTTTGTCTTTTTTATCTTTCTTTTTGTCACCTTGTTTTGGCTTGTCTTTCTTGTCACTCTTTGCATCTTTTGATTTTGATTTTGACTTGGTTTTGTTCTTGGACTTCTCCTTCGTTGTTTCTCTGCTTCGGCCTCTTCTGGAAGACACACTTGAAGAAGACTCATGTAGTGATTCTGTCTTTTTGGCCTTCCTTTCTGCTTTTGTCTCTGTCGTGCCATCTTTTGATTTTGACTTTGAACGATGTTCAGATTCAGACTCTTCTTCCCCCCTTCGGTCCCCCTTTGACCGTTCTGTTGTTTTGTCTGTCTTTGACTGAACAGCTGTATTTGTCTTGTACTTATTTATCCTGTTCTGGTCTGTATCTTCCTTGCCTTCCACTTGTTTTGACTTTTGACTTTCTTTCTTTCGCTCTTCCAGTTTCATGTCAATCTTGGAAATTTTAGTGTGGACTGTGGTGACACTGGCCTTCAGTTCTGAAGATTTGAGCCTTGTGTGAGAAGCAGATGATTTGAGAGTTGGAGCTGAAAGCTTTGTATCTGAAGCTTTGGGCTTTACTTCAGGTGATGCTTTCACATCTTCTGACTTTGGTTTTGCTTCTGGAAGAAGTGCAGGTGATTTGGGCTTCTCTTCGTCACAGTTTGGTTTCACTTCCAAAGATATGTGTTTCACTTCTGACGATTCTAGTTTCAACTCACAAGATTTTGGTTTCACTTCTGCTGATTTGGGCTTTGCATCAGATGGCTTTGCCTTTATCTGGGCAGCTGTATCTTTCACAGAAGAAGTGTTTGGCCTCTGTTCTTTGGGCAAACATTTTGTGTCTGCTTGCCCTTGGGCGTCCACAGTCTTTTGTAGCATCACAGCTGATGAAATGACGACCACCTCTTGCTGCTTTAGCTGCGCTTGAGAGGATGTTTTTGTTTTGTCGGAGAGTGCAGGCTTTGTCTTCAAATCTGTGGGAACAGCTTTGGCCCCTGCAGTTGTTGGTTTTGTGGACGGAACGTCTCCTTTTGATGCACTTGACCTGGCATCGGTTTTGGCCTCTGAGGATGACACCGTCAACTTGTCTTTGGATTTGCTTTTCATAATGGACGAAGTGATCTCCAGCTGATCCTTTTGCTTTTCTTCTTTGCTTCTTGATTTCACATCGCTTTGTTCAGTCTTGGATATTTTCCCTGCATTATCCTCTGGTTTGTTCTTTTCAGTTTGGTTTGTGCCAGATTTGGTTTTCTTCACACCTGCAACTTCCCCTGGCGTCATCTGTGCGATGGATACAATTTCAGTTGCAGATTTCACGATTTCAATCTTCTTTTGGTCTTCTGCCACAACAGTCTTGCTCACCACAGTCCGGCTGATGGATATCTTGCTGCTCACTGCGGTGGCTGAAGGCTTCATGACCACAATCTGTGGAATACCCTGGTTTTCCGGTGCTTCTGCTTTCTTCTCAGTCTTGGCAATTGTGGTCTGCACTGTTGTGGCACTTATGACCTTCAGAGCCGACGATTTCTGTCCTGTGTGGGATGCGGATATTTTGGGGGCAGAAGCTGCAGATTTGACCTTTGGCAGTGTGGGTTTCATGTCAGTGGACTTCAGCTCAGTTTGCGAAACTGTTTCTTTGGTACTTGGCTTTTGTGGCAAGGCCTTTTCTTCTTGATGGTGAGTAAGTTTCGTCACCGATGTTGTCAACTGCGTGCGAGATTCGAGAACCTTGATCTGCATCTGAGTCAGCTGGGATCGAGATTTCCGGACACCGCCGCCACTTGGCAGGACAGGACTGAGAAAGCCCGGTTGTTGCGGCGGGATCACGGGGACACGCCTCGCAGACGAAACTTGTCGCACGTCGGCGGCCACGCCTGAAGGGGTGCGCCTGAGGTCCGACAGCTGCGACACCATCCTCTGCTGGGAGCGGGAGCGCGTTTTGGTCAGGTCCCCGACGCTGAGACCGCGCGACACGGACGGGTGGATGACGATGACGGTCGGGACGCAGGAGCTGAGCGCCGACTTGGAGATGGTGACGTCGAGTCTCTGGAACTGCCTGGAGCCTGTGCGACTGAGCGTGAACTCGGACGCGGATACTCGCAGAGTTGAGCGCGCGGATCTCCTGTCTGAGGACACAGTCTTCAGTCTGGAGCTCGCGACCACCCCAGATTTCAAAGATGTCTGAGACGTTGCCTTTTTGACACCAAAAGGAGACATCAATTTCGAAGATTTCTTCTTCGCCTTGGAAGTTGACTTGACTTTTTTGGCTTTTGCCCTTTTTTCATCTGTAGTTTTCTTCTTTGACACCGGATGTTTTGGGTGGATGTGAAGTTTTCCCTTCAAGCTGGTCCCGGCTTTTTTTAAGGCATTGCTGACCTTTTGTTTTGTGTCCGTCTTGCTCTTTTCTTTTCGTTTTCCCGGAATCTTCTCATTTCCTGTTGTTTTTTTCTTGTTGGCTTTCTTCTTTGCATCCAGTTTTGAGGAATGCTTGTCCGATTTATGTTTGCTCAAAGCTTTGGATGTTTTGACTTTCTTGCTTTTGTTGGACTTCTTCTCGGCCAGTTTTTGTCTCAGATTTCGGCTCACTGTAATTTTTGACAACTTTTTCGCGACCAGTTCTGATTGAGTCAAGATTTTTGACTTCTTTTTGTCGTTTTTGGCGTTTTTGTCTTGCAGTCTTTTGTTGGGAGATAGATCTAATTTTCCGACCTCCGCCCCCGCCATCGGCGCTTCCCTCGGGGCTTCATCGACCGGAAACTCGTTTTTTGACTGCGTACCTTTCCGGATTTTTGATGGTGCCTTTTTTGGGTTTGAATCCTTGTTGGTTTCAGCTTTGGAATCCTTTTTGATATCTTTTGTTTTTTTGCCTTGACCAGACTTTGATGTTTTGTTCGTCACAGTTTTGGATTTTGTGTCCTTTCCTTTTGTTTCATCAACAAGGCTTGGTTTCAGAAGTTTCCCAAATTTTGTTTTGACACTTGAGGCAGCTTTCGGTTTTGTCGTTTTCTCATCTTTGCGCTTGGTGGCTGCACGCTTCGTCTTTGTATCTTTCACCAATGTTTCTTCAGCAGTCTCTTTCTTTCCCACAGCCTTTTTCATTTTGCTCAACCAGTCAGTGGCAGACTTTTTCGTTGTAGGTTTTGCCTTTCTTGGCTTCTTTTCTGAAGGCACAAGTTTGCTTGCCTTCTTTTCTGTTGCCACAAGCTTACTGGCTTTCGCCTCTGCTGGCATAAGTTTGCTTGGCTTCTTTTCCGTGACAGCCGTGCTCGGTTTCTTCTCCGTTGGTGCAAGTTTACTTGGTTTCTTTTCTGCAACAACTGTGCTTGGCTTCTTCTCAGTTGCTGTTGGTACAAGTTTGCTTTGATTCTTTTGTGCAGCAACTGTGCTTGGCTTCTTGTCTGTTGCTGCTGTTGGGACAAGTTTGCTTGGTTTCTTTTCTGCAGCAACTGTGCTTGGCTTCTTGTCTGTTGCTGTTGTTGGTACAAGTTTGCTTGGAACCTTTACTTCAGTAACTGTGCTTGGCTTTTTATCTGTTGCTGTTGGGACAAGTTTACTTGGTTTCTTTTCTGCAGCAACTGTGCCTGGTTTCTTGTCTGTTGTTGCTGTTGGGACAAGTTTGCTTGGCTTCTTTTCCACAACAGTGGCGCTTGCTTTTGCTTCAGCCTTTTTCTCTACCACTTCTTGTTTTGCCACAACCATTTTTACTTTGCTCAACCACAGCCTAAAATCTGTGCTTGGCTTCCTTGCTACTGCAGCTGTTGGGACAAGTTTGCTTGGTTTCTTTTCTGCAGCAACTGTGCTTGGCTTCTTCTTCTCTGCTGCTGCTGCTGCTGTTGGCACAAGTTTGCTTAGAACCTTTTGTGCAGCAACTGTACTTGGCTTCTTCTCTGCTGCTGCTGCTGTTGGCACAAGTTTGCTTGGTTTCTTTTCTTCAGCAACTGTGCTTGGTTTCTTGTCTGTTGCTGCTGTTGTGACAAGTTTGCTTGGTTTCTTTTCTGCAACAGCTGTGCTTGGCTTCTTCCCTGCTGCTGCTGCTGTTGGCACAAGTTTGCTTAGAACCTTTTGTGCAGCAACTGTACTTGGCTTCTTCTCTGCTGCTGCTGCTGTTGACACCAGTTTGCTTGGAACCTTTTGCGCAGCAACTGTACTTGGCTTCTTCCCTGCTGCTGCTGCTGTTGGCACAAGTTTGCTTGGAACATTTTGTGCAGCAACTATGCTTGGCTTCTTGTCTGTTGCTGCTGTTGCCATGAGTTTGCTTGGAACCTTCAGTGCAGCAACTGTACTTGGCTTCTTCTCTGCTGTTGCTGCTGCTGCTGCTGCTGTTGGGACAAGTTTGCTTGGAACCTTTACTGCAGCAACTGTGCTTGGCTTTTTATCTGTAGCTGTTGGCACAAGTTTGCTTGGTGTCTTTTCTGCAGCAACTGTGCTTGGCTTCTTGTCTGTTGCTGCTGTTGGGACAAGTTTGCTTGGTTTCTTTTCTGCAACAGCTGTGCTTGGCTTCTTCTTTGCTGCTGTTGTTGGTACAAGTTTGCTTGGAACCTTTTGTGCAGCAACTGTACTTGGCTTTTTGTCTGTTGTTGCTGTTGGGACAAGTTTGCTTGGAACCTTTAGTGCAGCAACTGTGCTTGGCTTCTTCCCTGCTGCTGCTGCTGTTGGCACAAGTTTACTTGGAACCTTTTGTGCAGCAACTGTACTTGGCTTCTTGTCTGTTGTTGCTGTTGGGACAAGTTTGCTTGGAACCTTTACTGCAGTAACTGTGCTTGGCTTCTTCTCTGCTGCTGCTGCTGTTGGGACAAGTTTGCTTGGAACCTTCACTGCAGCAACTGTGCTTGGCGTCTTTTCTGCTGCTGCTGCTGCTGCTGTTGGTACAAGTTTGGTTGGAACCTTTTGTGCAGCAACTGTGCTTGGCTTCTTGTCAGTTGTTGCTGTTGGCACAAGTTTACTTTGAACAGCCGTGCTGAGTTTCTTATCAGGGACAGATTTGGGCTCGAGTAAGCTGGGCTTTTGCTCTGGTGCCACAAGTTTGCTTGGTTTCTGCTTTGGAGTTTTCGCGATGGCACTGGGTGTTCTGCTCGGTGCTTCGCTTGCAATCGATAGCTTCGACGTGCTCTTTTTTCCAGTGTCCAACAGTCCCAATATGTCGCTGCGCTTTTTCAGTTTGCTGCTCACAACCTTGGCCTTGTCCAATTTCTTGGCCGCTCCATGCAGTATTTTTTCTGTTGACTGCTCTTTCACCACCGACTTGTAATCCTTCAATTTGTTCTGGTCTCTCGCTGTACGCTGGAGTTTGGCCGACATGATGGTTTTGGTGGCTCTCTGGCAGAACACCGCATCTGCGGTGTGAGTGTCTGTCTCGCTCTTGGTGACCGAGGTCGGCTTCTGTTTGCGGCGCGTCGTGTCGGCCATCATGTCCGTGACGAACATGGGGAACACGCTCGACTTCCTCACACTCACGTCCGAGCCAACCTTGCTGACGTCCAGGGCTGACGTGGAGATCTTCAGCACGTTCACATTGGACGGAACTGTTATTCTGGATGTGGATGGTTTCTGCGCAGCTGTGGATTTGTCCCGGCCGCTCTTTTGTCGTTTCGGAAACAGCAAATCCTTGAAGCCTTTCCCCACTTCAGACGTGTCTGCTTTCTTTTCCGCTGCCTTTTTCGCGTGGGAAGTGGACTTTGACTTCTTCAGTTTGTCCTCGGACTGTTTGGAGTGTTTTGTCGAGTGCGGGGTAGACACAGACTTTTTCATCTTGTCGACGACACCCTGGTTCTCTTTGGAGCTCGCCTCCGTCTCCCCTGGTTTCTGCGCTCCATCATCCGCCGCCTCTTCCGGTTCTGTGGATTCGCCGTCAACATGCTTGTGTTTGTTGACGAGTTGATCAAACTTTTTGCCAGCTTCAGCAGGGGCAGGCAGGTCCGTCGGCGTGGGCCTTTTGGCGGACTCGTTCTGTTTGAGCAGGGAAGAGGCCAGCTGCCCCAGCGACTTGAGCGGGGCGTCCTTCTTCAAGGGCGGAAGGTCCGTCTTGAAGTTGAAAAACTTCTTCGTTTGTTCCTTGTTGATGTACTTTTGCGTCTGCTCCTTGGATTTCTCCCATTGTTCCTTGCTGGAAGCGAGGGACATTTTCGGCAGGTCCAGAATGGACTTGATGTGTTCTGATGTTTTTGTTTTAATCGTTTCCATTTTGTCCTTTGTGAGCTCCAGCATCTGCTTCGGATCTTTCAATGTGTCAACCAAATCGATCTTCTGTTTGGCTGCTTTCTTGGGCTTTTGTTGCACGACTTCTGCTTTACCGTCCGGGCGCACCAGCTTACTGAACTTGTTGGCGCCTTCCTCTGCTTTTGCGTCAGGCTTCGCTGCCTCTGTCTTTTCAGCTTCATCATTCACAACGTAACTTTTTGCTGTGCCAACGGCAGTTTTCAGATCACTTTTTAATTTCTCAGCGTCCTTTGGAATTCTTTTTGGCAGGTCCTTGATTTTCATTGCACGTTCCTTGGACTGCTTCAAGAACTTCGCGACGTTGTTGAGTTCTTTAGATTTTTTGTCTTTGACCTTGCCTCCTTTCACTTTGGACTTCTTGTCCTTGGGTTTCTTTGATTTTTCCTTTCCAGCTTTGCCTTTAGTTCTTTTCTCTTTCTTTGCTTTTCCTTTGTCTGTTGTGTTTGAGGCCTTTGATTTCTTCTTGGCATCCTTGACTTGTTGTTTCTTCGCTCTGGCGTATTCCTTTCTGGCCTGTTTGATTTTGGATTGCTCGTTGGCTTTCTTCTTGGCCTTCTTCTCGTCCTTCAGAACTTTCGCGTAATCGTCCGAAGGTTTGGGCTTCTTGAAGCTCAAGTAGGTTGCAGGCTTCAGCAGATTTTTCTTCTTTTTTCCCTTCATTTCCTTCATCACCGACGCTTTTTTGCTTGGAGATTCAGTTGACGGTTTGTTTACTGTGTTTGTACCCTTTTCTACTTTCACTTTCTTCTTTCTCTTTTTCTTTTCTCTTTTCCTTGCTTTTTCCTTCTTGCGCTCTGCTTTTTCCTTCTTGCGCTTTGCTTTGTACTCCTCTTTTTCCTTCCCCTTCTGTCTTTTCCTATCAACTTTCTTCAAATCTATGCCTAAAATTTTCTTGAGGTGCTTCTGGGCATTTTCCTGGTCTTTCTGTTGTTTTTCTTTGGCTTTCTTGAGGTCTATACCCAAAAATTTCTTGGCGTTCCTTTGTGCATTTGCTTTGTCTTTCTGTGTTTTGTCCTCAACTTTTCTCATCGTTTCCTTTCGAAGTTTGTTTTTCGATTTACGCGTATTTGTCTCTTCGGCTTTCTCTGCAGATTCTTTTTTTGCCTTTCCTTTGCCGTCCTTTGAAGCTTTTCCTTTTGTTTTCTTTTTGGCTCCACGCCCCTTCAGTTTCATTTTTTTCTTGAGCTTGTCGAATGCTTTCTCTTTTCTGGTGCTCTTTGTTTCTGTCTGCGAAGGGGCGGTTTCTGACACTTCTGTCTTCGTCACAGTTACCTCTGTGTCTCCAACAGCGCTCGTAGGTTCCGTCCTTTCTGTCTGTTCAGTTTGTTCTGTCTTTTCTGTTTGTTCTGTTTGCTCGGTCTTTTCTGTCTGTTCCGTCTGTTCTGTTTGTTCTGTCCGCTCTGTCTGTTCTGTCTTTTCTGTCTGTTCTGTCCGCTCAGTCTGTTCTGTCTGTTCTGTCTTTTCTGTCTGTTCTGTCTTTTCTGTTTGCTCTGTCTTTTCTGTTTGCTCTGTCTTTTCTGTCTGTTCTGTCTTTTCTGTTTGCTCTGTCTGTTCTGTTTGCTCTGTCTTTTCTGTCTGTTCTGTCTTTTCTGTTTGCTCTGTCTTTTCTGTCTGTTCTGTCTTTTCTGTTTGCTCTGTCTTTTCTGTTTGTTCTGTCCGCTCTGTCTTTTCTGTTTGCTCTGTCTTTTCTGTCTGTTCTGTCTTTTCTGTTTGCTCTGTCTTTTCTGTTTGTTCTGTCCGCTCTGTCTGTTCTGTTTGCTCTGTCTGTTCTGTCTGTTCTGTCTGCTCTGTCTGTTCTGTTTGCTCTGTCCGCTCTGTCCTTTCGGTCCTTTCTGTCTGTTCTGTCCGCTCTGTCTGTTCTGTGTGTGACGGAGCGGTCTGCGACACTTCTTCTGTCTTGGTCACAGTGCTCGTCACATCGCTCACTTCGTCGGTACGACTCTCATCTTTCGCAGAGGCCTTTTTCTGTTTTGGGCTCCTTTCCTTCCGTTTTAGAAAACTCTGCCTTGATTTCTTGACCAGTTTCTTGCGAGTTTCTGCAGATTCCTTTGCCTGCAAAGTCAGTTCAGTAGACTTCTTTGCTGTGACTTTGGCTGCCTCAGTTTCCTTCACAGCAGGCTTTGCGGATTTCTTTTCTTCCGCTTTTGCTTTTGATTTCTTGCTTTTAAACACAGACATGGAGTCTTTCAATTTTTGGACTGCATTCTTTCCTTTTTTGGATTTCGTTTCAGCAGATTTAGAGGGTTTTGATTCAGTTGGCTGAGTCTTTTCTGTGACTGCTTCACTGGTGGCAACACTCGTGCCACCGGCTTCGGATTTTTTGGTTTGCTCACGTGTGCTGGCGTCCGTTCTCTTAGATTCGTCAAGTTTTGTGGTGGATACGGATACCTGGGTAGTTGACAGCTTTTCCGTGGTCGTTTTCGTGGCGTCCACTCTAGCTGAGGACTGCGCACTTGCAGCTAATCTCACGGACGTCGCCGATGGCTTTCGCTCTTCCTCACCATTCCCACCAACTCCTGACGCCTGGGAGACTGATTCTGCTGCTTCACCTTCGTTCCCAGCTACAGACACCTGAGACGTAGATTTCCTGGACCCTGCGTCGGTTTGGTCTTCCCCGATGTTGGACTCATCATCACCATTGTCATCACCTTGATTTTCTTCCCCGTTTCCATCAGCGTTGTCGTCTCCCTGATTTCCATCTCCTTGGTTTCCAGAGTCGTCCCCACCTTGGTTGCCGGAGCCACCGCCCTCTGACGCTCCATTGGCGTTGTCTCCATCCCCTTCCACTTTGTTCTGCTTTGCCTCATCTTGGTTGGGTTTCGTTTCATCCGCTGCGGCGTCCTTTTGCACTGTTTCCTTTTCTGTGTGAACTCTGGACGTAACTGAGACAGTCTTGACGGTGTCAGGTTCCGACACAGAGATGCGACTTCGTCTCTTCTTCAATGCATCAGCAATCTCTTCACTCGCCTTTTTCTGGACATTGAACGCAGTTTCTTTGGACTTCTGAACACTCGCCTTTTTCTGGACCTTGGACGCAGTTTCTTTGGACTTCTCTTCACTTGCCTTTTTCTGGACCTTGGACGCAGTTTCTTTGGACTTCTCATCCACAGTCGCTGTTTTGATCTCTCTGGTATGGGCTGACTGTGACGCTCTGGCACAGTCGCATTTCATTCTGATCATATACTCGGTGAACCCGTCTCCAGGGGAACCACCAGGTGGCGTTTGGCTCAAATTCAGTTTCGGTCCTTGACACTTACAGTTGCACATCATCTCGAGAATTACGCTTCTTTGTGGTTGTTGGTTCCTTGTTGCCAACGTGGACAACGTGGATAATGTGGACAGCGCAGGCAAGTGACTCAGCGCTGTGGCCTGGACCAAAGCCTGCAACTCTCGCTCTTTCGCCAGCTGTTGTCTCTGCAACTGATTCTGTCTCCGTCTTCTTTTCCTCCTCCTCTTTCTCTTCTTTCTTGCCTTCTTTTTCCTGTACTCTGTCTGGTCCGCTTGAAGCACTGCTGTTTGTGGTTTCTTTTTCGGGATGGGCTTGCCTTTTTGTCCCGTTTGAGGTTTCTTTTTCGGGATGGGCTTGCCTTTTTGTCCTGTTTGAGGTTTCTTTTTCGGAATGAGCGTTACTTTTTGCCCTGCCTGTGGTTTCTTCTTCGGGATGGACAGTGTGACTGACTTGGAGGCCGATTTGGTTGATGTCTGGCTGGCCGGTCCACCCTTTTTGGCAGGTGCAGTCTTTTTGGTCGCGCCCGACTTAGCCAGAGAAATTTTCAAAGAAAGATTTGGTTTGCCTTTTGGTGTTTTTCGAGTTCGAGCTGTTAGGGGTTTGTCTGGTTTACTTTTCTTTGCAGCTGGCGTTGCTTTTGGTTTTGGTTTGCTTGTTGCTTGTTTGGTGCTTTTTGTGACTTTGAGGTTCCCTTTCGTTTTCGCTTTTCGACTCTTGGATCGTTGCCTTCCACGGTCGGTTGACCCACTCTCGCTCGCTGCGCTTGTGCGTGAACTGCTCCTTTCTCTCTGTTTTCTTCTCGTGCTTCGAGTTCGCCTTTTCTTCTTGTCTTCCTTCTTTGTTTTCTTTTTGTCTCTCTCCCTTGATTTCTTACTCTCTTGTTTCTTCGATCCTTTTCTCGTTTTGGATCTACTGTCCAAGGACTTGCTTCTTGTTTTTGCACCATAACGAGTCTTTGATTGTGACTTGGAAGTTTGGCTTGACGAGCGTCCGGTCGATGTGGATCTGGATGTAGATCGAGATGTAGATCTACTGAGGAAAGATGAGCTCTCTGACAGATACTTCTTCCAGGTGTCTTTCTTTTTCTGAGCTCTCTTGGGTTTGGGTTGGGTCTTCCTGCTGTTTCGTTTGGCCGTTTTAGTGCCTGCTGCGGCCTTCTTCTTCTTGTCCATGGTTGGACGAGTTTCCAACGTTCTGCAAAAGAAAGAGAAATTTATGAGTGCTTATTTGTTCAGCATAGTCTAGACTAGATTCTACAGAGCAGATGCAAACGTAGAAACTTCAAGCTGGTCACTCAAAGTTTTGCAAGTGCAGTGAAACCATTTCAGTGCCCAGACATTCAACACACAACTAGATCTACACATTCTGGTGTTCAATCCATTCCGTGGTTTGAACAAAAGATTACCTTTTCGTCACCCAATCTGGTGATAAATTGCATTTCAAATGTTCAGTTCCGTCTGTTGTCGTTTTGCGCTGGCTGTTGTTGCGCTGCGACAAGCGGTTGCCGCGTCACGAAGACAAACGTCAGAAATTTTTTTACGTTGCCACACGACGCTGTTTCAAGTTCGCGTTTTTCAAGTCGACGCAACGTCAATGAAATTCCCCACTTTCCAGAAGAAACGGACATTTTGCTTGCTTCATTTTCAAATTCACAAGAAGTAGTTGCATAATTTTCACATGAAACGTTTTTGTCATGCTGGAGCCTGCAAGGTCTAGATTCTATGCACTTTTGGTGCTCTATTGACAGACGCCTACTTTCAGTTTGGCTTTGTCATTTCGTCATCACCAAGATGGCAAAGACAAACACATGTTTTGCAGTTCCAACCTTTGTGAAAATTTTGTCAAGATTTGTGCTTGACCACCAACAGAGGTGTTTCAGTCAGTTTGAGTACGCTCCACTATTACAAGCTCAATTCAAAGCCACCCTGGGCCAACTTTTTGGGGACTCCTGAAAACATTTTCATAGGCAATGCCTGGATATGAGAAGTTTGAAAATAAAACACTGTCCTTCTAATTACCTCACAGCTGCCACACTCATTCAATTCAGACTGATTGAAGACTCTCAACCAAAAGGCAAGAAGAAGGCAAGAACAAAAAGAACGAGTAAGTCCGGTAAATGGACCTGGATGGTCGTGCACTCGGTCTAGTCTAGACAGCTTCCTGTTCACACGTGGTGTGTTTTGAGAAGAGAATTGAGAAGGAATTTGTGCTTGTGAGGTGAGTTCATGTATTATATGTTGGGTGTGGGTGTGGATTGTTGTAGTGATATCACAAACAAACATACACACAGCTGTTTGGTTCAATATTTCTGTGTGTGTGGGTGTGGGTGGATGTGTGGGTGTGTGTGAGTGCTCTCGCATGCGTACCGATGCGTTTTTCGGTGTTTTCTCTTCATTTTAGAGTCTAGCTGACCCCAGAATCTGATTCCTTTTTTCG
>JAAUXT010007584.1_pt1 | contig 27705 bp, 22 predicted proteins | sample 7278171 | NCBI WGS metagenome assembly JAAUXT01 (sample SAMN14350112, study PRJNA611818) | marine sediment metagenome | isolation source: surface marine sediment (1.8m) | place: French Polynesia: Moorea | collected 2018-08
AAGGTAGAGGATTCGTCCCGTCGAGGCAGATGCTCCTGCAGCGTTCATAGGCTGGGCCGTTCTGCTCCTTTAGGAAAGGAATGACCCAGTGTTGATGTGCGTTTCCCACCGTCGCCCCTTTTATAATTTTTGATGCTTTGACGCTCGCATCAGAACTTGGACAGAAGTACGCCACTCAAAATTATCCTAGTCAAGGCACCCCAATTTGCAGGTTATACACGGCCCCAGAAGAAAACCTTCGCAATGACAGCAAATCAAGATCAGGGCAACACTGAACTCTGAAGAATGACAATGTCAAACCCAAGATTCAATCAACTCTGCAAAACACTTCGAACAAAGCTCTCTTCGATTGGCCTCTAGAGAACTTGCTTTTTTCATGTCTGAGAAGAGTTCAAGAATTCTCTGATCATTGGAGACAACTCGAATCTGTTTGTGCAAAATTCCCGATTCCCTTTGCAGATTCTACAGATAAGGAAGTGCACCCCTTGAAAACTAAAAAATCTTAAAGTGAACACCTTTGCGCGATGAGACGAATCGGGACACCTGCTTATCGTGGCAACACGACGCTGCCTCTCACTGGAACAGTTTGTCTGGTACTGTGGATATTGTACAGTTTCGTATACATTTGTTCTGACAGATGTACCTGGCAGACGAAGAATTTGAGGTCGTTTTCCGCATGACAAGAGAGGAATTCATGTCGAAACCCGGGTGGAAGAAGACGCTTCTCAAGAAGGACGTCGGCCTCTTCTGAACGAGACAAAGATTCCGAACTTTGAGCGTATCCCTGTTTTGAAAGAGTTTTGTTTTGTGCGTCTGTGTGAAACAGAAGGCAGGACACAATGGATCGCACACATGCTGTGTGCCTTTCTCAAATGAATTGTGAAATCAAGACGACTGTCTGAAAGTGGTGAGCGTTTGCAGGTACGGGCCACGATGCGCTGCGAATTATTTGTGTGAAAATGCAAAGCAATTTAAAATAAAATGATTTGATCAAACAAGTCCACTGCCGCTGTCTGTAACGGCAGTGAACCTCTTGTCAGAATCCACAACAAGCACGAAGCGTTCCCGCTGCTGCCGAGTACTTGACGCACACTATGAGCAGTGCTTTTGTGCCAAGATTGTCGGCCTTGTATGACCAGAGGGCTGTTTATCACAACCGCTTCTTTGCGGCAAACCGTCGGCAGACACGTTTCGCTTGTCGTGCCCTTTTGTGGCCCCTTCATTCGGGTAACTTTGGTCTTCAACCACATGTGCAGAATTCTCTTGATGTCCCAACGCATCTCGCCAATGTCGTGCGACCGGTGAGTCTTGTTTGTTGATCGGACGTGAAGGTGAGACCAGCCTGAATGTCTTGGAGAGCCTGCTTCCTCAGATAAACTCACAAACGTGTCTTTTATCAGATTAAATTTATTGTTACAAAGTTTACATCCAATTATGATTGTGATGAGTACGTCTGTGTTTCTGTCAACATGCACATTCAGTCTCCGAGGGGAATTATCACACTTCAAACTAGAAAAGTCACACGTCTAATCTCCTTTGCTATGAAAAGATACTTGTTCAGCATCAAAATCTGGTCTTGTTCGCTTCGTCAATGATCACAAGCAAATCAAACATAATGGTGAAGATCATTTCAATAAGCTTCACCTTTTTGTCTTTATTTGACCCAACTTGCCGCTTGACTTGTGGCAAACTTAACATGTCTAAAAATACGGCTTGTTTGAGATACAATAAATAACAGGGTTTTCAATAAATACGTGGTCATAAGCTTTACAAAAATATAAAGAATACCTTTAATCCAGTGACCAGATAAAACTGGAAAATTCTTCTGTTACATCAACTCGTTGTTCAGTCCAGAAATTGGTGTGAGTCAGCAAGGCAATGGGGTAACTTCTTTTTTCACATGTTCACTGAGCATATTTGGTCTGGATTTTCGAGCACAAATCTAGCACCCAACCAACACGTGAACTCAACTTGCAGCCTGGCCGCCTGTCATGGTTGTCGTTTCTGAATGAATCAGCTTGTTGTTCAAGAGGTAACCACTGCCCAGTGCCTTTCTGAAGTGATGGTCAAGACGGGTTCGGCAAACCCACACGAAAAAAAAAAACGCCAACAAGAAAAAAAAAAAAATTGCCGACAGACTCGGGCGCGTCTAAATGTTTGTACAGATACTTTTACGCGTTTCAAACTCAGTTACGATAATACAGTTATGCACTTCCAATCAATTCACATCTCACAAGAGTCACACTGTTCAGCGGCACCCAAAGAAAATTGACACGCACTTCGTAACCACAAAAGGCTTGCTGTATTTTTTTTTGTTGTGAAAATTTTGCGACAGCTTGCATTCTCATCTGGCAATTCTGAAGCTCACTGCCAGAGGATGTTTGAATACAAGAGGAACTCGCAAATTTTCTTTAGGTGCCCCTGACTACTTCTTTCTTTCTACAGACAAAAAGTTCCGTCTCACAGTCATCAAGTCCGAATTCGCTCCATGTCAATGGCCTCATCGATGGGATGATAGGTTTTCGAGCTGTACTTGGACTTGTGATTCTTTGGTTTGGGTATGTGTGGATAGTCATAGCGCTTCGTGTACGTGGCGATGGTCGGCAGCGGCGTGGCCGCCTCGGCGTCGGGACTCGCCATCGTGTAGTAGGCCTCGAAGCCTTTCCAGTTTATTGTGTCGTCCGTTTTAAATTGAACCAACAAATACATTCCCGATGACACAAACTCGGGCGGAACCTGCAAACAAGAACAACAAAAAGGAGTTTTCAAGAAACAGAAACACGAACTGTGGTCAACAAATCGAATGAAGTAGAAATTGTTCGTTCAGTTTGTGCCCACCTGGTTGCCACAGAAACGGCCCAATTTTGGATATGAGGTGTCTTTTCCGTCGTAAACCTCCACGTAATCGTATCTGAAAAGGGAGTGAGATTGTCACTCCTATGTTAGCATGTGGCGAACTTTTGCAGTTGATTTTAAAAGCTGGAGGTGTGTGTGTGTGTGTGTGTGTGTGTGTGTGTGTGTGTGTGTGTGTGTGTGTGTGTGTGTGTACACGTGGTAGGCGAGTATCTATAGAGAGGGTGAGAGAGAGAGAGAAAAAGAGAGAGAGAGAGAGAAGACAGACAAATAAGTGAGTGAGTGAGTGAGTGAGTGAGTGAGTGAGTGAGTGAGTGAGTAGGTGAGTGAGTGAGTGAGCGAGCGAGCGAGCGAGAACTGACCCGCAGTCTGTCTCGTCCTCCACTTCGAAGGTGGAGAAGCGCAGGCGCACTCGATGGTCCAGTTCTTCGGCCCAGATGAGCCAATCACAGTCTTCCTTGTTGTCGTAGTTCTGGTCGCCGTACTTGGCGTGCGAGTACAACTTTTGCGACGACGGCGTCGCGATCAGCCTCCCTCGGCACACTGCAGCACACAACAAAGATGGCAAAGTTAATGTGCCAGCAATTGTCACTGGTTCTGGACAAAAGCACTTGGTCGCGTCGTTCTCAAGAATGCGTGTATGACAGTCTGTAAAGTGCAGTCTGCTGGCGCCACACTGTCGTGTGCCTGTTTGGTTGAACGACCTGGACTTACTGGTGGTGTGCGTTGCGTGGAAGCCCTTGCGTTGCACAGAGGCGTCCGAGTAGAAGGTCATGAACATGGCGTTGCTGCTCGCGATGATCGGGTATGGCACTTTGGCGCCGCAGAACTTGCCGAGGCTGCGCGACCGGATGTCGTGACCGTCGAAGATCTCCACGTGATCGTACGTGCACTCCTGGTGCGGCTCCAACTCGAAGTCATTGAAAACCTGCAGCGCAAGGAAAAAATAGCGAAAAGGTTTCTTGCAAGAACCTATTAAGATGACACATCTATCAAGAGCCTATCAGTTCTTCGCACTCAAATGGCAGGGGTGGACAGACGCACCATGCGGATGCGGTGGCCTGGCGTCGTGGTGAAGTGCCACGTGCAGTCCTTTCTGCTCGGATAGAAGTCGGGCCAGTTCGGGCTGCTGATCTCGCCGACCGGAGTCGTGATCTCGTGCTGACACCCGCCTGCGAGTGTTCACAGAGTAAACATTTCGAAACAAGCACACTGAAATTCAATCAGGACGCACAAATTTTCCCTGGACGCATTGCCGGGATCGAGCCCAGTGCGAAGTCACCAGGCACACAATGCAGGGTTCAAGTCCACACAAATCGACAAACATGTCTCAACTGGAAGGGCTCCTCCTGTGAAGGCCTCAGGGTTTCCTTGGATCCGCCCGCGAGAAGCACGATTTTGCACGAATGGACCTCTCCACAACGAGTGAAATGAGGTGTATTTACACTTGCACTCCATTTCCGTCGTGACAATCCAAATAACACTAACTCCCACCTCACCAATAACAAGACATTTTTCGTATCAACATTTTGCCCCTTCGTGCACGAAAAATGAGGGTGCATGGAAGTGAAATGGGGGTGATTTACACGGCCTGATTTGTAGACAAAACAAATATACATGTCATGACCAGCCCACATGAGGCAATAAAAATGCCATTTCATATCAATAACTCTCGGATCCTTGTCAAAACTACACAAATAGACTTTACCGCAAAAGAAATGAGCAAACGTTGCAAATGCAACCAAAAATGTTGAGTGTGCGCACGGTGCAAGAAGATCCTTGTGTGTTTTGTGATTGTTTTAATTCAAGCTAGAACATTTCTTGAGCAAAACTTCCCCTGAGATAAAAATTCTTTTTCGCAATTCTCTTTGCAAGTTGGCCATATTTGAAGTGCTTGAAAGGCCAGCAAAGGTTCCACGTTGCAGAACTCTGCTCAGTCTGCTGACGCTTGATGTTGTGCACTCGCGTCGTAGGGAAAAGACACAAAACCATTTTCCAACTGCGAAAGTTGTTTGCTGTGGCAGAAAGCCACGAATCAGAAACATCTGGAGACTGCACAGTTGCCTCGGGTTTGTGTGCTCTGCTTATTGATTGGGATAATTGAACTGTGTCACGCGCCCATTCTGGGTTCGTGACTTCACACTTCCTTCTACCCAGTCATTGTCTGACTCCTATCCAGGGAAACACAGATAGCGATGAATCTTTCAATGGAAGCAAAACTAAGGCAAGTCACTGATAATCTGCCGAAAGAATGGTTTCCGGGCTTTTTGTGAAGAGCTCCTCCATATCGTCTCATCTCAATCGAACCTCAGCTCCGGGTTGCTGTTGCGAACAAGTTCGCAAGCAAATTTGCAACAACAACATTGGAACCGGAACCACAAAGCGCGGGAAGAGCTGTCCGCTCATAGGAACCACTGTCAGCAACTCACCTTCTTTGCAGTCGTGCTTATTTTCATGCAGTTGAAAGCCATTGTGGCAGGCACATTGGTAAGAACCGACGGTGTTTTTGCAGATGTGCTGGCAGCCGCCGTTGTCCACGGCGCACTCATCTTTGTCTGAGATTCAAAGAAACAACAGCAGAACAGGTGAATTTATACCAATCGAGACTTCAATTTCCAGTCACACGGCTCAATGTCCCACCCTACAGAGGAACAATTATTCAAAGCGTTTTGTTTGCAAAGCGACAAAAGCCCATAAGTTTACGTATCGTCAGCGACTGGACGTACCCATGAAGTAGGCGGCCTCGAAGCCCGTTTTCTGCACGGTGTTGTCGGTGTTGAAGGTGATGCGCAGCGTGTTGCCCTCGGACGTGATGGGCTGCGGCACCTGGCCGCCGCAGAAGGTGCCGTGCAGCTTCGACTCGGCGTCCAGCCCGCTGCGGATCTCCACCGAGTCGTACTCACAGTCTTGCTGCAGTCCAAAGAAATGACAAACTAATTTGAGCGACGCACTGCTATGGATTCTCATTTCAGCTTTTTGCTGTGTTTTTGTTTTCCAATTCTTGTTGAGGGACAGTAATTTTGAACACTTGTAAGACACTCAGCTTCCTTTCGCTTGGCTGGAAGACTGCAAAATTAATTTACTTTTCTGACATTCCTGTCAGTGAAACTCAACGTGGAAACTTGGTTTCGTAATTTAGCACTCAATACGCACTGTACACTTAAATTCTAAATACCAGGAAATGTAAGCTCAAGAAATGCTACTTCAGGAAAGCTCTCCTTCATGACAACTTCCACACAAACAGTGGACATCCAAACGTCCAGTGCACGAAAGAAACAATGACAAACGTTGCCGACACGGACAGGGGGATTCTGGTGTTTCTGTTCAATGTTCAAGCAAGAAAACTTTCCAACAGCCACAGCTGTTTTGGGCCAGTTTTGCTCTTCCCATGACCATACAATTCACGTTCGTCTCTTCGGGTGACGAAAGACTTGAAATTGTCTTTGCAAAATGCATCAACGGTGCAGCGCACGCAGGACACCACTTGAAACAAGACTTACAACCGAACACTTTAAAACTTACAAGAGGTAACAAGGGCCAGCAGCCAACACTTGTCAGAGCAATTTGCTCGCAGCGTGACTGTCGCCGTACACAAGCACATACAATTCCCCTCAACAACGCTGTAAATCTGACAACATTAACTCGGGAGACGTTTCAAGGTGCTGATTATGTCTGACTGATTTGTGGCCAATACATTTTCAGTTGTCCTCAACGAGAGTTTTTGTAAACAATCTGATCCTTTTACCTTCCAAATGTTGGTGAAGTCAAGTACTTGCCAAAGAAACACTATTGTTATTTGAACGAGATCAGTTGAGTTGAAGATTTCGTGAAAAGGACCCTTATCAATCAGAGATTTCTTATCTGCTCAGGTCCTGGTCTTTCAGCAAGTTGGGAGCTGTCACAACTTTTCCACATTCTTTTCTTGAAATATTCAAACTGGAATGGATCGAAGGTGGTGTCTGTCCACCTGAGCTGTAGCATATTTTCTCCTCTTGGACCCGTGTCCCTGTCTCGACGTGTCAGCCAATGTGACCTGATGCACGCGACGAACAAGTTCAAACGCAAAAGATAAATTTTGGTGTCAAATGTCAAAGTTTTGGGTTTGTTTCAAACACCTGGTGGTGAAGTGGAGATTACTGACCAAAATTCAAGCACTGTTGATGTGTACACAATGATTTGTTTATGGTTTTGAATTTTCCCGTGGCCTGCACGTGCGCGGCGCGTCAGAGCGGATGCGGCGTGAAAATCAAACACTTTGACTGGACAGCGCTTCCAAGTTTTCCTGCGTGTGTGTTGTACTTCGGCAGTGAGCCATATGAAGCGGGCACCAGATACACGATCAGAATCGACTTCCGGACCCGTTCGTGTGCAATCTCTCGTTCTATGCCAAAGGAAATTCCAAACTGCTGTTTACATTTTTTCGTGGTTCTTTTTCTCCAGATAATCGTGAAACAAAATTGTGACTGGCTCCACTCCTGATCACTTGTGGAGCCTCCGCTTCCGACCTTATCGCCTTGTCCGAAAGAGAAGGGAAGGGGAATATGCGCTCTTGACCCAGAGATCTTGTTGTGTGGTTTTCCACCCACCCACGGCTGAAATTAACACAAAATCCAGGAGAAAATGGAACAGCTTTTGTTCCTCCAACGCACTTCCTGTGCAGATACTCCAGACTGGAAACGTACACAACACGACAAATGAAAAAAGAAAACGATCGTGGGACCCGAGCAAGTCGCATGCTGCATATCCTACGCTACTAAGAGCATATTTCTCAGCAGCACTCAAACTTCGTTTCGAACTACAGCACCACAAAATGCAAGGAACTGCAGCAACAACGTCTTCTTGAAAGCAATCATCCAAGACAGTCTCTGCAACATTCCAATCAACTTTGACGCCCAGGGTACTTTGCACGGCCCCACTTAAAACTGGTTTGTACAAAATTTGGAACCCTGCTGCGTGGAATTTGTCGAAAAAGTGCATTCCTCGAAGAGTATTCCTGGAGAGTATGATGTGCTTGCGACAGATATCCGTTTTCGCATTTGTGTCCGTGGTTCCCTGCGAGAGAGCGAGCGCAAAGCAGACACAAATGGAAAAGGTTCCCCGAAGTCGATGACTCGGAGGCACAAATTCATGGATGCAGATTTCATTATTGGGAATCCCAATCAGCAAGTCATCCTTTGGTTCACAGTGACACATAGCTCTCGAACTGAGGAATACTCTTTGATGAACCTGCGTGACTCACGACGAAACTTCACCCTTGGCTTTTAAAACAGACACCTTGCAAACATTGCATCGGACGCGAGTGTGTGGAAACTGTTTCGAGTGAAATCAAATGATTCTGTTCTGTGCTTCTGTTCCAAAGGCGGTCGTGTCATTCAGCTGACTTGCCACGACCAATTATTCTGGGAAAGTCTGAAAACACGATAACTGATGTCAGCAAAAGTACATTTCTTGTGAGCTTTGACTCCACTCGCCAGTTGTGGTTTCCAACACTGCACCCTGCAATGCGAGAAACTGAGGAAAAGGTTCGTAACTGTGAAAACGATCTCATTTCTTCTGCTCTCGAGGGAGAAATTATCCGACAATTCTGTCACTTCAAAAATTGAGTTTTCCTAGAAAGAAAAATAGAATTGTAAGCAGAGCGTTAGTCAAGTCCAGCGATGAGGGAAACTATCGAATGCAATTTCTGTCGCCCTCAATTTGCTCTTTCTTTGTTCTTCCAGTGGTGAAGAGGTGTCAGTCATATCTGTTTCATTTGCCTCGCAAGTGCATGCTGTACTGGTTCTGTTGGAAATAACTTGAGCTGTTTGAGTCGTTCCGAAATGAAAAACAAAGAGATCAAAGATTGACCAAGTTTGCTGTTTGCGCAAGAATTAAACGGACGGGTGTGATTTTTCATTTCTGATAGAGTTTCCAGAAATTGCACAGTTGCAGAAATTATTTGAAAGCTGTGACCAAATGGTGATCACCAAATGGTGATCATTTTTATCAAGGTGAGACAAAAACCATATCTTGGGGTCTGAGGCTTGTGGGAGATTTGGTCCACGTGGGTCGTTCTGTGCGGAGAGAGGCGCTCACCATGAAAACGTGAAAACGTTGCAGATGTGCTCGAGTCCGCGACAAAGGCCTTCTCCTGAACCATCAAACCCGAAACATTTTCACCTTGTGGCAAACTTTGCTTCACTTCCAGCTTCACTTCCAAGACGACGAATGCATGCGGACCAACAGGCTCCACCACGCTTGTGAACTTTTCCGTTGCAAAGCTTGCATGGCAGCAAGAGTTTGCACGTTCAGGGCGCACGCTTGTTCCAACCATGCACAACTTGGGGGCTGTGCCGAATCATATTCACAGATCCACTGACGATCTGGTTCAAAGCCATTTTGCTATCTCATGTGAGATTGTGAGAGTTTGCACTCAACTTAGGTTCTTTTCCAACCAAAATGATCACTTCGCAGTCACATGCCTGGAACATTTGGAGTTGCCACCACTTTTGAACATCTCTGATGAAGGATTTGTTTCGAATGAACAAAGTCACGTATTTATGCGCGGTCTCTGATCGATCAGGCCTGGAAATGCTGTTGATATTACCCCAAGGAAATCAGCGCTGATAAGAATAGCTCCGTCAGGTTTCGAAGTCATTGCCAGTCACAATGAGCAAGCACTGATTTAGTTATCGGGGGTGAAAGTGGTCCACTCAATCGGAGTCCAAATCATCTGTAGAATTCCCAACATGTGGAGATCCTTCAGCTTTGTCGCAGTTCTCCTGCCTTTTTCATTTCGTATCTTCCACACTCGTCCAAAGATCACACAACAGAACAAAATGTTTCAGTCTAAATTTCCAAACGTAACGTAAAGCTTCACACTGAAGTTGCTCTTTTGCTGTATTTTTGTGTGCGCGTATTTATTATTTCGCTTCTTCGTACGCACGAAAGCGAATCTAAATGTTCTATATTAGACCAATAAAGTCAAACTTACTTCATACATTGATTTATGTGGACACTCACACTTGCAAGAAATGGAAAATTACGCCGCATGAAATCCGTCGAAAATATCTGTTAAGAAAACAAACACTGACTCGTGCGTTGAAGCACACCCTCAACCTGACGTTCGTACAGTTTTCCAACTCAAGCCAAAAAATGGGACTTCGTCACAGCCAAATGATACAAATAGTTTCCTTTCTTATCACCAGCCACCCTCGAGGTCCAGCTTGTCATTGTGGTGTCATTGTGGACAACTGGAGAGAAAGCCTCTGGTTTCTCCGTCGTGAAGAAGTGCGCTGTGGTTGAACAACGCGACAAGAACAGTTTGACACAGTGTTTTTGTTGGCAATACTCACATTATTCCCTTCGAGATCAAATCTTGTGAAGTTGACGGTGATCCGGTACTGCTCCGGAGCGACGATCTGCCACACGCAGTTCTTGTTGGACGGATAGAAGTCTGGATAGGACGGACTGTGGATTGTGCCGTTTGCAGTGTCCAGGTACCCACCGCACGCGTCTAAAAGCAGTGAAACGCAGGCAGATTATAGCCCGAGCTGTCTTTGCTTCTTGGAGCGAACAAATCAATAAATTTGAACAAATAGACACAGAAAAGACGAGCAAACGTGATGCAACAACAGGGTTGGACATTCTTCAATGTGGTTTTGTTCTCGGAGGTGGCGTCTGACTTCACAAAAGCATCATTTCTTTTTGTCAAAGCCGTAGTCTGCTCAGGTAATAGTGTCTTTCACCCCTTAGTACCTGGCTTCAAATGCATCAATTGGACAAAGAAAGTGACACCCGTTTAACTCTAACGTGTAATTTTTTCCGCATTCAACAGGAGCTCAGGTATCAATCGCTCAAAGTGGCTCATGACCCCAGGGCTTTGGCTACACAATAGAACAATCTAAGGAAGTGAAACTCCACACTTCTTTTCCCAAAAATATGCAAAAAAATGCAAAGAAAGACGAGAAAAATGTCCAAAGCCACAAACGACGAAATCATGACAATCAAAGGCAATTTTTCACTCAATGAATGGCAATGGCCTTGTTGTCACCGCATTTCTGCGCCATGATGATGTGGTTGGAGATTATTCTTCGCAGGCCCAACGAGAACCCCTACAGTGTTGACACTCGTCTTGGGGAAAAGGTCCCCCTGATACACCACCAACTGAATGAAACATCGACGGCAGTCCAGAGGGAGGGGGGAGGGGTTACGAAACAAAACAGGTTCAAGATTTTCGAGTTCAACGCGTCCAGGTACGATTGTAGATGAACCAGATACTTTTCACGCCGGCAGTTGTTAGGAAAGGCCTCATCCCCTGGTTGTTTTCAGATGCCCGGTGGCTCCACAATTGTTGCGCGTTCATTGTGCGTCTCCTTGCCTGTTGAAGCCAGAATGGTAGACTCCACTTTCACAAACCATAGAGCTGTGGAACCAAAGTTCTCTGTGACAACAGAGGTTCAGTCTTCAAGACTCTTGAACAACAAAACAGTTGGAAATATCTGGGAACCAGAACGAAACAACTTTCCTTTGCGTACACACGCTTCCAAGGTTGTGCATACAGAGCGTTGGTAAGAAGCAGATTTCCCGCATTCATGAGGCATCCAGCTCAATGCTCCGAATTAGGACGAGGGTGTGCAGATTTGGAGTCTCCTGGCAGTCACGGCACTTGGATGAAGACTCAACAATTTCTTGGCCGCATATGTCTCAAATTTACCTCAGTGTTCACGAGAGCTGGCGCCAACAAATGAACAAATGACAAAGAAGAAAAGAATTCGTGACTCTTTTATCGCTGGACATTTTCATAATCGATGCAACCTTGACCAGATCGTCAGATATCAATGGCACCAAAGTGGCACCACATTGCCCAGCGCAATGATAATACCGTGGACAAACGGATCAGGAGAAAAGGAGTGTGGTCACTGACGCAGCGAACTGGTCGAAACAGACAAACGTATTGGGTTCAAGGTGGATCGATGGTCCACGTGGATCAATAATCTATCCGCTTCTTGAGTTTGGTGCGTCTTCGAGAAGAGGCTAAAACATCTATTCACTGTGCAAACCTTTCCTGCACAGAGTCAGAACTGGCTGTTGAGTGATCACTTCTTGATTGTATCAATTGAAAGCAAAAAAAAGACGGATGTTGTTCGCTACTCCCGAAATGAGCAACACAGAAAAGAAAGAAAAACAAGGCAAAACAAATTATCCGTGGCATTCCTCTAATTGCATTTGTACTCTGCTGGAGCGGTTACCTCTGGCGATAGTGAAAGGTTACAGTCTATCAAACATGGCGAGGGTTATTATTCACTTCTCGTGATTTACTGGCTCAGAAGTATCTGTGCACTTCACAACTGGCAGTGCCACGAAATTTGTGAGTTGCCACGCGTTGCTGAAAATCACAGAACTGGTGTCGTAAATTTTTGCACAGGAGCCAAAAAGTAACTTCCCAATCAACCCAAACCAGACAAAAACTTGTTTTGGCCATGGAACCCTCTCTGCCCTGCCCTGTGGGTTGTACAGTGTCACTAACCTTCGCACCTCTTGCCGTCTGAGTGGAGCTCGTATCCGATGTTGCACTCGCACTTGAAGCTGCCGAGGGTGTTGACGCAGATGTGGTGACAGCCGTGATCCGCAGACTCGCACTCGTCGTTTTCTGAAGACAACGCAGAGGGTTCTCGTCTCATTTCGTTTCGCAGTTGCAAAAGCGGAATAATGTTCCTGCGCGCGTGTAGCTGACTGCACTGTCCAGCCTCTCCCAACTTCGCACTGAGAAGCACAACAACGTACCTTTTATGAAAGTTGCCGCGAATCCTGCTTTCTGAACAGAACCATCGGAGACGAACTTGACGTAGAGTTTGTTGGAAGACGAACGAATGTCTTCAGGAACCTGCAAACGTCCAACAAAAGATTCTCGTTCTTTTCTCGTGTTTCATGCCGACCAATGTCGTGCAGCACAATCCACCATCGAACGTCCTTTTCCTTGGCAGATAAGAGCGCGAGCAAGAGCCAGGAGTCTCCCAATGGGATCCAGGCAAACTTATCGAGTTTGCTGCAAGCGGAAAGGAAGACATGAATTCATGTTCCTCCCAACACGCAAATGGAAATTTGTCGAGTGAAGTTCAACATTCCAGCCAGTTAAAACCCTCTGATATGGGCAGGGTCCCCCAGTTGCCCTGAGCAGGAGACACCGCGCACCTTGTAGCCGCAGTACTTCCCGATGAGCGGTGAGTCGTCCTCGTGCCCGTCCCGCACCTCCAGATAGTCGTACACGCAGTTGTCATGATTCTCGACCTGGTGAGAGAATCGCGACCGCTGTGGACCACATGCTCAACAACCAACCAAAACACAAACATCAAGCAAGAACACCCGGAATAGACTCCACACCCTCCATTCAAGTACGACACTTTTTGCGGTCCCGAAGCCCCAGCTGAAAGTCTATGGCTGCGTGTCTGAACATTTCTGGTGTGCACGTACAAGGACGTTCACTTTCAAGAAACAAGTGCTGTCTACGGAAGAAAAGTGCAAAGCGACACACCCTTTGGAGAGCCTGAAACTGATTTCACAGCAAAAAGAAACGAAGCGGTTTTATCGGACAGACAACGGAGAAAACCAACCTCGAATGACTGGAAGATGAGAGCGACTGAGAAGTCATCGGGGACGGTGATTTTCCAGATGCATTCCTTGTTCGGTTTGTAGTAGTCTGGATAGTTTGGACTGGACAAGTGCCCCTGTTCCTTGAGAATCTCACCTCCACAAACAGCTGAAAAACAATGGCTCTCCCGAATTGCAGCGATAACACATGATTGTGCACAAAAGCACATCCAGATAAGAGGCACACACATAAACACACACACACACACACACAAACACACGCACACACGAGTGCACACAAGCGCCCACACGCACGCACACGCGCGCACATGCGCACACAGAGAAACGATCTTGTCCTGTTCTCAGGTGCGTGTACCCTGAACGCAACAGCTACCCACAACCGGTGTCTCAGGACCAGACAACGACCGTACTATTTTTCCGACGTCGTTGTGTGGTCCTAAAATTTCAGGACCACACAGCGACTGGTCATTGTCCAGTCCTAGGTGGTCGTTGTCTGGTCCTGAAATTTCAGGACCAGAGAACGACCACATAGTGTAGTCGTTGTCTGGTCCTGGTCGTTGTCTGGTCCTGTTACACCGGCACAAACAATACCAGCAAAAAGTGTTCAGCTTGTTTCAAGACGCACTCGCGGCGCAATCCTCAACAGGGTTGAAAGGAACCCCAAAACACAATCGGAGGCTTGCTGTTTTGCGCATGTAAATCCATTGATCCAAATAGAAAACCGTCAACCAAACAAGCAAAAGGAGCATAAATCGGGTGGGGCCCACCCTGAAAGAAACCCAAAATAAGGGAAGGCCACACCCCCAGACCCACCTCGGGGGAGGGGGAGGTTCTGCTCTCTTCCTCCAGGGATCTGCCCAAAATCCTATCTGTAGGGGGCGGGCGGGGTGGAAGTTGCTCAACTGCGTAGGTGCAAAAGTAGCGGTGGGTCTTTCCTCTGGACCCCGCTAGAAAGTCAATGCTTCCAGCAATTGCCATTGCACAACACAGGCCAATTCCAAAGGAAGTTTGGTCGTATATAAATTCGCATATTCGTCTGGTACGAGGGGACCTCCAAAATAAACTTTCCCATCGCGATTTCAAGGGCGAAAACTTGTCACCCCGACACGAATTTGTGCACATGGCTTCGTCAAGGATGGAGGGAGATGGAAATGAGGTGAATGAGTGTCTGTTAATGTTGATGTGGCGTCTGGGAGTCTGCGAATTTTGGCAGTTGGAGATTTCGCTCATTGTGAGTCGTGAGTACCATTGTGCCTTTTCATCATGTGGCTCTGGATTTTCCTTGCATTGGTCAGTTTTCAGTGCAGACTGGAACAAAGGGCCAACATCAAGTTCTGCAGGAAGTCCGGCTTGACACCAATTGACACTTGGAGATCCCTGCGTGCAGCTTATGGCAATAACTGTCTCTCCAAAGCGCAGGTGCATTTTTGGTTCAGGCGTTTCACTGCTAGTGAGGATTCAATCAAAGACAAGCCCAGGACTGGTTGAGCCATCACCCGACAACACAAACTGCAACAGATTTCAGCTGCTCTGGATGAAGACAGGCGTAAGTCCATCCGTCAATTGTCTGCTGAAGTGGATCTCCCGGAGACCTCCATCCACCGTGTGCTGCATTCTGACTTGACAATGTCAAAGAAGTCTTGCAAGTTTGTGCCCCATGTGCTCACAGCTGAGCAGGAGTGACACAGAATGCGTTTGGCATCTGACAACCTGGATCTCCTCCGGACTGTTCCTTGGTTTTTGGAAAAGATCATCACTTGCAATGAGACATGGGTCTCTGTTTATGAGCAACAAAGCAATATTGAATCGTGTCAGTGGCTGCCAAAAGGAAGTGACTGTCCTCTGAAGGCTCTGAGAAGTCGAGGTGCACAAAAGACAATGATGACAGTTTTTTTTGATATTTGTGGAATTTTGCTGGTTGATTTCCTTCCACCATGGACTCTGAGTACTACTGTGGGTTACTGAAGAAGTTGAAAGACAGGATTAGACACCAATGCCCCGGGATGTGGAAAGGAGGAGTGGATGGTCACACAGACAGAGACTTTCTGTTTCTCCAGGATAATGCTGGAGTCCACACCTCCAATGAGACCATCGCCTTCTTTGGAATGAATGACTTTAAACTGGTGGCACACCCTCAGTATTCCCCGGACTTGTCACCATGTGACTTCTTCCTTTTCCCTTTCCTAAAGAAACATTTGCGGGGTCGACATTTCCGTACACTGGTTGAGTTGCAAGGTGAAATCAAGACCATTTTCAAACACATCACACCGGAAATGTTTGAGGAATGCTTCAAGGCGTGGGCCTTCAGATGGAAGAAATGTGTCCTCTCTTTGGGATCATATTTCGAGGGCAAGGGCATAGAGGTCGATGATGTCTCCATTGCTGCTGATGACAGCTCATCTGAGAGCTCTGACAGCTCTGGAGCCGAGGATGAAACTGATCCAGAACAGTGATGTGACATTTGACCGAGAGGATTTACTCACCTGTTGACTTTAACACATGTTCACAGAGTCTCTACAAAATTGTTGGAAGTTCATTTGTATTTCACTTGGAAGACCAATTGTTTGAATAAGTATTTGTGTAAAAAAAAATTTGGAGTGGTTACTTTGTGTCCTCGAAATCGCGTTGGGAAAGTTTATTTTGGAGGTCCCCTCGTAATGCATGTGCAAAACGTAAGCATGGGCGCTTCTTTTCACACTGAACCTCGATGTCTGCGTGTGATTTGTGGCTCACTGAGGTGGCATTTCTTCCTGGGTTGAACTCGTCCACGATTGGATCAATCTCAAATTCGTTCACTGGATCACAATGACGAACTCTGAGGTCAGAGCACAGCCAGTGAAGTTCCTGTTTCTCTAACACACGAGCGCTTGGAAGCTTTGTTTCCTAAAACAAGAGTCACACCGGGTCCAGATCAACGAGTCACATTTTTCTCTGAATCAGTGAGTGGCTTGTTTCTTCCAGGATTTGGAGAAGAGGACCTTTTTATATTTCAAGGTAAATGCAATAAAATGCAAATCCATCATCTTCGTATCGTGAACCTGAACAGCCAGCTGATTTCTCTGAGGTCACTTTATGATCTGGGTGGTTGCAGAAACATGAGAACCCAGTTCATAACTTCTCACCGCACCAGCCTCCGAAAAAGGAGACCCTTGACGCGCGTTTGATTTACACATCTCTCGTGTGCTGGACCTTTTTCAAGTACTCAATGATTTCGCACCATCAACAAAGCACCGACATCAGAATGCGTCTCCCAAATCTGCTTTAGCAGAAACTGCGAAAAATAACAGCTTAGCGTGTGTGAATTAATCAGTGAATTCTGGAAAATGTGGGGACGTCAACCAGCAGACTGTTTTGCAGACCAAGGCTCGTGAGTGCAAGTGCGCGTGGGGAGGCTGATTTTGCCTGATGGTGTGTCTCTTTGTTCTGGTTTCCTGTTGTCTTGAAGCGTTGCGTCAAAATTTAAAATGTGTGTGCACGAATGAATCCGTGCATCAAAACGTTCGGCTGGATAGGAAAACGCTCATGTTTTGACAATGACCTGGAGACACATACACGACATGTGATTGCGTTGAGCACTGGAGGCGAGTTGCTCTTTTTTTTGCACGAAGATGCTGCTCAAGAACAAGCGCACAAACACGCGGTTTGCACAAAAAACAAATTGAATGGACTTCCCGGATGATGACACGAGTCGAACTTCCACCAGACTTGCGCGACACAGCAATTTTCTGTCATTGAGCGCGTGCAGTTGCAGAGCGCAGGAACACTTCCTCCCGAGGCACCGCAATCGACAGAACTCACCTTCGTAATTGGCGACGAATCCCTTGTGCGTGCTTCCCCGCGATGCTTTGTACTGAATCCACATCCGACTGTCTGAAGACACCAGCGTCCCGGGCAACTTGCCCGTGCCACAGAACTTTCCTGAAATGGAGATCAGGCAATTGAAATTGATTTTGACACAAAATAAGTGATGTGCTTCACCAAACCTCTTTTCCCAATATTTTTGACGAAACTCAACGTCTGCTTCACGCTGAACTGCACCGACCAAAAAAGGCGTCAGCACACCGTGACAGGAGGAGCTGCGAACGTACCGAGGAGCGGCGACTTGATCCAGTGTCCGTCGCGCACCTCGAGGAAGTCTGTGTCGCAGCTCTGCGAGTCAGGGATGTCGAGGGACGTGATGTTCAGCACGATCTTCTCGCCGTGGGTCGCCGAGATGCGCCACTGACACAGCGCCTCCGGCTGCTCCACTGGTGCCGCCGTGTTGTCGTCGCCGCCGCCGCCTCCGCCGCGAGTTGGCGCGGTGGGCGAACTGAAGACGCCGCTCGAGTCCTGCAGCGTGCGGCCGCAACCTGCACGGAGAAAGAGAGGAAGCACAGTTTAGACTGGCTCAGCCAAGTGCAGTGGATGCTCATTGTTCATGAGTACTGTAAATGCAACTGTACCTGAGTGTACCTGAACCAGTGAAGTTTCGGTTCCGACATTGTCCCGAACCCACCCACCCCCAGCAAGACACATGAGGATTGGATGTTGCCAGACTTGACCCACCGATGTCAGGTTCGAGTTCCTCGAGGAGCCATGGGTTTCGATCCTTGACACAATGAGTTGAGATCTTCCCCCCTGTGGTCGAAGTGGTGTTTTGCACCTCCACTTGCATTGTAATTCCTTTGACTTGGAAAAACACATCAAAGCAGAGGTTCATTTTTGCCGAAAGCAACAGCTATTCTTGTTACCAGAAACTTTGTTGGGTTTACAACGGATCATTGTTCACTCAGAATAGGCATGTATCAAGTGACAAGCAGTTTCTGTTGATGTACAAAGACGCTAGTTTGTCGACGCCTGTGTGGACAGATGATCAACCGCAGGGCCTCAAAGTGACAAAAACTGAACCCAAAAGCATTTAGCTGACACGAACGAAACGGTCATCAAGAATCCATGACAAATTTCCATTTGTTCAAGGTGTCATCCGAGGTAACTTGCGTCAGTACGAGTACGTCCTCACCGAACCCAAAAGAGACCGCAACAAATGCCAGAACTAAGAACTCAGAAGAACAATTCAACCAACTTTCACTTGGTTTGTGGCAAAGATCTTATTGCTGTTTCGTTTTGGCGATAGCTTGTTTTGCTGGGCCCGTGAAAACTCAGCACAGCTTCAGAGATCCAATGCTGTTTGCTTTCTCTGGAATAATTATTGATGCAGCACAGGAGTAGAGGTCACGATATTATCCCAATCCAGCACCGAGGTTATCAAGATTGTTCACTCCAAGATTAATCACGCCTCGCAACAGTGATACAGTAACTGTTGGTGGTACATCAAGTGGCAACACACCAACCACAGAACAACATTTGTGTTCCGTTTTCACAGACTGCAAATTTGATGCAAAAGCATAGTTGCTGCAAGGGTTGACAATTCACTGAGGTCGGGTTCGAAACTGAGGGAACGTTTGGACGTTTAAGCTTTCTTTTCACCAGCTTGAGTCTCTGTGTCTCTCGTGATGGGATGGGAGCAGCCAGTAGGAACAGGGTGGAGGAGTCAGGTGCAACCAACAGGACTGTCTTCAACTGTGCCTTGACCATGTCTGTACAGGGGTCTGATGCAAGATTTCTTGCACCTGACCCCTCCTTGCTGCACCCGACCCCTTCCAGAAACACAGCAGACTCCTCCACGTTGTACGAGACCCCGTTCATCACGATTCCGCCGACCCTCAGTCTTCCATATCAGAACAAAACATTTTCATCGCCCAAGACCGAAGTCCAACAAAGGCTGAGTTTGTGGCCTCAGTCCTTGGGGTGCTCACAGAATTACGCCTTCACTGGCGGATTTAAGGCTCCAGGGGCCGGTTCTGGATCCGTTGGAGACACAACACATGAGCAGTCGACGACAAGGAGATAAAAACCTCATTCCTGCCTGACCGTGCAGACATTTCAAACAAACACAACAGCCTGTCCAGCAGATGTTCATGTGGGAAGGACTGTTCATAGCAAGCACCAGAAACGGAGCAAATGCATCAGCAAAGCAAACATCGCCAAAATGACGTGAAAATCCTCGTGGAACATCTTTGTTGAAAGTGGGTCAGCAACTAAGACCTCCACGACACTGGCCCGGAAATCCCTGCCCCAACAGGTCCTGTCATTGAACATCTCGAATATTGATCTCAGGATGAGTTAGGAGCCGACGTACCCGGATGTTTTTAATCCGAGATACAACTCAACTATGGTCACACTCCACGCGGAAAATAGACAAGGAGATCGTCTTTCACAAGGGCTTCAGGCCAGTTCCGTTGTTCCTTGACAACAATTGGACACAATTTCCACCAGAGGAAAACAGAGCCAGACGGTTTTTACTGTGCGCCTCCAAGGCACACCTGTAAACTTACACGAGAATAACGCTCTTCACCCTCACAGAGAACCCTCCACTCATTTTTGTCGAAGCTATTTCGTTTGTCTGACTCTCAGTCTCCAAATCAGTAAAACGTTCTTGGCTTGTCTGATCAACAAAATGAACGTGTCTGCAGGAATATCTCTGTAATTGTCTTATCAAATGTTTTGCCAACGTTGTCAATTATGTAAACTATACTGCGCTTGCTTGTTACACACGTTGATTTATTGCCAATAAAATTTGTGGCTAGCGATTGCGAGTGTTTGATGGGATCCAGCAGATTGCAGAGATGACTGGTCAAGTGCGAAGCGTGCTTGCAGCCACACTCGTCGATACGGAACCTGCGATAAGCCAACAAGCCAGACATCATCTGCAGGGTTGGACTCGGGTCAGAGAGCTGTAAGTTGCGAGTCAAACCGCAGACAAACCCAGAAACGATATGTCAAGGCAAGCCACCTGGTATACTATAGTCCGGAATAGTAATCGCAGGGCTGATGCGCACATGTGCTCTCGTCGGGCTGTCACGCTCCCGCTGCTCACTTGATTGTATCAAAGTTCCAAACACCTGGTTTCACACAAGATCACCCGCTACAAATCGGTTTCCACTCCCTTTTCTTCCTTTTCTTCGACGCTCAGCGAATGAAAATCCACAGCTAAACAAGAAAATAACTTAGAAAGTTAGTTTTGCGTTGCAAAGTTTCGTTGGAAAAAAGGTGACATCATGATCCGTATATTTTCCTCATTTACAAGTTACAGAGGGGAATCCAGGATTCGCAATCTATGATCTCTGCCGACAGACAATTCATTGAGCAGGTAAGTGGGAACAGCAGAGGTTTCTTCACCGGTAATGAGTTTGTTGCATCAGGCAAACCAACTTTGAGAAAAAGAAATAGTCGAATCTCTTCAAGAAATCCACAGGCCTGTCCAATCACTCTCAACATCGTCATGCAGAATCCGAATCCTGTACGGGCGCATCAACACAGCACCACAAGTTTTAGTTGTTTGCACCAAATTCACGTGATGGTTTTCAGAAATCACTCGGAGGAGAGCGGATTTTAGTTCTTTGACTTTTCTGCACTTACGCTTGCAAATTACAGTGTACATAAACTCTGCAACAACAACTCTTCCAACTCAACAGAGACAAAATACCAACACCACCGTGAGCGGCTCTTTCTTTCGCTTGGCCAAAGGGAACGTAACCTGTCCGCAAATCACTTTGACACACGAAATTCACGGTTTGGTCCACGGAGTTCTATACAGCTTCGTGGTTTAGTCCATCTTCTGGCTTCAACCTTGGCTGCGTATAGCGAAGACTGATGCACTTCAAACAGCTGGATCATCCGGAGAATAAATATGATAAGTTTTGTCAGCGTGTCACTTCCAATATCCAGACGCGAAACCGGATCTTGAAACTTTGAGGCAGTGAGGTTGAAATCTGGTTCTCTGTTTTGATTCAGGTGGTGCCGAAAAACGACCACTTGACTCTGACGGAACAACCACGCTTTGCCTTGCAAAAAATGTGTTGGTTTACGTACTGCGACGCAACAAATGTCTTCAGAAAAAAAACGAAAATTGTGCCAGAATCTCATAACTGGCCTCGGACAATCCGACAGCAAATGATTTTTGCCTGGCGCAGAAAGGGGTTTTGTCGCGGAAAGTGTTTTCCAAACAGCGCAGCCGAAAAATTGCAACGGTCGTTTTCGAAACACGGAAGACAGACTGGTCATTCATTCCTGCAAGATTTGGCTGCATCGGAGGGAGCTCCAGGTTCGGACGCTTGTATCTTGTCCCGCAATGAATGGAACCGACGAGCACAGCTGAGTCTGATCACAGCGAGGAACACGACGCGGTTTTGTTTTTGCCTTTCAACCAAGAAAACAAGAACAGCGTCACAAATATCCGTACCTGCGGTCGTGCAGGCGTTGACACCCAATCGGAAACACACAAAGGGTCACTTGCACTGGTCAATTTAAGAAAGACACTTTTTTGTCTCTGCTTTGTGCAAGCCGCGTGTGTGTCACTTTCGAGGAAATATGGATACCTTGGACTGAGGCAACTTTCCCTCTTGCGTGTGTGTGTGTGTGTGTGTGTGTGTGTGTGTGTGTGTGTGTGTGTGTGTGTGTGTGTGCAGAAATTGAGATGCTGATGGCTTTTACGTCAGAACTGTATTTGACGCGTTGGCGAGTTTGGTGTCATTCACGCGTCACCAGACAGACTGCAGGCCACTTTCACAACGAGTCGTTCGAAACAGGTTTTGTGCGCAAGAAATCACTGCCAACAAAGACAACAATACATATCGTCGCTGTTTTGCTTTCTGACAGATTTCATCTTTTCTTGATTGACATCCTTTCACTGCATGAATGCGTTATATTATCTTGTTAACAATGTCTATTGTTATGTTGCGAAGTAACTGGCACCAATACACACAATTTACATTCTAACTACAATCAGATGCGTGGGCCTGAGTAATCTATGCCAAGGATCAAGTCATTGTGTTGCTTTATGAATGCTGCGCACAAATACGAACACATATGAATCTGGATCTGGCATTCATGATGACGTGAGAACGTGTCAACTTGATCCCAGACTCCAGGAAGGTGACAATGAGAAACTTGTCTGAGCCATCCTTGTGTCATCAGGTCAGAGACTGCATGGTTTTCTTCTTATTGCAGCTCGAAAGCACAGCTACCAGGGAACTGACCGGTTGAGCAGTGTAGTTTGTCCACTCAAGTCACAAAAGGTGTCTGCATGTGTGTTCTCCTGTTTTCAGACCCCCTCACCCACCAACCAAACACTGCTTGCTGAGACGACCTCCCATGTTTGCAACGCTTGTCGCGGCAAAAAAATGTACTGCTTAGCAGCGGAATCTTGTTCAATTTCACGCAAGGACATGCGTGTGCAGATGCACACCTCCAGCCCGTTCATCGGATTGACGGGAACAATTTGATGAGACAAGTCATTCCAACAAAAAGAACATCGTGAAGGTTCAAAAGTTCGGATGACACCCGTCAACACTTCCGAATGTACTGGCCGCACGCGTGCAGGCACGCAATGAGAAAAGAAGGTACTCACTGGGGCAGGAGTAGAGCTTGTTGGCCTGGCTGATGTCGCCGGGGCTGAGGCGCACGCGCTGCCCGATTTCCGGGCGGATGTTGGACACGCCGTCTCGCCGAGGTACGATCGTGTCCACGTACGTGCCACGCGAGAACGTGTTGCGTGCGTAGTGCATGATGCTCTCGAAGTCGTACGTTTCTCCTAGCGAGTTCACCTCACTCGGCGACAGCTTGTTGAAGTTGTACTCCTGTCCTAAAGGAAAGCTCAAATTAAGTACGTGTACGGATTTGCGTTTGGAGAGGATGCATGCATGTGGACTCGCTCTCTGGTTTTGGCAGTTGCTGAACATGTTTTTCTCACAGTTGTGACACGGCATGAAGAAGAGGATACTCTGCTCGTTAATTTGTGGTGATTAGAGGACACACAACACCTTGTTGGAGACGAGCACAATCCGATAACCTACACAAGTCGTGTCGAAAGAGGCACTCGTGCCAAATTATCCTGATTATCGCATTCTCCAGGTGACATGTGGAATGATGAAATGGGCAAACACAAACCGGTGAAGAGTTCGGTGTTTTGTCAACAGATTACACCTTTCGTGTGTGATCGTCTGTTCTTAGGTCTTTGACTACGAGTAAAATCGAGTTATTTCGTTTCGCACAATTGCAGTTTTGCAACAGCTCATCAGAAGAGTGTGTGATGAAACAGTCCCCAAGGTCCAACAAGAAATCACGCACGAGAGCGAAGAGAACATCAGACCAGTAGAAGCCAGCAAATGTGATTCTTCTCGTTGATGCGGGAAAATACTTTGTTGAGTACATTTGGAGAAACAACTGCATCTCCAGATCTGTCCTCTATTTGACCTCTTGGAAAACGAACTCCACACCACGTTACAATGCTTCTGTGTCGTTCCAGAGCACGCGCAAAAACTCGTTATCACGACACTTATGAGATAACTTGACCATTCAGGAATAGTGGTCACTGTGCACATCGAAGAAAAAGCAACCAAGTGGTTCCTCAGAACAATTTTCTCAACAAAAAATGAGCAGTGACGCACGTAGTTTCAGCTCGAGCTCCAGAGCTCAAGGTGATGCAACAGTTCAACAAAACAAAGACCACTGCACCCAGTTTCCGCGCGGATCCGAAAATAGGGTGAGGGGCACAGCCCTGGTTTGATCCCAGGGGGTGGTACAAACTACAACTTGACAAGAAAAGGCACCTCAACGGGGGCGGGGCAGGCAAAATAACTTTTCAGGGTCAAGCGCCCCCACCCCTCGACAGGTGAGAGGCAGGGTCGCTCGAAACCACAAACTCGAAATGCACACCGGAGAGCGGCTCACCTGGCATGATGTTCTTGTAGACGATCTGGACGTGGTTGTCGCGGTCGGGGCGCGTGTGCTCGTGCCAGAAGCCGACCACGTGGCCGAGCTCGTGCACTACGATGCCGAACTTGTCGCAGTTCTTGCCGATCGAGATCGCCTGCGGGCCGTTGCCGCGCTTGCCGACGAAACTGCAGCATCTGCATCATCATCAGGAACTATTGACAAGCGATATTCCAACAAGTGCAATTGTGTGTGTGTGTGTGTGTGTGTGTGTGTGTGTGTGTGTGTGTGGTGCGTGCGTGCGTGCGTGCGTGCGTGCGTGTGTGTGCGTTTAGGGGGCAGCACACACGGAATGAACGTTGCTGAGGGAACTCGAGCCCAACTCTTGCGCACAATGCATTCATCTCCATGACAATTTTTTCCTTGAAAGACATCGAGTGAAGTGGAACAAACAAAACAATCTCAACGGATATTTCAGAATCTTTCCATTCCACAAACAACGCGGTCACCTGAGCAAGCATTGTCTGTTTCTCAGAAATATTATGTGAAAAGGAAACATAAAAAGGACCACACCACACCATTCGTTTCGTTTCCCAGCAAAACCAGATATTGTTTCAGGCAGGTTAGAGGGGCAATTTACCAGAACAACCGAAACTTCGCACTTGGTTTATTGGCCCCGGCAAAGCCACCTGCATCGTAAAGGAACTTTTTGCCGTATCACATTGTTTACCCAGGAAAAATAATAAGTACACACGGGGTGCATTTGATCCTCTCATTTTGCAGGTGGTCACCAGACGCGCAGCAACACACCGGGTGTTTTCAGAATTAACGTGCGCACTAACGTGTGCGCACAGTGCATGTGGCGTGTTGGTTGCGGATTGTCGGAACCCTTTAGCCTCACCAAGCCTCTGTTCTGAAGGCTTTTGTACTACAGGAAAGATGTGAACCCAAATGCAATTGATTGTAGCCGTCTTTCATTTCGTACAAAAAGAATGAACTTTCTTTGCAATCCAAACTGAATCCCAACAGGTTGAAGTGCATCAACGGAGGAGAGTGTGTTCGGAAGTGGTGTGTGTGTGTGTATGTGTGTGTGTGTACTCACCCGCAGGGTCTCTCGGTGAACACGATGTAGTTGTAGTCCTGCGGCGTGCGCTCGACGAACGTGACGCACGTGTAGTTCTCCCAGTGGCGCATCGCCTGTTTGAACAGCGCCTTGTGCGCGCCTGCAAGACAAGTTCAATGTCCGAGATGAAGACTCAACCTGCTAAAGGGCACCAACCAAAGCGCCAACCAAATAGGGATTTTCGCGTCAGCTTTCAAACGCTTGGCGAACGCAGGTAGGTGACGGCGTTCCCCTTCCTCCCCTGCACCTCTTCGCCCCAAGATCCGCGTGAGCATCGTTGCACTGTCATTAGAATCCAAAGCGCTCACATGCACAATCTTTTGGACCATTGATTTCACGTAAACTTGCACGCAAAACCTCAAGGACCTCAGTTGACTGTCCGAGACCACGTGCGTGGACTGGGGAAACAGACAGAGCAAATTTCTTTGGCATTGTGTCGAAAAAATGTGTTCACTCCTTCAACGCGGGCAAAACAGTTGAGGCATTTTGCCGAACTCAACCAGCAATCGTTTTGTGCACCATCCATTCAGCATATTGAGGCAAAATGCGATCATCGAAGAGGAAAAGGCGGGCACCCCTGGATTCGTGGTATTGCCTATCTGGAGGGTCCGTCACAACATGGTACAAAATTCCGCTTGATCGTCTGAGACATGCCACAGGTTTTGAATCAACTTTTTCGAAAACACTCAATGCTGTACTGTGCGCGAACGTTTTGACGTCAATCATGAAAATCGTGAGGAAACGAGCCTGTCAGATGCAAACATCTCGAAAGGTGAATCTTCTCGAGACAAATGGTGCTGTTTGGACTGACAATTTGAAGCGGATTGAGCGCACACAGGCCCGTGAAGCTGCAAGTGGGCTTCTCGAGCTGTCTGCACAAAATTGATAGAATTACGCCCAACCCGGGAAACTCGTGTACAAAGGGTATTTTATGTTCCGAGATGAGGTTGGCAGGAACTGATTTGAACTGAATCACCACTCAGTAAGTTAATCTAATCGGAGTCAGTTATCTACTCAGAACTCCTGACAACTTGATTGTCTGTTCACATAAGTGGAGAACTCGAGTCTGGCTCCCCTTTGGAAGCAATCAGGCGCAATTACAAGTGAAGCTCACTCAAACAGAAAATCTCTCGTGGGCTGGACCCCACAATATGGCTGTGATTACGCTGAAAATCCATCACCGTTTGGGCTGGGAACACATCGGATACACTCCACGTGAACTTTTTGCCATGATTTTGAAGCTCAATCGTGCAGAAGATAGTTCATTGCTTTCCCCGTAGTTTTTCTTCTGCAAAGAAGACAATCATGTGAAAATTACTTGAAGCACCAACTGAACTCAGTACTCACCACTGAAGTTGGCTTCGATCTCGTACGGAATGACGCCGAACTCCCACAGGCGCTCCGGCCTGGCGGTCGCCGCCCGCTTCGCGCGGTGCTGACGACTCAAAGTGGCCTCAACACGGTTCACGTCCTGTCGTCGGGACTCGCGCAACCTGCAAAGTTGTGAACGTTGCAGTAATAAGTGTGCAAGGCTCAACAATCCACGCTCTTTGAAAGAAATCCACACGGCAAAATTCTGAAGGAGGACCCCTCAGTCCATTCTCCGAAAAAAGCACCGTCGAAGCAATCGACGAAAACACTCAGCAAACACTCGCCTTTTGTTCCTGTGCCGTCTGCGGCCTTGGCGGTGTTTTCCGCGGCGATGGCGCCGGTGGCGTCTGAACGCGCTGCGATGTCGCGATGGCAATGAAGACTTGAGCTCGGGCTGTTTGGCTTTACTCGTGAGGACGTCCACGGAGATGTCAATTGTTGGAAGTTTGTGCCGTGTCTGGATTTGGCGTTGTTTGGCAAGGGTGGTTTCTCTTTGCAGTTCGTCTCTGTCTAGGGCGATATCCTGGGACCAGCCAGCTACAAATGGTCGAACAATTTTTCTTCGTGACCTTTTCTGGCGTCCGTGTTTCACAGTCAAATAGAACATGAAAACGGGAAAGAGCACTTGTCTCATCCCTCCTACCCCACTTGGGGGAAATTGTCGCAAAACAAAAACAGAGATCGTTGACGTAGATCTCCTTCAAACCCACGCAAGTAAATAGGAAATTGTCGTGTGAAACGAGAAACCTTGTCAGTGTTGACACGTGCATCGCAAAAGTGTTGGTCTCACGGATCTGGACTTGGGCCCCAAAAATACGAAATCAGCCAGGCGAGTGAAATTTTTGTGAGGGTCGGGGTGGAGTGGAGAGGGCGGACAGGGTGAGTCTGTTAGAGGCGAACACCCTTGTAACCATGCTGCTTTTGATTGTGTAAGAAATGATTACTCTCTGTTTAGATTTTAATGATTTATTAAAATCAAACACTACAGAGTAACTTTACAGAAATAGATTCTGTAA
>JAAUXT010079604.1_pt1 | contig 27704 bp, 26 predicted proteins | sample 7278171 | NCBI WGS metagenome assembly JAAUXT01 (sample SAMN14350112, study PRJNA611818) | marine sediment metagenome | isolation source: surface marine sediment (1.8m) | place: French Polynesia: Moorea | collected 2018-08
CATTTCAATGTGCAGTGCAACAGTGTCAAACCATTTAAGTGACAACTGTAGACTAATTGCCAGTTAACCTCCGGTGGAGAACAAAAGTTGCCCCTGACGACGTGCCTTAATGGAAGGTCAGGGAACCCTCGTCAATTCTGCGGGGAATTCTTTCTTGTCTTTCGCAGTTATAAAACACGCGAATTGGCACCGAGAATCAACCCTGACGTCACGGCGCAAACAAGTGTGTTCGTTTTTCGCGCCAAATGCGCCACGGCACATCGACCTCTGGACGAACGCCGACGCAACTTCCGAACTCACCAGCGTTCGCTCCCACCGCGTGTGCACGTCCTGTTCTGCCCACCTCTTGCAAAGTGTGACCACACGCGGATGAATAAAAGCGTGTCAACACTGTCCAAAGGGCACTTTTCTCCAACAGCTTCATGCTTTTTTTAAAGGTGACGAGAAGACAGAGTCCGGACGACGGAAGACACGGCAACTTCGCATCAGGCACCTGCAGAACCCGAGGAGCAAGCTCTTTGAACAGCCCGGGCCGCCGCTACCGCAGGACGGGCTGACTCTTTGATCCCGGTTCCGCCGAGCAAGTCGCAACATCCATCTGGCGTGGTGTGGACACTGACCTCCTCTTTATCCTATGGGTTTTTGCAAAAGTCTCCCACGGAGGTGTATGTGGTGGGGTTGGAACACCCATGCACCTCCGGTGGCACAATTCCCTTTCGTGATGGCGGGGGAGGGAAGGTACGAGCCAAGATGACGTCCCTACCACCACCCCACCACTCCAGGATCCGAATTCGTTTCCTGACACAAAAACACTTGTGGAAACCACGGGTGAAAATGGCCATAAAGGGCCTGACGATTTAAAATTCTTCAAATCAAGCGATTTTTCTGTTGAATCGAACCAGTAAATCCCAGCTGATCGTAAAAAATAGCAAACTCTTTGCAATTTTTGGTGCTCAGTGAAACGGTTCGTATTTTTACGAGCACAAGGGAACGAACAAGGGAGCTGGAAGCGTTTCGGCGAATCTGCAGTGAGGTGTCAATGCTGCGAGATACGAGTCCCGCCGGACCAGAGGCCTCTGCCCGAAATCAACCCGTTCCGGACACGGGTCCGATAATCACCCACGATCAGCGCGCAATGTGAAACGCAATGTCACTCATTTCAAACAGAAAAGGAGTCTCCTATTCTCACACACGTGAAAGATACTCGCACGACACAGCACCAAAACGCACGCCTACCTTTTGTGCTCAATTTTGGGACACAAACTTGCACACTGTGTCGACTGCTTGCCTGATCGGAATTCATCTTTGGGACTCACAGTATTTCTCCATTCACAATCACGTCAGCAAAAAGAGCCAACACCAACAGTACACGAGATCCGAAGTGCAAGAAGCACCGAAACAACAAGAAATTTCAGCCGATAGATTAGCGTGCCTGACACTGTAGTCATGTTGTTCCACCTCGCACTTGCCTGAAGATAAGATTCGCAAACTGCAGAGCCCCGGCCACACGTGTGGACATCTGCGAAGAAACAAGCGTGCTCGTACTTTCCACGTCCGTCGGACCCCCCCCCCCCACACACACACACCGAAAAATTGGAAGAACACAGATTGGTCTGGGAGAAATTTTGGTGAGCACCATCCCCACCCCACCCCGCCTCCCGAGAACGAAGAGTCCAAACGTGTTGCGGACCGTCGTCATCGCTCGGAAATTTCGCTGTCTGGATCTACCGCAACATGTCTGTCCACAGCGCAGCAGCAGCAGCCGCCACTTCTGACCGATTTTCGAGCACAAATCCACTTGACAAGCCAATCTTCCCTCTCGAACCGGGCGGCGGCAAAAGGTCCTGGAAATCGGAGCCACAGGAGGAATATACATGATAATGGAGCCGCTGACGTCACGCCGCGGTGGCGGCTCGATTGAAGCAGCGCTCGATGCATACATACAAACCCATAATAAACGAGTATTAATCACAGTCGCTCTCGCCCTGCTCCCCAGCCCCCACTTCAAACAACCGTAATGGCCATCTCTGTGCACTGTGCATTTTAAGAAGCACCCCATGGGCAATCTGACCGAATTTAGTCTTTCTTCCTTGGCTCCCACGAGAAGCACTGAGGCGATTTTTGTTCTCCGAATCGGTGGGAGAAGCTGCAATACCTTATCCGTGCTGATTCCACAACAAGAGAAATCTTCCCTTGACAGACAACACCACGACATACAGCCTTCACTTCTGCGATATTCAGTGCGATAAGGGGTGATTTGGTTCGGTCCGAATGTTCAGTGCTATCAGCGGCGGAGTGACGCACACGAAGCCTCCGCTGACGACGCTGCCACACACTTGCTGAGGCGATTGGACGCACCAACAAGAACACAAACACGAGTTGACACGCGCTTCGGCGACGTCGCGGGTGGCTATATGCAACGGGGATTTTGTCACTCATTTTGTCGTGTTTTGAGACAATCTCAGCTTTTATTCGCTGTTGGGGGCGGGCACTTGGGAGGTTCTTGTTTGAACCTTGATGAGCGCCAGAGTGATTTCAACGAACACGTGCCGACGCATCCGCGCATCAGAGCGCGTGGAGGGGCTGGGAGGACAACTGAATCGGACACAGCCACAGGCCAAAAATAGTCCCTCTGCATGAATCATGAAATCAAAATCGATGCGGCGCCAACACGGTTCTAAATCGGTGAAATCGAACTTTTTTCAGGTCTTTTTCACCCGGATCAACCAAAATACGCAGCCCAAGCAACACGTTCGACCTGACTACGATTCCGAACAAACTGAGTGGGTGAACCCTTACTGCACTGCAGAGCAACAACTGCAAATGGAAGTCTTCTTGAACTGGCTGTTGATAATGTACACTCACGAAGCACAGAGTATTGAGTGGAAGACTGCGGAGGGAAGGGCGTTCTGCTGAAGAACGGAAACGGGATACTCGCGGCCTGTTTTGCAGCCCCTACACAAGTCAACAGGCGCTGCATCGTCGCTTGCGACGCAGTGCGCACAGACTTGCGCGGAGACGCGACGCAAGACGCACCCAGCGCCGTCAACATTTGAAAGTACTGTCGCTCCACAATGTTTCCAACCACTGAGGGCGTGTAATACAAGAAACACCGAAATTGAGGCATCGCTGAAGTTGTGGAGACCACAGCGATCTCGAAGACTGTTCGCCAGAGCGCAGAATCTGACGAAGAAAGTTTCACCTGCGGACTGCTGGGTTGCCGCAATACTTTTGTGTCACATCTTCCCGTTCGACCAACTTCGAAAAGCACGAGAGGAACAAATCCTTCGAGAAAGGACGGAACACTCCACGACATCGCCACAGGCTTTAGCCGATAGGCGAGTTACACAGAGGAACAACGTTGCTGGGCAAGCGGATCGTGTTGCAAATTCCTTATTGATTCCCTTCTTTTCACGACAGAAACAGATTTACGAATCGAAGCAACTGAGTGCGTTTCGATTCTTGAATGGGAAAGTCATCTCAAATATCCACTGGAATGTGACATGCCCCTCAAGAGGGTCATGCTTCTTTCCATTTGGATTCCCACTCCGCGGGGCCTGGTGCGTCCTGGGTCACCACCAAGCGCTTCTCAGGGGACACACGATATTCCGAGGTTCTTGGAAGAAAAGCGAATGGAATGATGGTCAACATGCGCCTTGCCGGCTTTGAGAGGTTTCGCGACAAAAATCAAAACGATATTCCTGCAAATTCTTTTCTGAACTCGCTTGGGCCTTCTCCATCATTCCACCGTCTTGGGTTGATTTGGCTGACGTCTGCGCTGATGTGGTGTGACAGATGGCAGTTTCCCCCGACGAGATGAGGGCACCATAACGCACAAAAAGGACATGCGCATCCTTGACACAAAATTTGCACAAATAATCGAGTGCGACCATCAGAAAATAAGGGACGTAGCAGAACCGGAAGCTGTGAGCAGTAGAACCGAAAGCTGAGAGACATCGACAGCAGTACCAGAAACAGAGACACAGCACAATCGACACAAGTTGCCAATGAAAGAGGCTGCTCGGTCCATAACAAGCTGTGCCGATTTCAATGAACTGCGGACATGAATGAAAAAATGCCCGTATTTATCGTATTCATTATCCTTTCGTGTTGCACTTCAGTTTCCTGTGACAGCAGTTGTTCTGCACAGTATCCAACTGAAAGTCGTTCTGAAAGGAAAACATGAAACGTTTTCTACCACAAAGGCATCCAACACGAAAAAATCCCAGGAAGTGCCGGTCGCACACACACACACACACACACCGCTGGCAGGTATCCACGCACACAGAGTCAACCATCGCTCTCCACACAACATCACAATCAAATCAATGGGAAGAAACCAGCACAACCACCAAACATCCACAGTACAAAAAGGAGTACAAAAAGGTTCAACCATTCTCCGTTTGTCGCTACACGGACACACACGCGCTGAAATGTAAAGCATGCTGCGGTGCACAGGTCACTCGACTCCCAGATCGACCAATCCTGATGGAGAACAAAGCGGAGACTCCGAGCCTCACGGAGGAAGGAGACCTCGACAGCGCGAGCACCGTCCCACACCTCTCTTTGTAACCCGCCAGGTTTTATTACAGCACCGACATTCCAGCGATCGCTCGGGATTTCCAATAAGCGCGACAACTATGTGTGATTATCCCCCCTCCCTGAGCCGCCCGGCTCTGCGCCGGACCCCGACGCCGCATAATTCTACGTGACGAGGCGGCGTGGCGACAGCGGGCCCGTTATTGGCGCGACCCGTGTGTACAGACCCAACTCGACGGACGTGTAACGAGCGGCGCGAAGTCGCGGCTGATTCCCGGAGGGAGGTCGCGTCTGATGAGCGGGACGACGTCGAGTCATCGCCTCGTCATCACGCGTCGCCTCTCGATCGCTGATTTCTGATTCAGGAGTGTGAAGGTGTCCGCAGCTGTGGTGAGGCATACGAACCCACAGAAAAGGATCCGGGTGACAGTTTTTAAAAGCAGTTCCACACGGGGCAGTTTGCCTGGAGACGTTGGAAAGAACCGGGTGTATGCAGTCACGCCAGCGCAGTTGAGGGACAACGTACCAAGTTGTTGACCACACAATGCCAATCGCCACATTTCTGACCCCAGTTGCACTGCGTAACACTGCCTCACGGGGTGTTGCTGTCTGTTGCTTCACCTGCCTCCACAACACAAGGCTGGACGGACACGTCTCGTAACGTCCACCCACATCTCCACTGTCATGTCCTGCGAGGGAACTCGTTTGGCTGACACCACACACACCACCACACAGTGATTGATTCCAGAGCAGGTCAGCGCAAGTGGCGAACGAACCAAGCCCTACGTACTTCCTGATGGTAGGAAAGGAGGTAATCCAGACCGAGGTGCTGTTTTGAGTTGAATCTTTCAACAGGACTGACACTTCCTCTGTTGCACACGCGTGAGGGACACTTCCGTTCAACTCCCACCGCGCAGACACGAGAACACTTCCTTCCGTTCAACTCCCCCATTGCGCAGCTTCTTGTGTGCAGTGGTCATGTCCCCAACTCGATAGCATCTTCCCACAAGAGGAGCATCAGGTGCCGCATATCACCAATCGTGACCTTCAAGTTGGTCACCCGACCATCTCAGCTTCAATTCCCCAGCCGTCCCCCCTGCCCCCCAGTAACAACACATTGCAACTACACATTCTGTGGGTGGCACTGAAAACTCGGTCATCTTTCTTGCGAGAGACAAATGCCGTCATTCGGGTGTATCTGAGGCAGGGATCTGGCTCGAGGCTGATACATCGCCCCGGCGCCCGCTCTCCACCTCCAGCGACGGACTCTTTCTCACAAACGTCGCCTCTTGATCAATTCAAGCCTCTTCCTCCCGAAATAGCACAGTGGATTCAAAACTGTATTACAGAGGCAGACACACTAAATCTCCGCTAAAATGCCTATCCGTATGCGACCTTTGTGAGCCAAGCAGACTATATTTAGAAAAGAAGCCTGAAAAGCTAACGCAAGTGTCGCTGAGGCTGCCTTCTGTCTGCAGTTGAGCGAGGCACCACAAAGGGGGAAGAAACATTTTTCAGTGTCATGGACTTTGCTTTGGTCTGGTCATTCGTTGAGAAATCTTTCCAAGCTGTTATTTGCTTTTGTCTGCAGGTTGGGCGCACAGTTGCCACGGACCACAGTCCCAGAACGAGTTCGGTGAGGGTGGGTCGGGAGTGAAGGGATGAGAATGAGTTGAGGGCGGGTGAGTGTGGGTGTGGTCAGGGGTGGAGTGAGGGTGCGTGGTTGTGGCGATGGGCTGGAGCTTGTGGCATCCGTGTCCATTCCTGCACAGAATTGTGGTTGCCTTTTGAGCAGTTGAGAAACAACAAACATTACAAAGAGCAAAAGTCCCCGTGAGTGGAATTCAACCAAACAGACAAAATGCTCGTAATTTCACACAATACAGAGCACCAATTCAGATCCATTTGGTCTCTCCACTTCGTGTTTCTACCAATACAAAACATCCCAACCCAAAGCACTAAATTTGGACGAAGTCCCAAGCGATGGGACAGAATCTTTAGACAAGAGGATCAACGTGACTCCTGCGAAAAGCACCGAGAAAATCCGGCAATCCCGGAGCACGCCGCGGGAGGAAGGCCACCGGCCACCTACGAAGCCGCCCCGTCTGCTTAAGCTTATGTTTACTTCTCTCATGCATTCAAATGACCCAGAGGAGCCGCCGCTAAAATCGTTAAGCCAACATGGAAATCCGCAGGGGCCCGGGCTGGATGCAAAGAAGTTGGTAAGTGAATCAAATAGCTGCCTGCATTTCGACCAAATAAAGTTGAAGGAGTCACACCTGCCAGGTGGGGGGTCTGTTGTCCAAACAAGGTGTCAATTCCAATTTATGTAACCTTTCAAGGAAACAGCGTTCCTGCATTGATCAGCATTGCACAAAAGCACGGAAAACACAGACGGCAAGAGCACCAGTGACCCACCGAGATTTGTTCCTTTCCGATGGAAACACACTCCATCGCAACGAGTGCAGAACCTCCTACTTGTCAATTGCTCCTGCAAACCGGTAATTTTGATGGCAAGGTTGAGCCAGGCCGGGTTCACCGTGAGTGCGGCAGCTTTGGAATTTGGTGCTTCCTGTCCAGTGTCCGCTCAGTACTGGACCCAGGGGCACTGCGCGCATCCAGGGGGCCAAAGGCCGGGAACACTGGACCCCATGCGCCCTGTGCACACCCATTTGTGCTTGTTGCAGGAAAAGTCCAAGTTGAAATCAGTTCCAAGCTGCGGTTCACCTCCACTCCGTGATCACATCCTGGATCCGCGAATGGGACCGGTTGGTTCTCTTGGTTCTGTACGTGCACGGAAACCAGAGACCCTGCCAGTGCAGTGCAGAAGAGTTGCTTCTCAATAACCAGACTGCACTGCATCGGTTGTTGATTCGGGACCACTCAATGGTAAGACCGTGCTTACCAACGTGTGAAGCACTTTTTTCGAAGTTCGAATCAAACAAAACACACACAAGAGAAATCAATGCATCCGGACCTTGGGGTGCGCGCTGTACTCGGTGAATACGGTAGAAGCGCCACAACAACGCTTTGCAATTCCTCGCCCCTCGCGGCTGTAATGAGAAACAGTGTGACATCTGTCAGAACCCACCCTGAAAGCAGCGTTCACATATCCACAGTCCCTTTGCGCGCAAATTGAATTATTCGAGTGGTCTCCAGTTAGACGACTCACTCACCCGGCGTCTCTCTGTGTTGACCAATCACATGTCCGCTTCGCGGCCCGTTCATCCGATTAAAGTGGAACATGTTGGAATTCTGAGCGTCTGCCTCCCGACCAGGCGGCCGTGGCCTGCAGTGTCAGAACCGTCCATCTGCAGCGGAATCCTCTCACGCTGCTCCAGCTTTGGGCGAGGCGAAAAGGCGTCAAAAGCCGCCTCTGCGCGCCCATGTCAGGCAGGTTTTTTTGAGACACCGCAATCAGGCACTTTCAGACGTTTCAAAGCTGCTGAGCTGCAGTTGAAGGCAAATAGTTACAGATGCATTCATCAGGACTGGGAGCGGAAGGAGCCACAGTCGGAGATAGCGCTGCTGCTACTGGTCGTCGTATCAGCTCACTCGCTTTCCAGCCGTCAAAGCGGCCATCTCGTCCCTCACGTCTCGGGAGTTCTTTTTTTGGCAATCCATGTGTGTGTAGATAACAGAGCGGTTTGATTTCTTGTTCCCGTCCCAGTCTGTCCGAATTCGAGTGTTGCACGGTTTCTTCTTGGCAAGTTGATCACGGCTGTTTCTCGATTTCTCTGTGGTCGGTCGCCGTCTGCGTCAGTTCTGTCAAAGCTGAGAAGCGGGTGTGAACCTCTCCTGAATGTGTGGAGAAACAAGTGGTCACTGCACTCCTTTTTGCTGCAGACAGAGAGTGAAAGAAATGTTGCCGCCGTGAAGGAGCGCAGCACCAGCGCCCCCTGACTCCGCCCCCCCCCCCGAGATCTGTACCACGAACGCAACGCGCTGCGTGTTACGAATTCCAATCAGCAAAGCGGTCATCAATTGATTGGGGGGTAATGCTAGTGGGATCCATATGTTTGTTCGACATCCATGGCAGACAAAGCGCCCAAGCTCCCCCTTCGCAGAGGAGGGCGATGAATTTCCCAAGGTTTTACGTCACAAATTGATCTTCTTGTCATTTCACTTAATGAAAAAGACTCAAGAAATCGAAGGCTTCTTGATTGGAAAATCATTTGATGCCTTTTTCGCGGAGAGCCAGTTGTTGAGATTCTGAAAGAAAATGGCGCATCCGTGTGACAGTCCGTCCGATCGACTTGTCACGGGCCATTTTCGGCTCCCAACAGCTTTGCTCATTAGACGCTATTAGTCCTCAGAGATTGAACGCAGGCTTCTCCCACGAAATGCAACATTCAGTTTGAAGGCCTCAGCGAAAGACACCTCTGAGTCCCACATCCTCTGCTGGGAAATTTACGAACAAATCCACAAAGACAGTCACACGCAAAGGTCCCCTCGATAGCCGGCCAATGAAATTCAGTGGGCCTCCTGATCGACCGAGTTGTCACTGTCTGACGCATCAAACGCTTCTGATTCAACCCGCTCATGCTCGCTGTTCTGGAAGGAACACAGCATTGGAGGGAGATAGCGAAACTAACGTGGGGACATGACTTCTCTCCGCTTTGGCAAGGGCCTGGCTCATTTTGCAATCTCAGCCATGTTTTACGATGTCAGTGATTTGGATGTGTGTCTGTCAAGAGTATGGTGCCATGCGTCACAAATCGGCGTTTCGTTGCCTGGCAACAACGCAATCAAATCCGAGTCGCGGCGGATGATCAAACCGCGATAGGATTTCGCAATTTACAGATCTGGCGTTAAGAGGGTCAAATATTAGCTTTTACTATTCAGCATTGATGTCGTAAACTGCAACTGGGAGTGAACGAGAGGCGGCGGTTGGAGAACAGGGCGACAGGTCGGGAGAAAGTGCCGGGGAAACGTCGATAAGACCGAGTTTCCCTGCGCCACTCCGGTAGTTAATGAGATTTCAGATCGACACCACATCACCGCATCAGCAATTATACCCTCCGCGACGGGCATTGTCCGTCCACGCGGACTGTGTCCACGGTGAATACTGTCCTGCCCCGCACTTCGCATCGAGCACCGACCCCGCAATGACACCGACACGAGGCTCTCCCAGCTGATGCCTGTGGAAATTGACTCGTTATCTGCGTCTGACATGTGCACTCGCTCTTCTGCAGGACGCGGCTTCTACACTTTTCTCTCCGCGCAGGTTTCATTCGATACTCGAGTCAGAAAACATGGGTCCATCGCAAAAGGACGCCGCTGCAAGCAAGCCGGATCAACTGGTCTCCATTCGAAATCAAATTAGTCTCAGATCACGGCTGAGTAGCAAGTTTCTCTGCAGAGTCCCACTGCTTCACTGTGGCTGCAGCGTTGATGTCGTCTTTCACGAACAGACTTGGGACAGAAAAGTGTTGGTTTCTTTTTCCATTGCGACCACGCAATATTTCTCATATGTCCAGCTTTAATACCTGAACCTGTTGCGGGAAGGTTTTGCGAAAGGAGCAGAGGCAGATCCAGGGTGGGGCCCGATTCCGTTTGGAGGGTGATCCCTTGAGTTTGAAAAGGCAGTTTTTTTGCACCTGCAGCGCCAACGAGAGGGACTTCTTTCTTTCTTCTTCTTCTTCTTCTTCTTCTTCTTCTTGTGTGTGTGTGTGTGTGTGTGTGTGTGTGTGTGTGTGTGTGTGAGTGTGTGTGTATGTATGTGTGTGCAGGGGTTCTGGGAGGGCACTTCCGGCCAGGGAACTTGCCCCGAGTTTTGAATTCCCCAAAGAACCTACCCTTCCCTCCCTCATTTATCAAGACCCCGTCCACAGAGAGCGACGCAAGTCAAAGGGCGGTGCGTATTCAACACTCGAGTCGAAAATCCGAGGATACAGCCTGGTCCCCTGAACGTGATTTCCAAGAAGGGCTCCATTCCTGCGGCGGCCCGCGGTCCCAGTGCGGCGGCCCTGCAATGCACCACGAGAAGCCAGGCGCCGATCCAGGGTTAGCAAGGGGGAGCAACACCTCGCGGGGGGGGGGTGAAGTTGTGAACTCAGCTTCAACAATTTTCCAGGGAGAATGGTTGTCAGAATATAGCGAGTTTCCTGATGGCACAACACACGTCGAAGACCATCGTTTCAAGACAGACAACAACGGTCAAAAGGTTTGTTGCGCACGTGGCAGAACATTTGGTATTTGTTTCAGAGGTCTTGGAAGCTGAACCTTTGGGGTCCCCCTGGATCCGCCCTTGGAAGCGAGTGCTGGTGAGGCGGACGGGCGGGCGACGGCGATAAGCGAGGCCGAACGCGGTGCAGAACCCAGGGACTCCGGTGGGCATCATCTGATAAGAGGAAAGGGCGGCGTGCGTGCAGCGGGAATGCGATCCAGAGCTGAGCCTCGGGGCAACGCCATGAATGTGGAAGAGCAATATTCACCTGTGACACACAAGTCGATGTGCTGCAGTTTGTTTCTGCACGCAGCTCATCCTCGCCCAAAAAGCCGTCAGTTTCACCCGGTTCTTGTCGGACAAGTGTCCACAGCTCACGCGTGAATGGGGAACACCTGCAGCTTGGTTTGGTCACGACTGAACACACGCCGGCTGCGAGTGCCTGCCTGAAAACCGCTGTACGAGGGTTGTCCACGAATTTTCCAACGTCAAGACGATTGGCGAGATGTAGACCTGAAGCGTAAAATTCGTGGACAGCCCCCGTACATGAGGTTCCTCACCACAACCAGCCTTCGCCAGATCAGTGAACTTCAGACTGAGCTTCACTTCCGCCCACTGACGATTATCACACTTCTCATCAACCTTGCATGGAAAATGCAGTGACTCAAGCTCAGCTGCCTGAAGTTTTCAGCCGTAGTTTCCTTGGATGCAGTGAAATGACTGATCTTGTCGCTGTGGAACAATGGTCGCCAACAGTTGATGACGTCTCAATGCCGTGAGCCCCGCGGGCATTGACCCATTTTCCTGGTTCCAACATGACGCAAACCAACGTTCAACGTGGGTACACAACTGAGAAAACTCCTGGTGGGCAGTTCTCTATCTACGAGGGGCGTCCAAAGAGATCCTTTCGACGACTTTTTTAAGACAAACGCAATGCCTGACATGTGAACAACTTGTTTTAATGATACTTAAGTATGCCAACAGTATGCCAACAATGTTTTTATTTATGCCAACAATGGGAAACATGTGTCAATGATCAATTTCGCATCGGAAGAGACAATTGATTTGCGAAGTTGCTGCTGACTCGGGTAGCCAGCGACGACGAATGACTTGCTGGAGCGATTGTTTGAACTGACAATTCAACCTTGAAGGCGATCGCAATTTTTTGTCGCAGAAAGTCAATGTTTGAACCAACATTTGTACACAGTGACGACTCACTGAACAGACAATTACTGGTCGACTTGAGGGTTGTCAGGCCTCAGTTTGCGGATACCTTCGAAGTACTGACCGTCCGCGAGTACACATTTGCACCAATGATCTGGCAGTTCCAAAATTGCTTTCTCATACTCATTTGGCGTGATGTCATCGATCAGAATGTGGGCCACTTCACCCTGGAGTGCAGCCAGATTGGCAAAGCGACGCCCTCGCAATTCCCTCTTCAATCTCGGAAACAAGTCCGGGCTGTACGCCGGGTGGGGGAGGAGGTCGATGCCGCACTCCATCAGTCTGGCTTGAGTCATGAGGGCATTATGCGCAGGTGCGTTGTCTTGATGAAGGTACAGCTGGTGTCTGCGGTCTGAATCACCGGGAGGAGCAGCCCACATTGTTGGTCTCCTTTTCCTCACCGCCTCATGCCCCAAGATCTGGCAGTACACAAATCTGTTCACCGTCCCCTGAACAAACTCGAAGTGGATGACGCCTGCATCATCAAAGAAAGCGACCAACATGGTCTTCTTTTGCGAGCATCCACGCAGCGCCTTCGTCGGTCTACCTTGGACTCTTGAAACCCACTCCTGGCTCTTGTGCTTCGTCTCCGGATCATATGAATAAATCGAACTCTCGTCACTGGTAACAATTTGCTGGAGCACAGTGGGATCATCAGCAACCATGTCAGTGCACTTCTGAGCTGCCTCAACATGCTTCTGGCATTGCTCCTCGGACAGAATCTTCGGGACAAACTTAGCAGCGATCTTAGTCAGCCCAAGATCTTTTTTCAGAATGTTATGAACACTTCCAGTACTCACACCACACTGAGCAGCAACTCCTCTCATGGTGAAATGCCGGTCGACAGCGAGCAAAACCTTGATCTTGTTGATCATCGCAGCATTCCTGGCTTTGCGGGGACCACCACACCTTGGCCGATCGAGACAGGAACTGTCAGGGTCATCGTCAAAACGCCTCACCCACGAGCGGACACTTTGTTGGCACAAAGTGTTGGTGCCATGCACCTGGCGGAGCTGCTCCCAGATGTGGACTGGACTGATCCCTTGACGGTGTAGAAACCAGATCACGACACATTGGTCAGTCTTGCCTTGCTTGCCACTTTTGAACATGCTGCAACACAGTCAATTGTCCGTTCAGAGAGTCTCTGCACAACTCAATCTCCATCGGCACGAATTCCTTGTCCAAAGTGTGTCACTCTGCATTGCGACTAACATGCGATCAATGCATGGAGATAGGGAAATCGCGGCCACTCCGCAAAGTCCGATTTGGTCGACATACAAAAGTGTCCCAATAGTCAGAAAAGACTAAACTTACCAGAGGCTAAAATCTGTTGCAACAGGCGCTCTACCAGTTGCGCACTTTGCGCAATTTTGGTACAAATCAGTTGCGCGCAAGTGTCACAAAAAGTCGTCGAAAGGATCTCTTTGGACGCCCCTCGTATGCGAACACGCTTTCTTTCACAACAAACCCACGTCCCGTCTGACGAATAGCAACGCACAGACAGGCGGCACGTCGCGAAATTGCAGAGGAACGGCTTGTGTAAAAGCGCAGATTACAGAGCTTTTTTGGAAGTTGTCTTCACAGCAGGGCCGACGGCAGCGGGAGATCCTTCACTGTCCTCTCATTAACTCCGCATCAGTGAGAGGCGCACGAAAACAAACAAGCCGAAGACAAGGCAGGTTGTCTCTGAGCGGAGGCGGAGAGAACGATTGCAGTAATGCCTCTCAGTTCTGGTGGAGGGGCCAATTCCGTGTTTTCACGCAACCTTAAGAAGCTCAGTGTCTGAATGTCAGAGATCAACATTCCAAGACGCTTGTCAAAGGCTTTCACCAGGAGAACCTTGCGTGGAATTCGAAGACGTGGGAAGAACCCTGCCCTCTGCACCATACTGAGTGGCCAGTGTTAGTGACACAGTCCAGCCTCAAACCAGCAGCAATGGTAAACACTGTGTCCCTCCGCCTGGACTCCCGTTGTTCCGTTACGACTGAATTTTTTGATGGATTGCGACAGGGGGGAAAGCCCCGAGTTCACACACAAAGAATCCAATGGCCTGGGCCACCGAACCTTGCAAGGCCAACATTACTATCGAGAGTAAGCAAATTATTATGGATCTGGAGACGAGGCAAGAAACGGATTCTCCCTGGATGTTTGTGAGAAAGACACTCTGTGAGGCGATCTCAACGCCTTTGGTCTGGCGCCTGTGTACGTGAGTTGCAAATGCGAGGTCCTTTTCAGTCTTCTGATTGGGACTTTCCGAAGAGAACAAGAGCAAGAACACGAGTCAGTGCAGACACCCGCAAGACCTGCTAGGAACTACAACATTGTGGGCAAAAGTAAACCAGCATTCGAAATCTTCTGGTGTTCTGAAAAGTTGCCATCTCGGGTGGGCTTTCCTGTTTGTTCTTGCAAGAACGATTGCGGTCCGTGCACTGTCTTGCTAAGCTACCGGCCCCAAACATACGCCACACGAACCTGATCCTGCGAATGGGTCCAATTTCTGGTCACGACTCGGCAACGTGGTTCTTCAGTCCAGTCAAGGCGGCGTCTCCATAGTCTCCACGTTGTCCTGCAGCCGCCAGGCAGCAGAGCGTACCAAACCTTGCTTCCTCAATTGGACGTGACTGACACACACGAAAATAAGAATCGACATTCCAAGAGCTCAGGAGGCAAAGCACTCCACATGGCTTGAAACAGCGCTGGGTTCTTTTCTACGAAGCTCACGAAACTGCGACACAGCGCCGAGGTGCCCCGAAGGAAGAACAAGGTTCGGACACCGGCAGATTGCGCCCGATGACCCTTTGAACTTCAGCGGCCGATGGAACGCAGAAGCCCGCAGCAGCTCTCGGCGCCTCGCATCGCGCAGCCTTCTCGCTCTCCGATCAAAATCAGAGGCTGTAGCCAACCTGCCGCGCAGAATTCAATTGGATTTTCAGGAAAACACATCCTCTCGCCGGAGTCGAGTAATCACCCGCGGATGATCCGCACCGATTACTGATAAGGTAATTTGCGCTCCATTTGGAAACTCGAGTAACTCGAGGAGGGATGTCTGCATTCTTATCAGCAGGCTCCGCGTGTGTGTTGCACGCAGCTCACTTTTGCTGTGGAGGGGACAAGAAGGTGGGATCAGCTCTGTTTTTGGTTGACGGATTCTTGAATGACTTCCACTCAACCGTGTTGTCCGATGTCGTTTTTTCAGTGAACTTGCAAGAATGTTCTTTGCTGCGACCACAGCAGACTTCCTGCAAATTCTCTCCTCCGATTCTTGTTGACGCGGGCCCACACGATGCCAGTGTGACGCGGGCCCACACGATGCCAGTGTTCCAGCCCTCGCAGCCTGCGTGCAGACACAGAGCTCGCTGCTGTGTCCAGCAGTGCTGCACCACGACCGCTGAATCGAAACGCCCCTATCTGGTCACATCAAGGCGATTCGTACCGAGGCGGTGTTGGACCATAAACAGCAATAGCCCGGTGCCACAGACCTGCGGGATCCCTATCAATACTCACGAGGAGCCGGGCAATGCTGCATCCAATAATAACCTTGTAAAACCCGGCGTACTAGCCACGGGACAACGGCCCTAAGTGTTTTTTCATATGATTGCTTCGCATCATTCGCCAATATTTTGACCAATATTGTCGCGGGACAGAAATATCCTCTCGTCTCCTTCGCACCGGGTCCGTGGTCAACCAACAGCGTGTCTCCTTCGAGTGCTGTGCTGGTGTCTTTGCTGGGAGAATGGGGCCTCAGCGGCGCGGATGCAGACTGAGGAGCACCTGGTTTCACAATCAGGTTCTTGAACAAAAGTGCTCGAATCTGAATCCGTTGAATCCGTGGCGTTTGCGCATTTTGGAAGCGTGTTCGTCTGAAAACTGGAAAAGGTACGAGTATTCCCGACCGGCTCACTGCGCACTCATGACAAACACAGTAAAACAAAACTTACCTGACCAACAAAGTAGAAACTCAATCCACGCGCGTGAGTTGTTTTCCGCACGGTAGGCCCACCCTGTCCCGAATTTGTGTCTGTTACGGAACTGCATGTTTCTACTTTTGTTTGGCCACTTGTTTGAGTTCGGCGGCCACCTCCTGCAGGCCATGCTCGTACAGCGAACCTGCAAGGTTTGGACAGCACAGCCAAGGCCACCACGTCACGACGAATTCCGATGCTCCAAGGCTGGGATCCACACGCCACACGCTTCCCACGCTCCAGCCCTGGTTCCGCTCACGACAAAGCGGTGCGGAGTTTGGGAAACGAAGCAATCGAGTGCAATACCCATTCACAACAATCAGCCGCCGAATGTTTTCCCTCATCCGCGGTGTTCGACGCATGAATCTGATCTCGCTGCCACTCGGCGCAAGTGTCTGGAAATGACAAAGCTGAGACAATCACAACCAACTCTGACACCAATGAGAAATTTCACAAAACTTTGTGATGGTGTAAACGCGTGTAGAGGAGGGTTCTGCTTCGTGAACTTGCAATCAACATAGCAACTCTCGATCAAATACTTTTGTCAAGAAGTTCCAGGTTTCAAACATGCATGACAAGGGAGTGTGTAAAGAACTACGGGTGCAGTCGACAAACGAGCGAGCACAAAGTGGCACACGATTGTAGTACCACAGGAAAGCATCATCAGAGTCATTTCATCGCAGTTGGTTGTGTTTACCGTCCTGACTGCTCGTCGCAATCTTGCAGCACAACTTCTCTCATCCAGAGCAAACATATATTTCCCAGCATCCAGGGAGTTGCGAAACGTTATTAAAAACTCGAAACCTCGGGACATATGGAACTCCTCAGCAACCAGAGGCAATTGGAAGCTCCTCGTCTCCAACGCAACCGTCGGGGGAGCGAAAACGGCGAAGAAACCAATTACCGTGGCAACCGTGGGAAGAGATGGGCCCAAATAAGCTGTGTGTTTGGATTCTCAAAACAGAAATGTAGCTGCAGCGCTGACGCTGAAAAAGAACATGACATTCTTGTGTGAAAGATGTTCACATCAACTCCAATGGGAACAACTGTGGTACTTGCAAGGTTCCTTTGAGCACCTTGACAGGTTCCCAACAGACGAAACAAAAGCTTCGCTTCCCCAGGGACCAAAGGTCTCTTGAATGAAGCAAATTTCGGTGGCTCGTTCGGTGTATCGTGCGAAAGTAAGTCTTTCTCGTTGCAGTGAGTGACAAATGCACGCAGTACACGACACACGCGTTTTCTATTTCTGTCTCCAGCCCTAAAACTGCATCGCACAGATCTGGACTCGGGCTTCTCATTGCGGATCCGTGAGCCTCTAATTTGCAATCACAATCTGTGTGTTCAAATCTCCCGCAGAGCTTTCCGCTCACCGCTTCGAACATTGTCAGAATTTATTCTTTTGAAATAGCGCACAATTCAGCACAGATTCCGCCGAGGCGAGTCCAATTCAGCGTCTGCAGCGAAGATCAATATTTGCTGAACTTTACAGCGACACAAGATGTGCTCGCCCTAGTTTCCTTTGTGCAATTTATTATTATCCTGACGACAAAAAACTTCTTCCCTGCATCGCGGTGCAATTCTATTTTTAATTCCCAGCTTTCCGTGCAAAGGCGATGAAATTAAGTTTCAGTGAAATCAAGTGCAGAGGACGCCTGAGGAGTTGTGCACTTTCAGACTCAGTGGGAAATCCAGAAAAGACCCTCGCTTCCTCGATCGCTTCCTTTTGCAGTTGCAACACGAAAGTTGACTCGTAAAGAACAACGAAAGCGCACACTGCACTGTGTTGGCATTTCCACGAAATTCTCTAAGGGGATGGGGAAAGAAACCGACTCTGATAACAAAATCTTCTGCACGTGCGAACCAGTTTTATTTTTCTTTTTTTGGAGGGGGGGATCACGTGATAGTACGAGGTTCGTCAATTAAGATTGCGCTGATCGGGCATTTCTCAGACATTTTCGGACTTTTTCTGATTTCGTGTTCACAAGTGTGTCCCCGAAGGATCTGTGCATGATCTTCCCAATGTGATTGAAGTGTTGGACACCTGGGGTCATCACAAATGATCTGAGAAGTGGGTCATGATCCCAAGGTCGCCGCAGAAAGATTGTTTCCATGTGAGAGCCATCACTGAAGGTTTGCTTTTGGATTACGGAACTTTTTACTCATGTTTTGCTCATTTATTGGACGTTTCTTGTTTTGTGTTGTGTTGACACTAATCCTGTTGAAGATGCCTGGAATGCAGAAGTACAAAGAGCAGCGTGTTGTGCTCAAATTTTTGATCACAAAAGGGTCCAAACCAATTGACTGTTGGAGGCAATTGCATGAAGTTTTTGGGGATGCTGCAATGAGTCAGACCCAAGTGCGAGTTTGGCACAGAAGGATTCGAGGAGGGGACATGTGTGTTGATGACAAAGGAAGGAGTGGCCGACCTCGGAGCAAGCGGACAGACGAGTTGACTGGGCGTGTCCAGGAGTTGGTGAATGAAGACCGCAGGAAATCAGTGAGAAAAATTGCTCAAAAGACAGGTGTCAATCGGATGACAGTGCACCAAGTGTTGAGAAAGGATTTGAAGATGAACAAGGTTACTTCTAAGTTTGTTCCACGTGTTTTGACACAAGAAATGAAAGACAGGAGAGTGCATGACTGTGAAGAAAATCTGCGAATGTTCCAGGAGGATCCCCATTTCCTTGAGAAAATTGTCACAGGGGATGAAAGTTGGGTTTCTGTGTTCGAGATGGAAACAAAGAAGGCTTCAATGCAGTGGAAATTTGTTGATGAGAAGAGGCACCAGAAGGCTTTGAGATCCAGATCGACAAGAAAAACAATGCTGACATGCTTCTTTGATTTGAATGGGATTGTGCAAATTCATTTTTTACCACGAGGAGAGACTGTCACAGCTGAAAATTACTGCAAGGTGCTTCGTGTTTTGAAGGAAAGGATTCGCAAAAAACGTCCATTGTTGTGGGAGTGAGTTGAGGGGCCTGACTCAGACCACACTTTTTATTTGCATCATGACAATGCATCCCCTCACACAGCAGATGACACCATCAAATTTTTGGAGAAGTCAAACATCAGATCCATTGTTCATCCACCATATTCACCGGATTTAGCTCCGTGCGATTTTTTTTTATTTCCATATCTGAAGGACAGACTCAGAGGGAAGACCCACAGGAACATTCCAGAACTTCAAGCTGCTGTGGAGAAGGTCCTGCATTCCATTCCAAAGGAAACTCTTGTGCACACCTTTGAGGACTGGGCAGTGCGCTGGCGCAAGTGTGTACTCGCAGGAGGCAATTATTTTGAAGGCCAACGCATTGGCAACAACATCAGAGTGGAGACTTTTGATCCAGAAGAGTCTTCAGAGGACTCCTCAGAAAATGAGGATTGAGTGACAGACTTTGGACGGACGAACCACACGATTCTGCGTCACCTCGCAGTCATTTCTCAAAGTTTCAAAGTGTTTTTGGCATGAATTTGTTGCCTGTTGGCATGTTGGCATGTTGTGACTGTTTATTGGCATGTTCTGAAATGTTTTATAAAGTTTTTTGCAGTGCAAAGCAAAATGCGTCCGATTTATCGCCGAGCAGCGCAATCTTAATTGACGAACCTCGTACGTCCGTTCCTCAATCATCGCGAAGAACGCTCGATTCTTCGTGCAGCGGGCACGGTCCGGTAACTTGTTGCTGTGTCGCCACACGTATTTCTGACGAACAACCAAGGCAGCATCTGTTTGGCTTTGGCTTTTTGCTCTTCTCGAACCAAAAAGACTTCGAGCCCGAGAAACGTATCCGCGTGCAAATCAATCTGGTCAGGCGCCCCTGGAACAGAGCGAGGTTCCTCGCGGCCGGGCAAGCGTTTCCTTGACAACAATTAAGTTGGGGGTTTGAGTGGAGTGGTTCTGGTTTGTTCCTTCCTCCTGTAAACAAATTAAAAGGTCTTTCTTGCGGAGGTTCCATCAAAGTCTTCCTTGTAAGGAGCAGGAAAGATGACTGCGTGATTACACTGAAAAAGCACGCGCCCAACCGCATCGCTTCCTCGCGACAATTCCGATTCTGCTGCCAGCAACAACCACTCGAGTGCGGACCAGAAGCACTGGGTTTCCGACAGCGTTCTGGAGCATGAATTTTTGATGCGAGTGGAGGATTACTCTGTGCAGAGGGGAGCCTGTTAAATGTAAAAATAGCCGCGGAATAGTAGAAATGCGTAATTCAATTCGGTCCTTCATTCTCCCTGATGACACAACGAATTCCACGTCAGATTGAGATCTCATATCTGCAGCAGAACGCCTGCAACCAGTTTTGCTTTTCCACGTGCTTCGGGCTTTCTGTAAAGCAGCAGTGAGTGATCTCCCTGTATTTGAGCGGGGAAACGAGAAGACTTACCAGTGTGCATACGCTCTTCACGAATGTCGCGGTGTGAGAAGCAATCATTAAATTCTCGTACCTTCAGGTCGCATGTGGTGGGGAAGGGGGAGGGCTCTTCACAGTCTTTTCCCATGTGACAGAAATCTTTTGTGATGAAGAATTGCATGGAGGTTCCGCTCATCTTCACCGGCTTCGGATTTGAAGTTCAAAAGCTTCGTCTCGCAGACTGTCAAACTTGCTTTGCTTGGCAGGAATTTTTCACGCCAAGCCAAGACATATTGGCATCAAAGGTTCACCTTGCAATCTTGGCTTTCCCCACTTCACAAGAAAACGTTGGCAGTTTTTGAGAAACAGTTGGCAAAACCGTTTAAAAACATTTTTCCAATGTAAAATTGCAACCGACAACCTACAACGTGACGTCATGAAACGAGCAACAGTGAATGTTCTCTGTGCATCTGGTTTGTCTTGAAAAAACAAAGCTGAAAGCACGGAATTGGTCCTTTCGCAGCCGACACACGTGCAATTCACGTTGCCAAAAGCTGGCCTTGCCCTCGCCTGTGTGCAAGGATTCGCTGGAAAAAAAGAGAGAGGCAGGATTCAAAATTACCATGAGCATGACCATGCAGAAGCAAGCTGCTTCAGCCTTTTGTAAGTAACTTACTGCTTCTACCTTCGTCAATTGATTCAATGCGGAGTCCCCGAACGGCACGCACTGTGTTCAAAAGATACTCCAATAGAAAGCAAGGGATCCGCTTTTTGATTAAAGATATGAAGAAGGCCTCAGGGTTTTCTTTTTGTGTGCCTGCCGCAACGGCAGAGAAAAGGAAAGGTGCACGTCGAGGTATTGCTTTTGTCAGCGAGCGTGCGTGCTATTTTTGGGCAGAAGGAAAAAGGGCTTCGCGCGCTCTCTCTCCTCGATCGCTGGTTCGTCAGCTGCTGAGGCTTCAACACCGACCGTACTGTACGGCTGTCGAGTGGATGCAGCCCATTAGCGCACATATTCACATGAACATGACAAAAGCCAAAGCTGCATACAACAAGTCTCCCCAATGATTCCCTGAACACATTTCGTGCGTGTGTGTTCTGTAACACGACACGCCCGACGAACTGTGTGGACTTACTGCATTTATGGACATTGCAATTTTGTACTTGTTGGTTGTGGCAATAAAGTGTCCGACTGCTTACGAAAGGTTGCACGTCATTCGTGCTCTGAGGTCAGCCACACTTCTATGTGTGTGTGTATTGCACACACACACACACACACACACACACACACACACACACACACACACACCACGGTGACGCCGTTTTCACGTGTTGTACTGAACACAGGCTGCAGGATTTTCTCACGCAAAGCTGCACCAAAAGCTTCCCAAATATGGCAGATTGTGCTGACAAGTAACGAGAAGCACAAGAATGCTTTGAGGAATTGAAAAGATCTGGTAGTGAGGCTTCAAGTGGGTTTGAAAAAGTCAAACCCACGCAAATGGGACTTTCCTCTGCAAGCGTACGTAATTTGTAAGCCCTGCGAAGAGCACAAAAGAACAACCCTTGTCGTGGTTTCTTTTGTTTCGAGTGGGAAGCTGGGGCATCCCAACCCTTGCATGCAGAACCACAGTCAACGTCTCCATTACGTACGGAACGACAGTGTTTTTCGCGCAGATCTGTGCTGTGGGCCCGAGATGGTTCCGGGATTGGAGAGAAGGGGAGAGACTCGTCGTACAAGACAAAATCAATAGTGGAGCTGGCAACAACAACATCCAGATCTGCAGAGTCCGGGGCTCTCTCTCCGCCACGAGCAGCAACCACACAATCAATCCGCCCGCAATCCTCCACACATACATATGTATGTGTGTACAATTCACGCACATTCATCCATTGGTATCACTGCGGCGAAAAAAGCGTCCTTCACTTCACATCCACATTTTGCTTTCTTCCATCCTCTGGCCTGCACTTCCTGGATGCGTCAGGTCTTGGGTCCCTGCTACAGTGAACGGGCGCTGCGTCGGCACTTTCAAAGGAAGCATCCATTGACGTGTTACAGGTGCGCAACGCGTGACGCACCCAGTATGAAATAGACTCGGAGCTGGCTGGATTCGTGAGCCCAACATACGGAGGGAGGTGGTCCGGTCCCTCCGCAACGCTTAGGCTTTTGTTGGATAAATAAATGTATATTATTTGCTCTGCGGATTGTCCGTTTCCCTTCAGACTTCAACATCAATTTCCGCAGTTCCTTCTCTTTGTGTGCATTCGCAAGAAACAATCAATCCTAGGGAGATCTTTTTCTCCACCTTCTTCTTGGCTTGTGGACTGTTACTCTGAAATTGAACTTTGGCAACATCAGCAACAGACTTTTCAGGAGAGGCTGACTGTCGTTCAAAGGAACCACGAGAATTTTGTTGGTTTGGACTTTTATACTGGGCTCTCGTGGATTTTTTGGGCCAAGAGGGAACCACGTTCGGGTCTGTGGTCGCGAAATGGAAAGCGTCAGTGCACAGTTCAGCTTCCCATCTTGCAACGCAAACACGCAACCCAAACAATAACGCGTGCGGCACCAATATTCTTTTCATGCCACCCGAGAGTACCTGACAGCAAAGGCTGACTCACACTGACGCGCCTTCGTTAAGCACAAAGCCTGAACCAAGGTGCCTCTCTCAACACACGCACACACATGTACACACACGTACACACACACACACACACACACACACACACAGAGCCTCCATGATGCCTCCCCGCACACACGGTGCCTCTTCATCACACACATGGAGCCCCTCACATCAAGCAAGAGATCTCTCACACAAGGTGTCACAGGTTCATCTCAGCGTCCAGCACGTTTAGACCCATAACGCGAACAGATAGTCCGATTCCAGACGCGCCGCGGCTGACGATGACGACTTCTCGTTCTGCGGCGGAGTGCGGGGAGCGATCGATGGATCGACCTTGTGGGGCTCGCAACACGTGCAGTAAATCTACCCGCGTGTTCCTACACCCATTCTCGGTCTCCCGGCGCTGATAAACTCCAGCAGATTTCCTATACATACACCATTACGGGTTCGCTCGCTGGGAATAGGCTGGCTTCGCACAGACTGAGCGGGAGGTAGTAAACAAAAAGCGCAGACTGCCCAGAGCCTGGAGCCAGTCGTCGTCGTAGCCTCCGGAATTTTCGGGCGTCATCCCCAGAAATGCCCGAGCGGGATGTCGCCACTGAAGTTTCAGCCCACACTGATGCGCTTCGAGCGCTGAATCACACTGGACACCAGATCTGCAGGTGGACTGAAGCTCCACAAGTCGTGACTCTGGATTCGGTTGCCAACGTGAATGCAATGTTGGCAATGCGATTCTTTTGTTGACACTTCTGGCCAATGCACGAACACACCGAAAGCCAAAAGGCACGGCGTGATGTCAAGGGAAGTTGCCATGGCGACGCACGACTTTGGGCTGCAGAATGTGGTGTGTGCAGAAGTCACTGGAACAATCACAGTCGCAGGATAGTCGTCGAACAATATTCCGATTCTTCCCAAGAATACGAAAAAGAAAACCTTTCCCCAGGGAACTCAACTTTCCACAACCTACGATGTGTGAAGCCACCGACACTCGAAATTGATATCTTCCTCAAAAGGCAATCCTGACCAAAGTTGCAAGTCAGGTCCCAGTGAATCAGACAAAATGCTGAAATTCGCAAATGGCTTGTGTACTTTATGCACACAAATGCCAGTTCCCTTTCGCAGACATCAATTGGAAACTTGTTGGACGACCAAAGTGCATCAGTGCGACAAGTCGACAGTTTTGTCGATGGCTTCTCGCGAAGTCCAGTCCCTGAAGAAAACGCCCCGATCCAACGCGGAACACGAAACAGACTGAACCCGAGATGAGTGTCCCGGGCTCCTCCAGTTGGAGGCAGAAACGCTACGAACTATGATTTTAGGTGAATGAGTGCAACAATTACAGCTGAGCCAAATACGCTGTCACCTCATCCCTACAAATCAATTTTTCTCTGCTGATGTTCACCAGTTTCAGATTTTGTGTTTCCCCTCACGTGACTGACACAGAAACGAGGAAGCAACACCAAAGGTGCCAGCCAGCACAGGAAGTAGAGTGTGGATTAAAATAACAACGCCCTTGTAACCTTTCTCTGAATAGCGCCACACGCAACTTGTATCTGAACGTTTGTGTGTTTTTGTCCTGCAGATCCATACTCGCATCAATACTGCACTGCATCAACGGATTACCGCGACGAGTTCAAAGGAACCAGCCGCTCGGTTCGGTTACAGCGCCGCCTCTGTGGTGGCAACGGATCCCAGAACAAGGACGACCACCGACACCACCCCGCTCATACTAATCTGATCTGGCTCGATCAGATCTGGTCACGGAGAGCCCTAATAGGAAACCAGAATCGTTCGAAAAAATTCCACTGTACTTAGTTTCCGAGAAAAATCCGCTGAATTCACGCCGCGGTGTACACCAAGCAGACGCCAGGATCACCTCAGTTCATTAGCAACCGTCCACAGCCCTGCCCTGCGCCAAGGCATTCTCCGGGACACGAAACGCTGCGTTCTGGTTTGCGAATAAGGCAGATCAAAGCAGTGGCCTTCCTGTGTGACAAGTAAATCAAAATCAAACGAGCCCGAGGACCGCCATGCCTTCATAAAAACTGCACCGGGACACAGCTGCACAAGTAAAGGTTACTGTATGCAGCGCCCAGCGCACCAATTCAGCGCACATCGACACACACCAAGTGGACGTCTATGGAAGCTGTGCACCTTTATAGCCATGTGTGTCGTACATCCACGTGTGTCAGAGGGAAGCCGTGAATAATGCATTGCCAGCTGTCATCTCACACAAACCCGATTCATTCATATTTGAACACACCGCTCCAATTATGAAAACCAACACCTCTATCCCAAGGTCATTCTGCTCACCCTCGGCACTGCACCGATACATGTTCAGGCGGAAGTCCTGTGTAAATCAGAGCCTCTCGCTGATTGGTCGTTGGGCAGTCACTCGGGAGTGTAAATGCAGACCTGGGCTGGTCTCTTCGTCAGGGACAGTGTCTTTACTTACTCACCCCATTTTCGTGGGATGCAGCATCCACTGAGTCCAGGGGCTCCAGACACTTTCCCGCTCGTGAAGGAAATGGGGAGGGGGGCGCAAGAATTTTTCCCCAACGTGGATAGAACAGAGGTCACCATGCTGTCAGTGGCAAGAGGATTTGGGACTTTGCTTGGGTTGTTTCTGACATGCTGCCGCCCGGACCACACTGTCCGGTGTCGGACCGAACCAACCCAGGGTTATGCGACACTGGTTTCAACAGTTTTATGCACAACACGCACGCCCTCGCTGCGCCCAGCTCTGCACAAACAACAGGCCACGTTCACAAAGAGATCTGCACGGGGATCGCAAGATCAGGTGATCACCACACACAGGTGCAAACACTGTGGCTATCTCCTCGCCGTATTGATTTTTGTGCTGCATGTGTATCAATCCACAAACATGTGTACTTACACACACCCAAACCCACAAACCCACTGCGAAGAACGAGAATGTTTGTGTGTGGTCAGAAAACCCGCAGACTTTCATCATAAGCACTGTTCTGCGATGGCACATCCCAAATTCGGGCAGACTCGCTTGCGTGTGAATCTCAACTGATTGGCAGGTCGTTGGCTGACGCGGACACTGTGGCCTCCCCCGCCCACTGCTTTTACCAACGCAACGTCAGCATGCGACAGTCTCTGTGTGAGGCAAAAGGATAACTTCACGCACACAATGACCAGCGCGATCGCAACACACACTGCAGCCTGTCACTTTCTCCACCTCGCACACAGCGACACATCAGAAGCCCTCGGTATCAAAAGTTCTTTGAACCTCTCTGGCACCATGGAAACGCTAAAGTCGCGTCACTGTGGACGTGAACGTCATTGCATCCGGTTCTTTCTTTCTTGCAGGACTCGAGAGTGCGTCACACAGGTTCAATTCCATTGCTGCTCCAAACACACAAACCGCCATGATCCACGGCTGAATGACGTGGACGTCATTTTCAGACAACCACCGGCCCAACGTGAACACTGCATAAATAACGATGGATCTACGAGGGTCCAACACAGCGCTCCAGGGCTGGCACTGCAAACTTCATAAGCTCAGGCGTCACAGATAAATCCCGGCAGAGCGCAGCTTGCTCAGCTTCTTTCTGTGTATCCCGGGGCAGAAGCTTCACATATACAACTGTTAGCGTCCCTCGCCATATTTGGCAGTGATTTTCCAGGCCACCGTGCTCTGTGCCACACAGTATTGACGAACATATCCAGCAAAACACGCAGCTACCACATCAACGAAGGAATGTTCCTGATCTACGAACCCTGGAGACAACGGTTTCCAGTTCCACAAACAACGACCAAAGTCAAATCTTTGGTCAGAACGGCTCAACCGACCACAACGTGTCGTTGACCCTGATTCCTCAACACGTTTCTCTCTCCTACACCCCGCCGCGGGCGGGTGGGTGGGCGACGGCTGCGGTCTGACAGTGTACGTACGTCATGGCCGACCCCGCCGACCGACACCCAGCTCCGTTTATCTGAATGTGTGTTAATTTCATATTCTAACATGGTGCAGCCATTTATAGCTCCAGCAACGCACTGCAGCCGTTTTTAGCCGTCTGGGGTGAGGGTCGCATCATGAGACAGTATAACCTCATTACGAGATGACTCGCAGCTGAAGGATGGGCCGGCGAGCTGACGGCGCCGAGACGTGTGGACGGACGCGCCGAGGAGCCACGACTCCGTTCTGGGTGGTTCTCAGCCACGGAAGACCAAAGGTCGTGTTCGTTTTGATTCAATGATTCTGATGAGCGCAAGGTCCAGACGCAGTTTGGTAAATTCGAACAAGGCCCACTTTTTTCAACAACGATCTGTCTTGGCGTTTCACCAACGCGACAATTGCAAAGATTTGAACGCCACCCCACACCCACGCCACCCCGCCCAACCACAAGAACGAGTTCAACACCTGTATCAACTCTTCTCCACGTTTGTGTTTTCAGTTCAGATGAATTGAATCTGCCATTTAAGAAATGTGTGTGAAAGGGTTTCCTTCCAAGAATCATTCCATTTGACGGTTGGCTCCCATTTGCGTCACGTAGCGCACAGGACAAGCGAGTGAGTGATAGACAGACAGGCGAGGACTTTCTGCATCTGTCGTCTTTTCATTACCATCCGTGTGCACAGTAGATTAGCCACGCTAATGACAAACTTCCTATAAATCAGCACCAGCTTTTTCCCTGGTCCCAAAACCCATCTACGTTCTGATGACTTCCAGGAACTTGGCTAAATTAACCATGCCCGTGTGTACGAGGCAGAAAATTTAAGTGACCGATTGGCTGTCGTATTTCAAGAATGACAAATTCGAGTTGCTCAGATCTCTGTGTGATGAAAGACCAATAGTAACAGAACATTCTTA
>JAAUXT010038194.1_pt1 | contig 27692 bp, 27 predicted proteins | sample 7278171 | NCBI WGS metagenome assembly JAAUXT01 (sample SAMN14350112, study PRJNA611818) | marine sediment metagenome | isolation source: surface marine sediment (1.8m) | place: French Polynesia: Moorea | collected 2018-08
CCCCCGCACCCGCCCCGCCGCAACCACCCACCCTACGCCCACACCCCCACCCACCGCATCCCACCAACCCACCGGGGCGGGCGCCAAACTACACACTGAAATTTAGCCAAGATCATTTTCAGGCTATTTCAAGCATTTTATTTTTTTTTTGCCCATGTTGAGTTTGCCAGCCCATGTTAAGTTACTGGAAGGGGGGGGGGGTAACTCAACATAGTAAAATTCAACTAGAATCATTTTCAGGCCATTTTAAGCATTTTTCATTTTTTGGCCATATTGAGTTACCCCCCACCCCCACCCCATAACCTAACATAGGTTGGTTGGCTAACTCAACATGGAAATTTTCTGAAATGGCCATAAAATCTTTCTGGTGAACGGCGTAAGACCGCGCGCTTTTCAGGCGATAGCCTTCTTGTTTTTTGAAGAGAAGGCATCGGTAAGCTGGCAATGGAAAGTGACGCAATCTCAGCAACGAGGTGTCATTTCTGTTTCATCAATGAATTTTTGTTGGCAACAGTGATCCGATCTTTTGACGTCAACAAGCCTGGCTGCGAGGTTGAAGACTTGAGAGGTGGAGTGGCTGGAGGCAGTATTCTGCGAGGAGTGCTCACGGTGACGTTACTTGCCCGAGTGAGGCCACAAAATTCAATTTCGTGTCTCAGTATCATTCTTTTTGTCATGTGTTTGTTATTTCTGCCCTCACCAGGTTGGTCAAGAAATCGAAGTACGGCCTGGTATTGTATCCAAAGACCACGAGGGCAAACTGACGTGTCGACCGATCTTCTCCCGCATCGTCTCTTTGTTCGCGGAGCAGAATGACCTTCAATATGCTATACCCGGAGGCCTTATCGGTGAGTGAGTCTCTTGAAAATTATCACTCCGTACTTGTGCGTTGTGACTTCGACTGTATTTGTATGATCTGTAAGTGCGACTGGAAACAATTCTTCGGTGTTGACAATCGTTCTGAAAACGACAGAAAGTCCAAGTTCACTTCTTCAATTATCAATCCTTTTTGAAACAAATGCAGGCGTGGGAACCAAGATTGACCCGACGCTGTGTCGCGCGGACCGTCTGGTGGGACAGGTGCTGGGTGCGGTGGGCGCGCTGCCCGACATTTACACCGAGCTCGAAATCTCCTACTTCCTGCTGAGGAGGCTGCTCGGAGTCAGGACTGAGGGCGACAAGAAGGGTGCCAAGGTCAGTCGCTTCACGTCCCTCCGAAAGATTATTCCTCTCAATTGAAAGCGGAGATACTACGTTTGAAAATGTGTGCTTGAAACTCCTATAGTTTCTTGTCTGACGTTTGTCGTCACGATTTCAGGTGGGCAAACTAACCAAAAACGAAATCCTCATGGTGAACATTGGTTCGCTGTCCAGTGGTGGACGCGTGTTGGCAGTGAAGGCTGATTTGGCCAAAATTGGACTGACGACTCCGGTGTGCACAGAAATCGGAGAGAAGATCGCCCTCAGCAGAAGAGTGGAGAAACATTGGAGGTCAGTGCGTTTTGTGTCTTTTTCGCTGAAACAAGGGTATCTTGTACAGGAAGTGTGAAAAAAGCAGCTGCAGTATCGGAAAATGAAATAAAACACGTCTGGTGCGTTTGCTTGGTCCCTCCCATACACTGTGGTTATCCTTTTCAGATTGATCGGCTGGGGTAAAATCCGAAGAGGAGTCACCATAAAGCCAATAGGACAAGACGACTAGAATGACTGACATCTTTGGATTTTAGGACGTTGAAATATGTGAGTGGTTTGTTTGAACCCCAGCAACGGGGAAGAAGCAAAAGGTGGTTGGGAATCGAATATGTTCGACAGAACTTGATTCTGTGAGTCAGTGTGAGCGATGATTGACTTGTGTAGCTCTGCAAACCCTTCCAATGAAGTGTCAAAAATAAAGCAAAGAACACAAACTGCTTCCTTCGATTGTGTCTTGAGATTTTTACACAGGCATGTGCGAAGCGAGCCTGTGTTGTGCACTGGCAAGTTTCCAACTGGTACCTTGCCCAGGGGCCAAGGGTTTAGCCCCACCTCAAAAATAAGGGAGGTCCGACGGGCTCGGCTCTTGAAGATGTACATTTGCGACCGGCGCGTTCCCACTTGCGATCGTTCTCATTGCGCCACTCGATCACGGACGCAAGCTCACCAATCTTGACCTAACGGAATCAACTCAGTTGTGAGCCTCGGTGCCTCCATCTGCAGTTGTCGCGAACGATGAGTGCCAAGCTTCTGACCACAGTGCGATATCCCAACTTCAATGTTCTCAGTCCTCTCAACATGGGAATGGATTCCTTGCCAAACATTGACAGCGTCTTGATTGTGGGACCAGCAGACCCTTCTCATACACAACTTGAGGCCAAGTAGTGAACAAGGGGTGCTTCCCCCTCCCCTTTTCCAAGGACGTGTGAATGCGAACACCACCACTGTTTGGAGGTTTGACTTGTGACTCCGTCGAACAAGAAGTTGGTTTCGAAGAACAGAACAGTGTTTTTGATTTCAGCGCTTTATTCGGTCTTCAAGGTCCAGAAGAGCGTTTCAGCACACACGAAATGCAATCGTTTCATTCACAAACGTTCACATGATGAATGCGACAAGACTTCATTTGTGTATTTACACAAAGGGAACTCCAACTTCCCACAAATAGACAGACACCACAAACGTGAAACTAACAATAGTCAAGACACTTTCAGGTCAGAAATAGCTCGTGAGGACAAAGGCTCTCCTGCAAAATTTACAAAACTGCCTTGAGAGATTGTACAGCACCAAAGAGTTTTCGTGCAGCCTCCGTCTCGGGACGCATCAAGCGCCGACCAGTGACGCGCAAGCGCGAATGTACAAAAAGTTTGCGACAGCGTCCGATAAAATTGTCATGATGCGCTTTCTACAATAAATAATGTAACATCGATCTGTCAGACACCGCCAAGAAACACGACGATGCAGACAGGAAGTTTGTACACGAGAAAACGAAACACAACTCGTCAAACGCGCCTCAGAAGACAACCACGACCAAAACATCCTTGCTCCTTCTCAACTTTGGAGTTCTGCATTCTTCCACGTCCAACATCTAAATTATGCAAACACCAAAAAACAAACGAAGCTTTCATTAAAATGTACCCCGCTGGAAGTGACCTTGCAACGCACGCGCCTATGCGCTGCGCAAACAACAAACAACATTCGACAAATACCGCACACGGTACGAGGGGACCTCACAAAGTCCTGTCGTGCATGTCGATGACCGCGCGTCGATCTGGGCCAGTTCCAAAGTGCAAATTGGTCAATTTTACGCACACGGACACATAGTAAAATGCACTTGTCAATTGGAAAACTTTTTCCTTTATTCCTTGTCTCCCTCAAAGTAGTTGCCATCACTCAGTACACATTTCTCCCAGCGATGTTGCCACTTGTCAAAACAGTCCACGAAAGCTTGTTTGGGAATGGATTCCAAAGTTTCTGTCACAACTTCTTGCAGGTCATCCAGAGTGTCAAAACGCCTCCCCCTCAAAGTTCTTTTGAGGGTTGAAAACAAAAAAAAATCACAAGGTGCCAAATCCGGGCTGTAGGCGGGGTGTGGCCCTTTCTTCATGCGAACTTGTCTCAGGAACTCCATGGTCTCATCTGAAGTGTAAGAAGAGGCATTGTCGTCGACCAAAACCCAGTCATGGTTCCTCCATCTCTCTGGCCTTCTGGTGCGGATGCTGTCACGCAGATTCATCAGGATTTGCACATAGACTTCTGACTTGATTGTCCCTTTCACAAATTCATGATGTACAATTCCATCAATGTCAAAAAAAGCCACCAACATGATCTTCTTGGTGCTTCTGCTGTGCCTAAATTTCTTTAGGCATGGGTTGACACCCCTCCAGATCCACTGGCTGCTCTGTTGTTTGGTCTCGGGGTCAAAACACCACACCCATGACTCATCCCCAGTTATGATCCTCTTGAGCAAGTCCGGATCTTGTGAAATGTTCTGCATCCACTCCTGAGAGATGGCAATTCTGCATGTCTTTTCCTCTGGTCTTAGGTCTCTGGGCACAAACTTTGCTGCCACTCTGCTCATTTTCAAGTCCTTTTTGACAATTTTCTGCACGGAACCAACAGACAAATCAGTCTCAAAGGCAAGCTCATCCAAAGTCAAATGCCTGTCTGCCAGAAGTAAGTCCAGAATCTTGGTTGTGTTCTCATCATTGCGCGCTGTCCTGGGCCTCCCGGATCTTTTTTGGTCACAAATTGAGTCCCTGTCACGAGCACCAGACGCAAAACTCCTCCACCACCTTTGCAAAGAACGCTCACTCATCCTGTCCCCAGGAAATGCAGCCGACATGGACTCTTTGCACTGTCTGTAAGAATCACCCTTGGCATGACAAAACCAAATGCAAGCACGTTGCAAATCCTTCACCCTCATCTTTGCATTGACAACTGCACTACCAAAAATCGCATTTGGTCTCTGGTCGACCCACAGACTACACTTGACCCGATGCACACACGTTGCACCGACCGGCAGAGTCAACACTGCCATCAACATGCACGACAGGACTTTGTGAGGGATCCTCGTATCACAAGACTGGATACGAAAGATGGCAAATTGTAATACTCTGACTGCACGTTCACGAAATATGCAAGGTCACATAATCAGGAACATTAAACTTTACTGATCACCCCAAAGCAATCTCAGTACTCGTCTTGTATGCACAACAACAATTTTCGAACAACAAGACTATGTCAACAACAAGGAGTCCAAATATCGCATCACAAGAAAAGCACTCACAGGGCTACTTGTACTCGCTACAAGTTTCCAAAACATTGATCTGGTTTTGTTTCTACTTATCATTTCACTCAATATTTTTGAATGCAGAACTCGAAAGTTGAACACCGCGACGTTCGACGAGAAAGCGAAATGCTCACTGATCATGACATCACACTCAGAACGGGTTTCTTCTCGGGCACCACGCCTTTCACGTTGTTGTTGACTGGCTCGTGGCCGTTCAAACACGAGAAGTCCGCAGCGATCCCTGCAGCAGACTTGACGGGTGAGAGTGGACTGCAGATGGAGCTGCCCAGTCCGCTGGAGGGACTCTCAGGACTCGGCGGCGGAGTGCTGCCAACGCTTTTTCTCCGCAATTGTTCAATTTTGGACGCCACAAATCTCCCTGAAGGTGAGGACTGCCCTTTGTGCGTTGGAGTCTTGTTTTCACTGCCCTCGGAATTGGAATTGTTCGTGTTTTCGACTCCGTTTGACATGGAGCTTTTGCTCGAGCTGCTGCTCGCCGTGCTTCCCGTGCTGCTCTTCCTGCCGCTCACTTTGAACCTGGCGAAAGGATCGACGGGCGCGGGCGGCGCCGCCTCCGGCCCCGAGGCGCCGCTGAGGAACGCCAGCTTCGCAGCGCGCGTCCTCTCCGCGTGGTTCGAGTTCGTCGAAGCCAAGCTTTCTGAAGATTTGTACAGGCTCAGTGACGACTTGTTCAAGTTTGTGTTTGACGAACTGAACACAGACAGCGAACTCGCAAGACTTGTTGTCGATCTGTTCAAAGCGCCGTTTGAGAGTTGGAAACTGTTTGGTTTTTGTGAACTGTCGTTGCTGCTGACACTGCGAGAGCGTTCTTTGCTTTCAGCTACGTTTGCGTCACCAATGTTCGAACTGGGTGAACTGGCTACTCCTTTAGATCCATCAGGTGGAGATGGAGGAATTCTTCCAGATGGAGGCTTGGATGTTGGTGAACTGTGGGTGGACTTGGGCTTCACAAATACGGGGTACCTCGGCAACCCTGAACTCGTTGTGCTGAACGCACTGCTGGGGGAGACGGGCAAGGGCACGGTTTTGGTGGCCGCTGCTGTCGCTGCTGAAGTGGCCACTGTGCTGGGAGAGGAACCGGTGACAGCCACTGAGGCTGGCCTGGTGCTGGCACTGGGAGAGGGGAATGGTCCTTTTGCTGAACTGTTTCGTGGCAGTGAACTGTCTCTTGTTGGTGGAAGTGGCACCTTTTCAGTTTTGGCAGTTTCCGGTACAGTTGTTGCATTGCTGTTGTTCGCATTCAGAGACTTGGCCGACGTTTCTGTCACCTTTTCTGCACAAGTTGGAAAAGCAAAGGCCTGTTTGTTTTCCGAGACGCTGGTAACGGCAGCGCCTTTCGGTGACGTGGGCGGGACCTCAGCCTTGGGTGACGTCGGAGTCTTGCGTCCCGCTTCAGCGCCGCTCCTGTTCTGCGCGCTCACGATGATCTTCGCCTTCGGCTTCCCGAAGGACGGACCCGTGTCCGGCGAGGGCGACTTGGAGCTTCTGATCGGAGTTGACGGGTAAACAACTCTGACCGGGCTCGGCCTCGGAGGTTTGCTCTTCTTCGGTGCCTCCTTCTCATTGATTGTCGTCAGAATCAGTGTCTTGGCTTCAGTCTGTCCGTCCTGCGAGTCGCCAGTTAGGTCCGGCTGTCGAACTCTCTTGCCGCTGATCTCGGGTGCGGATGAAATAGCGAGGGACGTCGGTCTGCTGGCCTGATGCGAGCCGCTCAGCTTACTCGCACCGGGACTACCAGGCACCACCGGCGGCACAGCTGGAACGGCGCCTTTGCCCGACCCCTCGCTGCCCTGGCTTCCGACGCTCGCCGTTCTCTTGATCCCCAGTGCGAGACTCAGCCCCGGCGGTTTCGCGAAGGAAGAAAACATCGTTGGTTTCTCATCGCTCCGGCTGCTCGCAATGCTGACGGAATCTTCATCCGTGCGAACTGAGCATTTGCTGCCAGAAGGACTTGACTTCAGTATGGAGGCCAAGAAACCTTTGCTCTTGCCACTGGAGTCAGATGAAATCGTGCTTGCCACACTGTCTCTCCTGTGCCCAAATGTAAACGAATCCGCGCTGTTTCTGTTGGTTGAGAAGCAACTTCTCGGAGGCGCTGACATGTAACTTGATATGGAGTTGTTAGCGTCCGATTTGGGCACCGAGCCTGCTTTCTCAGTTTTTATGGCATCATACCAAGAACCACCATAACTTGTGCCTTGTTTCACATTGTCTTTCTTTTGCTCAGTTGTTTCCTTCTCAGTCACAGGAAAAGAGACTGAATGTTTCATGGCACTAATACTGGGGAAGAGGGGCTGTGATGGCGGTGGGGACATCGGGGTGCTGGACGCAGACATGCTGTGGATGTGGTCGAACGCACCCCCGAGCCTCTTCTTAGGCAGAGTGCTGTACTCCATCTCCTGGTTGGTGATGATGATCGGGGACACGGACGCCTTTTTCGTTGGACTCAGGTCGAGCGTCGACAGCTGCTTCGCGGCGCCGGGGCCGGACGGCACGTTGGTTTTGCGCGGAAGCGAATTGTAGCACTTGTCCTCGTCCTTCTTGTCGGGCGAGCTGCAGATGGCCAGCAGCTCCTGCGTGCTGACCGGGCTGCAGACGGACCGCTTGTACGGGTTCTCCTTGAAGGACACCTGGCCCGACACGGGCGACGAGATGATGAGTTTGGCGGGAGCAGGGATCGGCACGGCGAACGCCTTGCCCGTCGGACTGAGGGCGCGACTCGGTGGGTTGGAGGACGCCGGGCTCGAGATAGCAGACGTGGTGGCTGAAGCAGTGGAGGCGTTGGAGTTGGCACTTCGTGAAGGCACAGACTTGGTGGATGACAAGCTGCCTGCACTGAAAGGCGACGCGGAGAAAGTTGACGTGCCTGCAGGCCCGGCGGCCTTCGCTGCAACTGAAGACGTGGCGTAGTGACTCGTGTTCTTGGTGATCGAAACCGTTTCTACCCCTGTTGTCCCAGCAGCGGTATTCTGCACAATGACACGTGCGTACACGTGTTTCCGGCCTGATTCGGGCTGCTCTGTGATGGGCTCTGGTCTCTCCCCTGATTTCGCCTTGAATGTCAGTGACGGCTTGTACTTGTCAGGTACGTTCGGTGCCTCCTCACTCGTGCTCGATGGTATGCTGCTCAGTGTCGTTGTTGATCCAGACCCACCAGATTTGGTGGAACACGCCCCGATAGAGCCATCGTTGGAGCCTTTGAAAGAATTCCTCGCCTGCGGTGCCACTGGCAGAGAAAAGATCTGAGAGATGGGAGGTCTGGGTGGTTTCTTTTCAACTGTTTTGCGCAAACTGTCAAATGCTGAAACATCAGTCTTTGAGTGCGGTGAACGAGGCCATGTGGAACAGCCGTTGGAATAGTCTGAGAGGTTCGTGGATGAACCCGCTGCCTTTTCACTCTCCGTAAAACTGTCGTCCTTTGTCATGGAAGTGATTGAGAAGGATGAGAGTGTGGGATCGGAGGTCAGAGAGAAATCGGCCACGCGAGGCCTCTGATCAGGGTTGGTGTTGGGTGTCGATGTGAAGGGGGTCGCGCCGTTCACTGCGGGACGAAGGGCTGGTGTAGACGCCGCTGTCCAGGCGCTGGTCTCCGCACCTGGAGCCGAAGGGTCCTGCGCGACTCCGTTCGATCTCCAGGTCGAAGAGAAGGCGAGCATGTCCAGATCCTCTTCGTCGCTGTTGAGCGGAGTGACCAAGCACAGGGACGGGATGGCCGCCGGGGTGATGTTGGACTTGACCTTGATGCGAGTGTAGATCGCCTCCGCGTCGGACTCCGAGGCCGACTCGTACTGCTTGCCTCTACTGTTGTTTGATTGATCTGATATGGACGTGTCGTTGGAGCCGGCACGTTTACTCCTGTCCATTGGCTGGGCTGGTGCAGGCGAGATCGGAGAGGCGTGAGAGGTGGGGCCCGCTTCGTCCGTGTGAAGCGTCAGATTGCTTTTTGTCAGCGAGCTCGAGTCTCGGGGCGGGGGAGGCGGCGGGGTTTTCTTCGTCTTTTTGCTCGCGCGTTTCTTGCCACCCTCAACCATCGAACTTCTTTTGTTTTTTGTGGAGGTTCCTGAGAGAGGCGGGCTGGCGAACAGATCCTCCTCCGGAATAAGGTCCGCACAGCTGCGCTTCAGTCCGCTGTCTTTGTGCATCGAGGTGTAGAATCCCTCCTGATCCACGGAGTAGACCGACGACTCCTCGTCGCACGGCCCCGTCCCGTGTCGCACGAGCGGCAGGTGCGCGTGGTCGTGCGCCTTGAGCAGCTGTCGCGTTAGCGTCCCACTTTTCCCCTGCGACGCTGACGTCATCGACTCCTCCGAGCTGCCAGACTGCAGAAACACCGCTGACCGCGCCTTGTGGCGGCGGTGCGCCTTCCTGTCGCCCTTGTCGATGGAGGAGAGCCACGCCTCGGCGCTCATGCGCGTGAAGTTGGTTTTGACGTTGATGACGCTGCCGCCGGTGGAGCTCGCGTCGTCCCCGTTCACCGTGCTCTCATCGCAGATCGTCGACGTGTCCTCGCCGTTGTTATTGTCAGTCGTCGTATACCTGAAACAGCATCGTGCAAGTGCATTACTTTTGCAGATTTGGAAACACGGGGCTCCAAGCATTATTCCAAGTGAACTTCGGATGCGTTCGTGAAAACAAACTCGCAGTGCATTCGTTTGTCCAGATAGCAAAGAAAGAAATCCTTGTTGACTCCTTCGGAAGAAGGGAACACAGGGACGGGGCCAAACTGCAGGGTTCTGTGACCCTTTTACTTTAATCCTCGTGTGAATGCCTTTCAGCTTTCATCCTGCAGGAGGCGTCTGAGAAATTTTGACGCGGAGTTACAAGCTACAGAACCTTATGTGTAAATTATTGGCCGCGTTTGACACAATAATCACAGACCCACTTCAACCAGCATGATGCTCGAGGGAGTTTCAAAGGTATTGTGCACCAACAGCCATCTTTTTTCTCCGAGGAGACAGACAGCTAAAAATATTGTCATGTCCAATTCTGGTCAGAACTTAACGTCAAGCAAATAAATCATTGGTGAAAAAAAAAGGTTCCGAACAACTACAGCACATCTCGTGACAAAGAAACGCGCATGAAAATCAATTTTAAGTGTACCGCCGGGACAAAAATCAATGGAAATGGGGAAAACTGAAGTTGTCAACAAACACACCAAGGATGCACACAAAAAATGACTTCGTGATACGGGTGATGCACACACAAATACGTACATAAAGTACTGGAATAAGGGCCACCTAGCATGGCGTCGATACTCATACAACCTGTCGTGATACACACACAAGGAAAAGATGACTTTTGCAGATCATCCAGGCGAAAAAAAGACTCGCAAAAGGTACAGTGAGTGTTTTTGAAAGAAAACCAACGCTCAAGAATGTTCAAACTGGGTCTACAAACCGAGACTTCACAACGACGCGTGTTTTTTAAACGGCCTCTCGTGTCCAGACTCTTTCTGTTCGCGGTGCCGTTGACAAGTGGATAATGAGCTTAAGAAACCGAAACTGCAGCCAATAATTTCGTTCGCTTCTGTGTCAGGGAGGCGACGGCTGACAGAAAGATCTGTCTCCCAAACGAATCCGTTGTGCGCTCTCCAGGCACTCCGCCCAACAGTCATTACACGTACATAAAGGTGCGCCAAATTACCTTTTATGGCAAGCTGTGCACCCGCCCTAAATCACGGGGATCAGGGCGGCATGATGGCAAAGTCATTTTCGGTGGAATATTGCAAACACCAAAAGGAAGCCACGTGGTTTTTCTTCCTGTGCCCTTTTTGCAAGTCACAGGCCGGGACGGAACAAAATAAGGTCAGACTCACAGTCTGAAAGCCAATTCCCTGAGACATGACCACTTTTAGAAATTTGATGTCAAAAGAAAACAGTGCTGATTGCAAACACTGGTAAGTGTCGCCTGTCACGTTCTATGTGATTTCAACAACTACTGAACCAAGCCGTCTACATTTGGGAGGGATTGTCCCAGCCATTTTGTGTCACTTTTCGCTTCGAGTGAACATCTAAGTTCAACAATGAGGTTCAACTCAACTCGTCCAGGAAAAAAAGGTGTTTGAAGTTCTACGTATGTACAAGAATAAGCAATGCAGAAGAAAGGAGGGAAGCACAAAGCAACTCGCACCTCTCTTCGGACGGCTGGTCCGAGCCGTTGGACGACGTGAGGTTGAGGGAGCAGGCCGAGTCCTTGTCGAGCGACGTCTGCGAGCCCTTCTTCGGCGACTTGTTGAAGTCGGACTCGAGAGATTGGCGCGCGCTGCTGCTGCTCGCGCTCCAATTTCCTGCAAATAACAAGTGGACAATTTGCGTTCAGTGCATGTGGGGCGAGGCTGATCTGAAGCACGCCGAGATGCAATACGGTTTGGTCACCTTATTGGTATGCATGAAAGCAATTCAAAGTGACGACCTGAGAATTTGCTGTGGGATACTTGGAAGGCAGTCGTAATCCTCAAAATAAAGCGCGAGCCGACAATGCGTGCGCACTTGCAGTTTCTGATAAGAAAAGAGGAAAAGTGATTTTCGTTGATGAGTCTTATATTTCTGCAAAGACTGCAGGATTGACCTGCTCTGCTCTTGTGATTTCACTCCGTATTCAGCTCGTTCGCTGAGACGGCGTTCTCTTGGTGCTCTGCCCAAGACTTAAAAGTGCTGAGGTGCAAAGGAAATTTCTTCTTGAAGAGAGACATGAGTTCTAGATGGCGAGAAGCCACCACGTTTTGTCTCGTGCTTTGTGACTGCCTCGCAACAAAGAAGAGGGGCAACTTTACTGATTTTCAGTTTAATACCTTCCCTGTTCTTCACAGAATGACCACTTACAGAAGTGGCACATACACACAAACGAGTACGACATGGCTGCGCAGAGAATTGAGATGACCTCCCGCAATGGGGCTCCAGACGGGAAAAAGGCAATAGCAGAATTCCCAAAATTGGGGAAATAGTCTCGATATGTTATATTTGGAGCAGCTTTCGTCTGTGATCATCTGTTCCTTACGAGGCTGCGTGTGCGTGAGTAAATTTCAGCGGAATCCATCGAGACCAATAGCTGTGGAAATCTGTCTCACACAAATTGCTCAGCAATTTCTTGTCCAAAAATATTTCTGGATAACGTCCATTGCATTCAGTTGCCCTCTTTTTTGTGGATCAATCAAAGAATGGATATCCGATTCAACTTGACTTTTTCAATAAATGCTGGCATGTCCTGATTGGAAACTGAGCAGTCACGCCAACAAGTCTCCGCCCTTGACAAGCACTCATTGTCATTTAATGACATTAATTTTGCCATAAATCAACAGATGTACTGATAGTTTTGGAACCAAGCCCCAATCAAAAAATTTACATTGTTATCAAGGAGTACAAACTCTAAAACAGCACAAAAAGCTTCTGGGCATAAATTGTGGCAAGCGAGACCTTGGAAAACGAGAACACTGAGGCGTTGGAGGAGACTTTCTGCTTTGGTTCACGCATTTTGGACTCCATCGCTTCTGACACAACGAAAGGGACACCAGAGATGAACAATTGTCCGTAAGTGCTCACAGCCTGCAGCGCTGTGGACGCATTCCACGCGCAGGTGCAGCGCGCTCATCGTCAGCTCGCTCAAGTCGAGATCCCACGATGACGGAACATGCAATGCATGAGGATCGCCTCGATCAGGCAACTTTGATCCTTTTGACAACCCCCCACAATGCATAATTCAGCCACATCAAGTCCAAATTTTGTCAGGCCTCAAGTTCACGTCTCCGGCTCAATCCAGGCGGGCCACGATTACCATGGTGGGCTTTAAAATTCAACCTCGGCCTGGGGAAAAAACCGCCCATCACCGGCTGTTCAGTTTGGATTGTTGAGTGGTGAAGAAGAAACGGTTCAGCACAATCTGTTTTTTGAAAACACTTTTCACTTTCGCCAATGCGGTGAAGCGACCGGCTCTCCACGAGCAATCCGTTGCAAACACGACTTGGAACTCAAAATTTCATACCAGCTTGATGTGGTTAGGCCTGATTAACTTGATTTGTAGGATTAAAATGGCAGAATAGAAGTCAATTACCCACACTAATTGACCAAATTAGCATAGTTTTCTAGGTAATTGAGGTATATCTCTCCAGTTGGAAACTGACCAAATGATGGTCTGTTTGTTCTGTTTGTCCGGAGAGTGAGTCACTGCGCGTCAGACTGGAGGACAAATCAATCCACGATTATTTGATCACACGCGTAATTGCTCAAAATGCACGTCCATTTCACGACGTGCTGATACACACACAATGCACTCTGGCAGGTAAAAGCTCGCAAAAACCTCTGCGTCGGAAGGCAAGCGCATTACGGCGTCAAGTTCACGTTATGATTAGGAATATGACCTCAGTTGTGTCTGTTTTGTGCACTGCTAACCAGATTGCGGGGTCAGGGGTGTGCCAGAATGCTTTTAATTCACTCTTTCTGCCATTAGATAAAAGCTAAAAGCCGAAAGGCCATTTTCGTCATGTTTCATAAACACACGCGCAGATAACCACACATTACCGAACGCACGCGCACTCAAAGCCCGCGCAAGATACTCATTGTGCTGGTTTGTGCTCACCAAACATTTCCCCAAATGTGGTTTGTGAAACATACATGACGGTTCTCCGTCACTTGAGGTTTCCTTTTCACAAGCTGACCACTTAGACGGGACGTAAATATTTGCGCGACGGAAAGGTAATTTCGCGTCCTATTCAAGAGTCGACGGGGCCATCCAAACACGGAGCGAATGTATCAAGATAAGGCCAGACGGCACTTTTCCTCAAGTTTGATCACAAATTAACTCGCAATATCCCGGTGCTTCACACAGTAATGAGAAAAAGTGGACCACACTGCAAAATTGAGCGTCTCAACGAATTTCTGAGGCTTCCAAATTTAATTTGACTTATCAGTCTCCTTTCAAGCGACAAGTTTCAATCCCGTTTCCGCTTGAATCTGTGCGGTGAGAAGGGTGCTCTCAGACACAATTGAGACGAAACTCGACACGGGAAAGAGTCTTTTTAATCCGATAAATACCAATGAAATATTTCAAGCAGGGCTCCCCGCAGCTCCCTAACAACATTTCCGTTTTCCGAGCAGTACCTCTCCATCCAACAATCCCCGAAATAGCTGTTGATGAAATGGAATGCACTGAAGAAGTTTCACTTGAAGCGCTGCATTGGCATGCTGTGTTTCCAAATAGGCAGGTATGGAGTTCTCTGGCTGAATTGCTGTGTTTGAGGAAGAAGCCCCAGGAGACGAAGGGAGCAGGTTCCGCTGCGGAGACACCGAGACTTCTGATCACAGAGCGATGCCAGGCACCAGAGACATTCCAACTCGTAAACGACTCACTCTACATTTCTTCAATACCCCAAATTAGAAAACACCACTGACTTTTTGTGGGAAAACGAAGAAAGGTCACAACAAAAAATGCACAAACAGGGCCTGACAGAGCCTGAAAGTTGTTTGGGTAATTTTCTAAACCAGACCTTGGAAAAACGCCTCAAACGAGAGGACAATACTTTCCACATCAACCGACAATTACAGCAGCAAATTCAAATTCATCCAGGCACAGTCCTAAAATAGTCCAACATCATCTCACTGTCCCAAAACGGCATTCATAACATTCTAACCCTGTCATTTATTATATTCGGAAAAGAGAGCACTCCTGTGATTGTTCCGATTTCAAATAACAAATATGGAAATTTTCTCATCATCTTTTTCTCACTGCACAAAAAGTGAAACAGACCATGCATATTTACTCCCAAATGGCAAAAGGGGATCCAACTGCGAAACCGCGATCTTTTTCTGCTTTCACCGAAGTCAACAGTTTCATTTATTTGAGCGCATCACAGCCACCTATCAAATATCTGTGCGTGTTGTTGAATAACCTTTCTTCGAGTCTCAAGTCCCCGATAGCGAGACAGAAACGGCCTGATACCTTCCCCAAAGTTGACGAAAGAAAGTAAACTTTCACACGAATGTTACCCCCAAGCGATGTACCCTTCAGATAAATACGGCTGCAAAGGAAAAAGTAACCCGACTACCATGCATGTTTGCTCGAATGGGATAGAAGGGAAAAGATTTGCAACTCACCTGACGAAGACTGCCTGTCCTCCTTGGCGAGGTTCTCGTGCTGCCTCAGCCTCACGTCGTCCGCGAAGGAAGTGGCCCACGGCGGGATGTTCATCTTCATCTTGGCCATGATGGATTTCTCTTTGTCCGAAACGATGTCAATTCCCTGTGGAGTGACTGGAGTCTGCACTGGGATGGGTTGACGAATTCCCTCCATGTCCATGGACAGCGGTCTGCCTGACGAGCCAATGCGGGGAGGCTCAGAGTCCAGATAGCCGCCGGACAAGGCCGCCCCGATGCCGTTGTGGTACGACTTGGACTTGCGGATGCTGGGGAAGCGCGCGACGGGCGAACGTCCCGGAGCCTTGGGCGGCTTTCCAGGGGTCGGGGTTTTCTCCATGGTGCTGGAGATGTCGGACAGACGCAGACTCTCCTCGTCGTCTCTGTCCCAAACGTCGAGCCTGCCCTCTGTAGAGGCTGCCCGCGAGCTGCTCAATCTGGGTATCGATCCCCGGAACATCCCTCTCAGCGACCTTGGCAGTGACCTTGACCTTCTGAGTGGGAGTTCAAGGTCAACCACGGGAGGTCCAGGCGACCTGGGGCGGCCCGTCGCCCAAAGGTCCGTAGATTTTGATCGTTTGTCCTTTTTCAACAGGGACCGTAAGGACCTCGAGAGAGAACAGGATCTACTGACTGGCGAATCATCACGGTCGTACTTCTTGTACCTTCTCTCTTTGGATCGAGATCGCCGAGAGTCATAGATGCTGTCGTTGAACTGCGGAATGTACACGTCCAACGCGACGGACCTGTACGAGCGGCACCTCTCCCATCGCTCTCTCGATGCACTTCGCGTCCTGTTCAGATTCGTCACACTCCGACTGACCTTGAAATTGTCCGAGGTCAGTTCCGCGAAGACGTGGCCTGGGATGCCCGAAACAGTTTGTCTGCGGCTGCGCTTCCGCTTGGCCGTCAGGGTCGTCTCGTCCGGGGTCGAGCTCTCGAGCGGGTGCTGACCGCGGGAGGACGCGCGGTGCTCGCACATGCGCTGGAACCCGACCCCGGACGTGTCGATGGGCACCAGAGACGCGGGCTGCGATCTCGAGATCTCCCGGAGCCGCTGCTGGGGCGTGGGCAGGGGCACCTCGCCCCGGTTGGTGCTCACGTCAAGTTCTGTAAGCGCCGACAGGGACTGCGGACGGCCCTGCTGCAGCCGGGTCGGGTCCTTCAGCTTCTTGGGGCTGCGCTCAAAGCCTCCCTCCGGAATCGACTGCAACAAAGAAAGCAAGTTATTCGAAGGAAAGAAACGACAGCATTGATAATTCCTTCTCCAACAGTCAATTCACACACACGTTCAAAATCTGAAACGAGAGCTCTTGCATTCAAAGTGACTTCTCTTCACGCTTTTCACACATTCTTTGACTTATACAGAGAAAGGAAGATGCAGACGCAATCAAAGCGTTCGCAGATCTACAGTGTGCTCTAGTCGAACGTCGCTTCACATTTCAAGCTCTTTGTTCGCCTCAAACAGTCAAACACTGCCACTAAAGTGACAGTTTTCAAACAGCCAATGCAACCACGAACAATAAGACTCTGGATCTACTGAAAAACCAATCTCCCACGTACTCGTATCATGCTCAAAAGAAACTTGCCAATCTTGATCACCAACCTGATCTCTTTTCCGTTTCTGTTTCTTCCTCTTTCCAGGGCGGACACTGACAGCCAAATGAGCTCCCATCTTTCAAGAAATCCCAAATATCCACAAAAGTTTGAGGCAGATATGTGATCCGTCAAGCCCACCTGTGGCCTTTCAAACCCAATGTGTCAACACATGAAAAGTGACCGGCCATTTCTCCAAGCGTGTTCCTCAAACGTCCTCACAATACCTCACTGTGAAGAAATCAACTCCGCAGAGCACACAGTTGCCTTTGATCACAGTTTACTCATTTTTAATTTCATGCCAAGCAAAATCTCATCAAATCCCCTGTGATCCTTTGTGGAAAGTTTGTGTGCGTTTGTACTTTGCGCAGGTAAATGGAAACCACTCGTGTTCATGTTCACCTGACAGTCCCATCGAGACGCAAGAGACTGTTGAAATTGTCAACAGCCTCTCACTTTTATTCTCGCTCCCAAGCTTCTTGGTGATGTCTACCATTCATATGGAATCCAACAATGTAGATCATATGCAACCAACCACCCCACTGTCTCATTTGGCTTTGTGTGTCATATGAAGAGAAAGCATCATCGTACACGGTGTACATCCAAGTATAACTTGGCGTGATGGAGACAAAAAGGCACCCGTGCCCTTCTTTCACCCAGCGCATGTTGGAAACCTTTTTTTGGCAGCCCTTCGTATAATTTGGGTTCAGGTTAGCAAACCCAACGGGAAAATCAGTCTATTTTAAAATTTTAATGAAGTTTTCCTGGCCCCGAGAATCATATGGTACACTTGAATTGCAAGTGCAGTCCACATCAGATCCAATATCACTATGTGTACACAACTGGCATCATTCCAAAAGAGGCAAAAAGAAAGAAGCCCTCTCATAACTTGTGAGACGACCTAGCACTGCGTGAGGCTCAGGAACGGTACCAATACGCAAACTCGAGATAAATGGGTCTTTTTGTGCTCCGACAAAAAGAATGCAGGAGTTTTGCTTCAGGATCAAAGGTTCCTCGTTTTCGTGTGACCGCTTTAACCCCGCTCCGAGGATTATAAATGGTTATGAAGCAGAGCAGATTGTGATCACAATGCGCTGTCGATCGCAAAGGACCATTATTTATTCAAAGATCTGCACATACCGACCAGTAGTGTGTGACTTATGTGCAAAATATACACCAAAAAACCTCATGTTCTACAAAATTTTTCCAAACACGACACATGCAGGGGGCATACATGTTGAGCGCCAATGCTTTCAAATTTTGTGTGACAAGGAATTCTTTGCACAACACGCAACAGAGACTGTCCATGCACAAAAGTCTTCTCTTAGGCTTGGGCGTTTTCAGGTCGTCCTGTTCGTGAGACAGCCGTCAGAACGAGCTATCTCCGACGGCTTCTGATTTGACAATGTCCACAAAGCCAGATGCCCAATGACAATGTTGATGTCCAGACGTCCTGACCGACTCAGCAAATACTCATCGCTGTCAATGAAAGCAGCTGTAATCAGACTGATAACACTGTCGATGAGGAGCTTTGTGCGCTTCCGCACACGCCACAGACAACCTGTGCAAACACTAATGCAGTGACCGCCCAGATATGATTGAAACCCGTCCCTGAATTCACCTCGGATTTTCCTTGTCCATGTCTCGGGACAAACGAAGGGAAGCAATGAAAGCTGCTTGATGCGGTTTGAAGTATGAACCTCTTGATATCAAAGACTCTTGTGTCCGGATGAGCTTATTCCTTCTGCACAATAGTGAAAACCTCTGCAAGTCCCTTGCAAAGGGTCATGACCTGCGACAGTTGTCAGGCTTTCCTTTGCGGACGACCCTCAAAACCTGACAAAAGTTGTCCGCCATAAGGACCATTTCTGCTCCGGTCACACGAAACAGGGAGAGAGAATGCCGCCTCCTCGAGTGGAGGCGAGTTAACCTGATTTTTGCAATTCAAATCCGCAAACGCGACCATTTCCTCTTTGGAATTTGATTGGCTACTTGAGAGAGCTTTCACGTGGAATCTGAATGTCTGTATGATGGCTTCAGGGAGCTCCTCGAGATGAACAGCCGAATAATATCCACAAAGTAAGGGTGTCGGGCGTGAAACCTGATTCCTCAGCGTGGACCGCAGCGACAGTATAAATTCAGCTCTTGCGCACGTTCACCCTCTTGACAGAATCACATTTCTACGACAGGCCAAATTTGGGTTGCCTGGACCGCACACCACAATCAAGCCAAGGCACCCCAAAAAGTGCCAATCATTCTGCCAAAAAGATCAAGGAAGTGTTGAGTGGAACAAGAAGGCTACGCCTAAAAAGCGTGTGGTCCATAGAAACGTTCGCAGTTGATAAATGCATGGAAGTGACCATAATTTCAGGATACAACTTTGTAATGAAAATTTTGATGTTGACTTGGCCCTTTGGGCCATGTTGAGTTGGGAAGGGGGGGGTAACTCAACAGACCCAAAAAACCAAAAATGCTTAAGATGGCCTAAAATGCCCCTGGTTGATTTTTACTATGTTGAGTTACCCCCCCCCCCCTAACTCAACATGTCCACATACAGACATGCACATACAGACTGATGGTGATTACACTAAACCACTAAACGTGTGGTAACACCCTTTGGAACCACACGCTTAATTAAAAAATGCACAGCTTGCAGCGACAGCCAACTTGTGCTCGGTGGGACCAACTTTACATCGAATCTGCGCGCTGATGCAGCTGGAAAATGCCAACATTAACCTGGATTATTCCAGTCCACAAGCTCCTGAGCAAGACGCGTCAATTTACTCCAATCACGTTTATTGCTCAATGACAACAGGAAGACGCAATGGGGAGAAATGCAGCTTCAACACTCTGCTCAGAAACAGCAAGAACGTCCGGTTTTCTGAAAGTGCGGAAATTTCAGTTGCAACAGAACTTTCGCCTGCAAGCAGTCTGCTTGAGTGACGACGACCAGAGAGGCTCAGAGCGCATCTTGAGAGCGTTCAATCCTTTCATCACCGCCCGAGCACGTATTTGTAAACATCCAGGAGTGTTTTGACAACTGTGTCAGACCAAAAATGTGTTAATAACAGTAATTATCTAAATTATTACCCGGAAGATCAATCAGCCTGCAAGACGAATGTTCGAAATGGTTTGGTTTGACAGGAGGAGGCGGCCGCACATTTCACCAACGGATTGAAACAAGGAGATTACGACCACTTGATATCCACGTAATGGCCTGCTTTCTCCTTCAATTTGTTGCGACTGCATTCTGTCAATTACGTTTGCACTTCCAGCACTGAATCGAGATTCGTGAATCGACTCGATGATTCTGCGATCGACCTGCAGAGGTAATTTCCCTGCACAGGCGCTTGAAACACACTTCACGCCTGACATTTTGCAGGGGAAGCAAAGCAATACATCGCTGACATGGACAGACTAATCTAATACCTAGAAGTGTGAAATTCTGATGCACAACATCCGTTTGTTGAAAGCATCAAAGCTGCCCCATTCCCGACGAAGCTGACCTTTTCCCGAGCCCCGTCAGCTGATCTACAACGTTCGATCCGGATTTTGTATCTTTTTCCCTCCGAGACTCAACAGAGGCAAATCCTGGGCAGGCTCTGCATGTGCCAGACCTGCACCGCATGTGGAAAAATCACTTTAATCTCAGTACCTGTCAATAGCAAAAAAAGTAGCTCAAGAAGTGTCTTGAGGGTACACTTTATCTTCGTAACATCACATAATCTGTGTACAGTCTTGTCTGGTATTCAGCTTTCCCAACCAGACGCAATGTTTGCACAGTCCCTCGCAGCTTCAGCCTTTCGACTGCTCGCTTTTCTGGCTCTGTACACTTGATTAAGAGATACACGCTTGATTTACGAACAATGCTCTCACAAATTTGCTCGGGATTTATCCAGATCTCGCGGTATTTGGCCTCTGCGCTCCGATGTTCAGACGTTTCGGCTGGAGCCTCACCATTTTTGGACATAAACCGACACACGGTTTCCTCATATTGCTGCCTCATAAACTGCAGTCCCTTCACAACATTTGGTTTCATTTGCGTGTACGATGCTTGTTAGCAGGACTCGGGCAATGTGTATGGCCCTCTGCTGGCCTGACCTTTCATCGACGAACCCAACATGTGCTCAACCGTCATCGGACCCAGGCAGGAGCGATAACGCCAAACAACTCATTCGGGGAAAATTGCTGAGAACTTCCACACGACAAACTTCCGTGTGGTTTTTGCAAATCCAATACGAGTACAAGTGAAACCAAAAGTGCGGTCCAATTTACAGACTGCAATTCAACAAACGCCACTGGCGCTGCTTTGGGCGAAGATCTGTGTGGTGAACCGTGGCAAAAACAAAATCTCAATCGAACATTTCAAGCAGCCAATACACTCACTTCAGCACTCACTGCTCTCAATCTGTTCGCAGTGGCAAAAAAAGACTGGCCGAACGAAACAATCCAAATCCCCGTGGAGTGACTAAGCCGCACTGGAAGCGCAATCCGGCCTCCCATAACGAGCATCAAGGTTACGCGCCAATCTGAGCGCTGCTCGTGTCCAGCTCCTGTGGCGGATCCCGCCACTCTATCCCGACACAACTACATCTGCACGAACAGGTGCAGCCAATTTTTCTGCGGATTCGCCTTCATTACTGGCAGAGAACTTCATTCTGGAGCGTTTATGCGCAGAAATAGGAAGCCAGATTGCTTCTCATCCCGGAGATGAACATATTCTGCAGCCGTCAAACATCGAGCGATTCAGCTGGTTCTGAAGCGCGCAGACAACGATCGCGGTTGAGATTGCTTGAAACAGCACTAACCTGTGGAACCTTACTCACAGTTGGTTACAGCTTCCTTTGCTCATCTGCTGCCAGCACGCAAACAACCGTGTTTCAGCTCAAATGAACGTGATCCCTTTCAAGCCAAACTCCCACCATGTTTCACTCGCCGAGAAAAAAACATAAACCTTCTTTGATCAGAGCTCCGTTCATAAGTCACATCTTCCACAGTATTACAAATTCCGCCTTCGTCCCAGTGTCATTGCCTGCAATTGCATTCACAAAAATATTGCACGAACTGAGGTAATTGGAAACTATCCCTCTAATTGCCACACAAGTTGCTGAACAACTGCCCGCTTGTGCGCTTTCATACACACGAGTGTGACCTGGGTCTCACAGAAAGGGATCGTGGTTTGCAAACGAAAATGAATGAAGCGCTCTTGTTTGTGCCTCGCGTAAATCTTCGTGCGAAAGTTTCATAAATCTGCCTGCCTACGTGAGCAGGTTGTATCACTCGCCAGTTTCATACTCTCATTTCAAACAAAAACTTGGTGGTCTGCTCATAAAACGTGTCGTTTTCCAGCTGAGGAAACTCTGCTCAAAGTAGATCATTTTTGCTTTGCCACGAATGAAACCAAATTGCGCCGACACAAACTGGACTGGATATTTTTGTGTAGATCTGCACCAGGTGAATCATACATGTACATCATCACTCGTAAAATTGTTCAAACACCACTAAATGTGTCCAACACACCAATTTCGCTACTTCGACCAATATCACTCACGGTACTGCACAACAACACTCAACGCTCGCGTAAACTCAGCCATTGAACAACACGCAAACACACCACGAGCATCTACTGTTGTATCATGCAAAAAATATTAAGAATAGATTAACAGGTCTGATCGTGTGATCTCCACAATCACAATCACACAGCAATGGAATCACAATAAACTCATGCGTGTTAATTCTCATTTGTTGCAAACAAGCAAAATTACGTTCAGGGGATCGCCATGACCTTCGGGTTTTTGTGTGCACGAAGGTGCGGTGATTTATCTCTGACAAACAAGCATGTCCTTCAACTGCTCCCACGCCGTCATTCATTGTTTTGAATCACTCTCACATCTCAAAAACCTTGCCATCCAAAAAGGGGTGCTTCTTTGTGATTAGTAAATGGAGTGAATAACAGGGAGGTGAGATGTGTAAATCACCGCAACAAAAATCGCTCAAAATTTTCTCTCACGTTCACTCGCTGGTTGGCACAACTCAAGTCTTACAAATTGCACAAAAACAGTTTAGCATAAACAACGACAAGCACAGGAAAGGGTATATTATTAACTGGGAAATATACCTTGAGGGCAAATTTGACGACGGAATTCTGAAAACAAGGCAAAATAAAGATGAGGACAATTTGCACAGATCACACTCGGTCAGCAAAACAAATTACTTGTTGCTGAACCAAACTGCTGGTGTTCTGCATTTTGCTTGAAGACAGAGACACGCAAAATGCACGATCAGGTATAAGCGCAGGTTTGACATGCTGTGAAACAGTGGACTCAAGAGTCCCGATTTTTCATATTTGTCAACGCGTAATCGGTTATCAGGTGCATGTTGAAGCCAGTACAGGCAAAGTACAGCCGACATGCCAGCGTCGAGATCACTTCACATTGCGCACTGTTGACACACGTGTTTGAGGTGAAACATGAGGTTGTGGTATCAACAATACTGCGGGGCCAAAACACTCTCCATACAACGTGGTTACTGAAGCTCGCAACAGTCGACATTGTGTTACTTTCACTTGGTGAACTCTGCACTCAGCCACTTCATCATCTGCTGCAGCTGCCAATACTGGAGCCGATTTCTTTTTGTGAAAAAGACAAAACATCGCATCACCTACCCGTCTGACATCCAGATCGAGGTCCACCTCGGACACCTTCTCGTTCTGGAGGATGAGCGGCACCGAGAAGATCTTGGAGCCGCTCTTGCCGTCCGACCTCCACGCGTTGCAGCGTCGGATCGTCGCGATCGGGTTCGGTTCGCACGATCTGCAACCGCGACGTGTAAATGAACGTTACTCACATTTACTCAACCATCCACAATTGGTCTTGTCTTGCGCCCAAGAATTCTTTCGTTTTGACACAAAATGTCTGCAATTCTCATCACCATTTTTCAACCAATGTTATCATTCAAAGGATTCAATCAAAGTCGAAACGCCACAATGTCACCACTGTGTTTCACCGAAGAAAGTTGTCCCGTAGGAACGCACCTGTACAGAATCTTGAGCGACTCTGGCCGGCTGGCCGGCGTGAACATGCAGCCCAGGTACCCATAGTCAGCGTGGTGGTGATCTCCGACGTTGCTGTACTCCTCGAGCGTTGACTCAGCTGCAAAGAAGAGAAGGGGTTTGTGTTATTTGACGTGATACCACAAAGGCAATTTTTTGCCTCCCGTGCGAGCAGACATCGCCGGTGGTTTTACTTCAAAAACTGGTGTTGAACAGATGCAGGGAAAAGCCGCAGTTCACAAAACGATGAGATCGCGTGTTCTGCAACCAGAGTTTTTACTCGTATCCCACAGAACTGGCTGGTAGGACTCACTAATGAAGCCACTATTCCCGATAACAACCCCACACAGCAGTGATGACTGTGACCTCTCACTGCCGAGATATCTTGCGCAATATTTCCCCTCAAACGCATCTCTTTCATCTCTCTTCTGCTGGAAACACTGCTGGGGTGAGGCCCTGCAGCAGAACGGATTTGTCAGCCAGCCGAGAAATTCTCTGTTACCGGCACAGTTCAAAAGAAATTAATCACCTGAATAGGACAACAGGCACACTTGCGAGCCAGCATCAGGCTTGTGAGTACGACTGAATTTGCATCTTTCAATTTCACAACACGACTCAACGCAGCCACCGATGATTCACAGCCGTCATCATTTTGGCAAGTTTTCCCTCACACAAGTTGACATCTCAAGAATTTGCATCAAAAAAGAACCGCACCAGAATGATCATCACAAACTGAGCGCCTCTCAAATCCCCCAAAGTTGCGACTGGCTCTTTTGTTCAAACAAAGTGTCACTTGAACACGGCGCGTCTCAGTTTCACCAATGAATTGATTGCAGCTGATTCGACGTCGGGACCGTACTGTGCCGAGAACTGCAGGTCCCCGCCGAGAACCGCTGCAGGCAGAACCGAGGATTCCACGGAGCTGAACGCGTTACAGTCGGGATTATTTTGCACCCTCGCATCCCTACAGACTCCCCTGACTGCAGGAGAGAAAGAAAACTAACATCTGTATTCAGGTAATAGTGACTCGAGCAACACAAGCTACCAGATCCAGAAACACTGCGGGAAAACCTGGCAGTGCAAACCTCAAATTTAATCAGTTCAAGTGACAACAGCGGTGCTAATTCTGCGACTGCCCCAACGGCATTAGCTTCCTCTATTTACACTTAGCTTTCATCCAGGTTTCTGGCAATTCACAAAGGCACTTGGTGACAATCTTCATTTCCCACAAGCACCGCGTTGTGCGCTCCTCAAGAAGTCGTTTTATGCTAATTTAGTCCAGTGCGAGAAAACAAAATGTCACTTGACCTGATTTGACGTCTTGAGGGTTTGCGGCAGAAATATTTCTCAACACAAAAGGCCTCTCTGTCTCGCTGCCTTTTGCAAGAAAGTCACAATTCTGACTTGTGTTTCAAGTGGATGGCCATTGCAAAAGCACATTTTTGACAAACGGAAGCAGAAAGATTCTTCAACCAAGCCAAAACGATTTGAAGAACAGCAACCGCAACAGCCCTGGGTCAGTGGCCTTCAATCTTCTATCAATTTGATCCCACTACACAAAACACCCGCTTCCTTCATCTCTCTCCCGACCTTTTCACCTTCTCAAATGTGCGTTTATTATCGCTGTACTTCAGGATAAAGCGCTTTCGGCACGCTCAATGTACCATCGTCCCAAAATAATCACCTTTATTCCTCGTCTGCCTGCAATCCTCGGTTCCTGCTGTCAGTGACCAGCACAAAGATACTCAATAACGAACAGTTTGATCTGTCTGACCCTCGCTTTGCAGCATCAACATGGAACTGGAGTGACTGACATCCGTGAGTGACTCGACGGACGTGAAAAGTGATTTTGACCCTGGAATAATCTGCCAGCCAATAAATACCCTGTCAAAGAATAATTGGTTTGGCGACTCGAGGTCAGCCACAAGACAACATACTCACTCTCCGCTTCCTCCCACACAGTTTCTAAAGTCCACAGAGCCAGAGCGAAACACATCTTCCCGGAGAACCATCCCCACTGAACGCGACCAAGGCCGATCCGTGACTAAGACGTCTATTACAGTCGTGCATTTGGGATGATAGCTACTCGTAACAGCTCGAAAAAAGTGGCAAAGCATGATTACGAGGCTCAGGTATGAATAGGCATGAATAATGTCTTCCGTTTACCTCAAAACCCAGTCCCTCGACTCAACATTTCCCACACGGGGTGAGCCCTTCCCCACATCGCAGCCCTGTCTTCAGGATTCGGGGCATGCCCCCTCCGTCGTGGATCCTCCGAACAACGTTTTGCGCACATGCCTCGTGGCTCCTGCGCGCCGCCGCTGACTGCAGGAATCCACAGCTGCACGTGTGTGATCACTGCACTCAAACCTGTGCAAATGCAACAGCTGTTTACCTGCAATCAAACCACGATAACGAAAGACAAATAATTCTCACCCCACAAACCACACCTCCATATGGTTTCCAAATTCTGGACAAGAAGCACGAATGAAGCTGGCAGCCACACTAAGTGGGGCGTCTATTGTCAGACGACAGGGCTTCCTAATTGGTCTGTTCTGTAATATGAAACACAACGAAGCCCAACTTGTGGAATTGAACCTCGACAAGGGAACTCATTCTCCCGTTGCCAAGAATACTTGTTGAAAAGCAACTCAGGAATGACTGAACTGCTGCGTCAGCCTGGTTTCTTGCCATGAGTCACGTGGCATCTCGCGAGAAATTGTAAATTCGCTTCTGTTTTTTTCCAAACAATGCTTTGAATTTTCAGTTGGATCCATGCAACATCTGTCCCTCGATGGTCATCAGCAGCAAAGCTTGACGTTCTGATAACAACATTAGAATCTCGCAGATACGAACGGCCAGGTCCCAAAAGACGGCCGTGACTAATGCACCACAGGGACCTCGCTCATTTGCGGAGAGAAAACCAAGCTTTGTGGGCTGCGATTTCATTAACCTCCGTGAACATGCTGGTGAGCTCTGCTTTATTCCCGGCAACATTCACTGAAAATTACATCTGCTTTGCACCCCGACAATACAAGGAGGGAACAAAGCTCGAGGAAACAATCAGGTCAGACCAAATGACTTTATGACTTCTTACAGCACTAGTGCGATATGTGTCAAATTGAAATGCCTTGTCGGCACCCGTGCGATATGTATGACGAATCTATCGATCAGAACAGTTCAATATCTTGCAGAACAATTTATTGAACACCAACTGAACACTGAGTCAACGCACAACACCCGGAAAAGAACACAACACAGAGAGCGACGACTCCAAACTTGCTCAACATTTGCAAGAACAGTTTTTGCCCTTTGAAAGTGACAATCTACGGCATTTTTGCACTCTGTCGTCAACAGCCTTCAAACAAACACACATGGGCGAGCAGCCGCTGACATGCCCCGAACATCTACACATTGTTCTTGAGTGAGTAGTTGCTGTCTCTGACTTCTTTTTGACAACTTTGACACACTCAATTTCAGAGTCGTCGCTGCTGACCAAATCAACTGTGGCCGGTGGGCTGTCGGGAGCCTTCGACACAGTGCAAGTTGCAGGCCTGTTCTTTTTCTTTTTAGGCACTTCCAAACTGACTCCTTCACCACAGATCTTTTTGTTTGCACTCTTCAGCAACTGGTCATTCACCCTCTTGTACGACCGGACACCAGCATCAGACCTGTGCCCTGTTATGCACTTGATTGTCTGCTCGTCCTCTCCACTCTGATAGAGTCGAGTGGCACAACTTGCGCGCAGACTATGATTTGTAAAATTGCCTTGCAGGCCTGCTGCCTCGGTCAGTTTGCGCACGGTTTTCTTCAACACATTTATCCCAACAGGTCTGTCGGAGTACCACGTGCAGGGACTTCTCCTTTTGTCACTCAACTCATAGACAAACAAGTCGCTTGTTTTCGATTTCACAGGTAACAGGCTGACGTACTTCTCATACAATCTGACCACATTCCGATTCTCATTGCTGCTCCTGTACACTCTCACTTGTCGACCGCCATCCAACTTGCTCGACAACCCCCCCTGAGATGTTTTATTCTTCATGTCCTCGGTGAAAAATAAGTATTTGTCCCCCTCCTCATCTATCAAAATCTCAATCTGAGGATTGTGACCAGGCTTCCGCAACCTCTTGTGCTC
>JAAUXT010042231.1_pt1 | contig 27683 bp, 27 predicted proteins | sample 7278171 | NCBI WGS metagenome assembly JAAUXT01 (sample SAMN14350112, study PRJNA611818) | marine sediment metagenome | isolation source: surface marine sediment (1.8m) | place: French Polynesia: Moorea | collected 2018-08
GCTGCTGTGACACCATTGCTTGAACACTTGTTCATTTTCAGCATTCAGAGATTTGCTTGGGAACAAAAACAGATATTTCAATTGAAATTTTGGCGTTATCAACATCTTGGAGAAAAACATGCAACCAGTTTGGGCTTTACTTCTCCTGCTGACAAGCGAGAACATTTGAGCACTCAGCAAAACTAAGCAAAGAAAAAATGAAATATAGAAAACAAATAAACTATTAGGAGCTGACACTGTGTTCACAATGGCATAGGGAGTTGGTCCACATCAATAGGCGGACTCTGCATCCAATCTGTTCTTCTGTTGTGATGATTGGAAAGTGCTTCATGTTTTTTACCAAGGCAGTTTCTTTATTTCAGATTTTGCTACCTCAGATTATGCAAACTACCTGAGACATGATAACACAGATCCTTCTTGCAGCAAGACATTGTGCCAGTTATCTCTGCACAACCTGTGTGAAGCCATATGTGACACCCTCCCAGACTGTGGAGGTAACTCTGGTTATTTGTTCATTTGTTCCAAAATGAAATGCAAACCACTCCATAAACTTTGGGTCTCTGTTACAATGTCCAAAAGGCTTCACTGAGAAATAGAATTATTTTTTCCTGGTTTGGAAGCAAAGAAAGAATGAGTTATCTAGCTTTATTTTCTCCTCTTCAGGAGTTTATGTTTGGTTTTATGAATGTTTCTGCAAACCATGGAACTGCCTGCCAATTTCTGGAGCTGGTACCTACTACCTGAAAATGAGTGAGACATATCCGTTTGATTCATGGTTTCCTCTTGTTTTGTGATTCCTTTGCCATCTGAGCAGAAAAGCAGAAATGTTTGTTTGGTGTTGATCAGCAACTGGAACAGGTTTCATTTCCTTGGAGAAATGGTGCAACAGGTTTTGGTTTTGGTGTGACTGGTATGACCAACAACACCCAGCAACACATTTCAACCAGTTGGTTCCACCAGAAGGTTGTGAGAAAATGAATCTTGTTTTGACAACTGCTGCTGCTTTACTGATTGAGTTGAACCAAGCCATAGAAAAACCATGATGAAAACTTGTCAAAAATATAAAAAAAGAAATAAAAAAGTGCACCAACTCCCTCTGTCTCTGAATGGCAGATTGCAAAATTCCACAGCTGCTTTGACCAATGATACCACTTGGTTCAGCCAGAACAAAAGTTCAGTTTTTATCTGGAGCACAGTTGAGTCTCTGATCAATCATCTGTGTGTTCCAGGAAATGGTGGTTGGGGAGAATGGGGGCCCTGGGGCTCCTGCTCTAGGACCTGTGGCTCGGGAACCTGGATCAGGTGGAGGACCTGTGACAGCCCAGCTCCTCTCAATGGTGGAAGTAACTGTGAAGGATCAGACAGGGAGGAGCAGAACTGTGCAACCATCCCCTGCCCTGGTATGAGCCATATTACCCATGATTCCCAGTTTCCCTATTGCACACAACTCACACCCTTTGTCACCAGGCAAAGGCAAAGGTTTTTTTTGCAGATCCAGGTGTCCTTTTGCACCTGCAAAATGAATTTTGTTTCTCAAGTCAGAATATTGTTTTCAATTATTCTCTGAAGTGTAAAAAAGGACAACCAAGCCAAGTATTTTGCTTCAATGTTTTGAGAGGACTTCTGTTTCTGTCAAGTTCATGGAGGTTGGAGTGGCTGGGGCCCCTGGTCCTCCTGCTCTGTGACTTGTGGAACTGGGACTCAGGCCAGAACCAGAACCTGCACTGACCCCACACCTGAGCATGGAGGCAACAACTGCACTGGATCTGACATGGACAACCAACAATGTGTGAAGGTGAACTGCCCTGGTGTGTAGATTGTTACTGAGTGACACAGATACATTCTGGTTTTTCACAAGTGTGTCAGTAGTAAACAAGTTCAAGTGACAACAATCAAAGTTTCAGTTATATTCTTTTGATTTGTATTCCAGGGGTTCCAACAAAGGTCTCCTACAAATGGAATCCAGGGTAAAAAACATTTTCCACTGATTACCACAGCCACCTTTTTGAAAACAGGAACTGTTTTGATATCATTCTGCAATATTGTGTCTCCTTCATTGCAAGCCCTTTAGAGATGGCACCACCAGGCAGCAGCTCAAGGCCCCAGATGAGATGTGCTGCAGACTGCACTGCCTCCCCAACCTGCAGGGCCTTCCACCTGGATCCTGCTGGTCATTGCATCCTGCAGACATCTGGTGGACAACAGGAGGCCTACAACTCTGAGCCATGAGCAGTTTGATTCAGTGAATTTTCAGGTCTTGTGTGATTCTTAGACAAACCAAGTTTACCACACAACAGAGTGATCAATTTTAATTTCAAGCACATTGTTGCAATTTCTTTGTGATTCAAATGTTGGAAGTTTTCACAAAATATTTGTTTCTTAAAAAGAAATTGTTTATGAGTTGTGTATGGACCAGCCATGAGCAGTTTGATTCACAGAATATTCAGGTCTTTGTGTGATTTTTAGACAAATGAAGTTCACCATGTGCAGCAAAGACTGGTTGATTTTTCAGCCTTATTGTTCCAATTTGTTTTCAGTCAGAAATATTTGAAGTTGCCAAACAATATTTGTTTCTTACATAGAAGCTGTTCATAAGCAAAAAATGGAATATGACCAAATTATGTACAGAGTGGTGTTCCAGATTGCTTCAAAATAAGGGATCAACAATGAAGACAAAGAAATATATTGTGTTGTTACTACTCCTCAGTGACTTGATGGTAATTTCAAGTTTTCAAGCTTTATAATGACCCTGAAGATGTGGAAATCTTCTGCTTCAATAAAAAAAATTGTTACCATTGACATTTCTGGAACATTCTTGTCTCTTGGTTTGTATGTTGAAATGATGTTTGCAGCATCCATCTGTGGATAAGTGCATAGTTGGTACACAAAAGCAGTATTAGCACAGGGATGTAGGGCAGAATCAAGTCATGTGCCTGCAAAACAAAAGAAGCTGATGAATCACAAGACCTGAGCTGTTGCTCTTGTGTCTTCTGTAGCATGGTTGAAGGACATGGGAAGAGTTGAGTGCTCAAAAAATATTTTGCTTGGAAAATGGACAATATCATATGTGAGACTGTGCAAATGCATCCAAGCTGGTGGCACTTATTTCAATTTCAGGTGCACTTGAACAGAGACAAACTGATGTGTGATACTGAGAAACACCTGTGATAGTGTAGTGTACCACTAACAAGTTTCATTTTTTCCTTTCACTCATCTCTGAGTAATCCACTTGTACATTTGGTCTGACAAGGGTGTGGCTCCGACTGTGATAAACCAGTTGCCTGTGATTAACAAACTTTCACATCTGCATGTTCACATCTGTTGGCATATGAAGGAAGTGTTTTAACTTTGGCAAGTGCAAAATATAACTTTGAGTATGCAAGCTTCTCATCCAGGTAACAGAACATCTTTCTGTAGATAAACCCCAAGAAACCCCATGAAACCTCATTGCCCTTCAGAGAAAGTCAGGGTGTTGTCTGCTCCCTTGTGGTGTGTGAAAGAAACTCCCCTTTTAGATGGGTTTCACAGTGCTCTTGTGTTTCACAAAAGAAAGTTTTATTCACTCAAATGAGGAAAAAGTTGATAGTCCTGCAGTTTCCATTGTCTTGTCCCTGGATGACTGTCTGGTTCTATTTGGCTGTGTTAAATTTTGTGCCTATTGGTTTGAAATTTCTGACTGCATTGTAAAGGGATTGGAACTCAGCTCTCAATTAACTTGTGAAAGAAAATATCTGAGCAGCAAATGAAAAGTTGTACAAAAAGGTGAAAAGACGGGTCAAGCTGTTTTCTTGAATGATGATCTGCACTGAACAGCTCTCAGGAGAGGTTTCTGTCTTTTATCAATGATTCTTCATTGCTGCTGGCCTGAAAATATACAACAGAAGAGAACAACAAGAAGCTCAGGAGCTGAACAAGTCTTTGCAATTTCTGAGATTTTATTGGCAACATAAAATGGTTTGTTGGATTGCAAGGAAAAACTCATTCTCATTGGAAAAGGTCAGTACAACATTATAGACAACACAGTGGAAACCTGAAACAAAAGTTTTGTTGGCAACACACAATTGCTTGCTGTAGCGATGGTCCAGCTCAAAACCTTTCACAATGTGAATATTGATTCATTCCACAATGTGAGAAACAAAGGCCTGTTGTCCTCTTTTCTGCATCAGTTTCAAGCTTCCATTATCTGAATGTCAAGCTTTTACCTGTTGTGCACTTGGATATCATTCTGATTGTTCTTCATTCATTATGTACGTGCTTCCAATGGATCTGCAGGGAACCTGCTCAAGCCCCAATGCCAGGTGAAAGGGCCAGAGTGTTTGTGCACAATGCAATGGCAGATCAATTTCTTGCAAATGCACAGCAGTCGAGTGGTGCATTTGACGGCATACTCTGGACATTTTGTGCCACAAAGCTGCACCCCAAACACTGTGTGCTTCATGTGATCTGCTTCAACAAAATAAGAACCAGATCTGAGCAGAAGGTGGAGCTAAACACCAGAAAACAATCATGAGTTTCTTCAGCAAAGCATATATCATTTTCCTTGGAAGTCTGTATGTAATGACCATTGGCATAAAAGCTGCCTCAGATGATAACTTTAAATGGTACAGGGCAATGAATATTGATTTCACTGTCTCATACACATCCATAAAGATAATGCCAGTACAATATAGTCAGCAATGTTTCATTCACTGTTCTGCTGAAAAAAATTCTGTTGCTCTAGTTACAAATAGAACAGGAAACGATGAATCAGAGTTCTGTAGGGTGCTCCTGTTTGATAACAACAGTGGTTTAGTTCAGGAGTTTGGATCAAACAATGTCACATTGAACCAAGAAATCTGGGTAACTTCAGCTGCAACAACATCAACAGCAGTAACAACAGAAGAGCTAACAACAGCACCAACAAGAACAGCAACAGCAACAATAGAGCAAACAACAACACCAGCAACAACTGAAGAAGCAACAACAACAGCAGCAACAACTGAAGAACCTACAACAACACCAGCAACAACTGAAGAAGCAACAACAACAGGAGCAACAACTAAAGAACCTGCAACAACACCAGCAACAACTGAAGAACCAACAACAACAGCAGCAACAACAGAAGAAGCCTCAACAGCTGCCGCCGCAACAGAACCAGCATCCAGCTGCCCTTCAGGCTTCTCACCCAGTGGAGAGTTCTGCTTCGCAGTGGATGCTTCAACACAAGTCTTTGATGATGCCTTTCAAACCTGTCAGGTTGCAGAAATCAACTCTATTTCTGTAAGAACACAGCACAAAAACACGCAATGCATTTGAGCATTCCGATTCAGCTTATCAATGAAATTGATACTGCTCTGTTTGTTTCTAGAATTGTGATAATGAAAGGAACATTTTGTTTTCAGAAACGGGATGCTGCCTTAGCAACGATGGGGTCATTTTTTGTCACTACTGTCTGGGTTGGAGCAGGTGATGTGTCTGGTTGGGACCTTTCTAGACAGTGGAAATTATGTGCCATTAGAACTGTGGTCTCCTGGTGAACCACGCCATGACAGTGGGGACTGTGTAGTTCTCAGCTCAGATGAAGGTGGCCTCAGCTCAGATAAAGGTGGCTTCCTGGTGGCTGACTGTAATGAAAAATTTGGCTACATTTGTGAACCTTGAGTTTTATTCTTGACCAAACAAAGTAATTGACAAACCAACATACTGATATGTTCTTATTTGATACACTCTATTTGCCAGGGTTCCTCTTTTGTTTCTTTGAGGTGAGCATTTTTGACTCCCAAAATTTCACAGTGAATCCCTCTCTTTGTTCAAGACTTTTTGGCATATTCAACAGGATGTGTTGGTGATTGTGCAGAATGACTCATTCCAAGGCCAAGGGAAAACAATGGCTGTTTCCACTGTGACCATGAAGCAGAACAATTGTGTTCTACTTGACACAAGAAGACCACTAGAATTCAAATAAACTTTCAGAGCTGAGATTTGTGTTTGGTTCATGTATGACATTGTCCTGCACTGTTCAGGCTCAGTGATATTGTGTGGCTTGGTGTTGTTAAGCTGGGCTAAAACACATGTACATTCATTCTATGTTGTGTGCCTTACTTGATGTCTGTTGTGTTAACTTCTGGTAAACAGCAATGTCATCATGTGAAAGTCAGGGGAGCATCAAGGCAGAATCCATTCACTGGTATATCAGGGAGGTTCAGCAAATGCTGAAGTTGTGTGCATCCATAGCTGTTGGAAGAGCTTCTGCACTAGACACATGTTCTATGGGAAAAGGCAAAACACATGGCACAAATGTGTGGTGGAGGGAGGTGCATGTGTCTGAGTTTGTTTTGTCTGCCCTGATGATGTCTGGCCAGGAAGAAGCACATGATATTGTGTTTGAGAGAATACAGTCAAAGTGCATATGTGAACAGGTCACTCATCCTCTGTACTGACACTCACCTAACATTAGCCATGTAAGATCACACCAACCCCATTGTTTCCTTGCACCAAGTCAACCAAGAAATTCAATGCAGAGTGAAGGCTTGGATCTAAATACTCACACAATGTGAACTGTTTTGCACAGTTGCGTGAATGGGAAATCTCTAGTGTGGGCAAGTTACTCTCCCTCATCAAGTGATACAAGTACAATACCCACAACACAGCAGCAATGTGGCCACAAAGGTAGGCGTTACAAATGACCTGACAGAGTCATTGTTCTGGACATCAGTGCAGCCATGGGTATTGCGGTGTGCCCAGCAGTGTTGCTGTCTGGTTTGTGTTTCTCTGTGCAGAAAAACACAGGGTTCTTTTGGATGTGGGCTTGGAACATATTTGGTCTGGGAGCAGCAAAACAGTGAGCAATCTGTGTGAGGAGTTTTTCTGTGTGGGGAAGAGGGTGAATGATTCTGATTGGCTCATTGTGGAGTGACTTCCAACAAAGTCCAACACACTCCAGATAGGATCAGTCCTGAGGATGCCTGTGGTATCACCTCTTCTGCCCACATCCTGTGTGACATGATTGTTTTTCTTTGAATTGTGTTTGCTCTGTTGCAACTCCATCAAAACTGCCTTTAAATGCCACTTTTCAACAAGTTTTGATATTCAAAATAGGGGTGTAACTCTGCTGATCTCCAACTACTGGAGGCCTAAACTTACAACAAACTTGTGGTTGGTGATCTGGTATGTGACAACCAAAGGAACAGTTTTTAGGCAATTTTCACCCTTTTTGATGTCTCTCTGTAAGCCAAGAAACAAATGATATTCGGGAATGATGAGAATTCAGGATGACAATTTTGCACTGTTTATGAGGGGCGAAGGGTGTGACTTATGCACAGGTGCAGCACAGGTCCCAGTGTGGTGCAGGATTTATCAACAAAGGTTTGACTGGAGCCAAAGGTTGGGAGCAGTGCACTGAACAGTGCAATGTTTTCCATTGTTCATGGGTCCATTTCATCTTCAGAAATGGTATTGCAGCAACTCAAATATTGATGTTGAAAGGATGGATGACTGAAGCATTTTTTCCTGAACAATACCAGATAGTGCAGTGGGAGTGTTCTTTGTATGTGGGCAGTTCTTCCTCATCAATCATTTGGATGAGAAGAAAGCAGCTATCAAGCATTGTCATGGAACAAAAGCTGTCAAGAGCCAGGAGATTGTCCATTGAATAAAGGGCTGCTTTGCTGCTGAGTACTGGGCATTGTTGATGAGGGTAAAGAGCAAGACAAGCACAAGTTTGTATGTTGGAGATTCTGTATGATCTACTCAGCTGACCATAACACATTGGACAAAATATTCATAATCATGAAGAGTTTCTTCAGTACAACATCTTTGTTGTTTCTTGGTACTCTGTATGTCCTGACAATTGGTGTAAAGTCAGTGGTTGATGAGAACTGTAACCAGTACTGGGCATTGAAAGTTGATTTTACTGTCGCATACACATCCAGAAAAATGTTTCCAGTCTCAATGGGGCACCAATGTGCTACTCACTGTTCTGCTAACAGCAGATGTGTTGCCATAGTTACCAGCAAAAATTTGCTAGCTAAATCAGAGTTCTGCAAGATGCTGCTGTATGATGAGAACGAAGCACCAGCATTGCAATTGGATGTCAACAGCATCACCACAAATCTTACAGCCTGGGTAAATTCAAAAACATTTGAAACTTCAACGACAGAAACCACAACATCAACTGAACCAACAACCGCTGCAAGAACAACAACAAAAGAGGCAACAACAGCAGCAGCAGTGACCTGCCCTGAAGGGTTCACTCTCGCCACAGATGGCTTCTGCTTCTTGGTTGATTCTGATCAAACAGTTGTTTGGGATGAGGCTAAAGTGGCCTGTGAGGAGATGGGAGTAGAGGTCTACTTGGCTCATATTGACTCACAAAAGGTGATGTTTTGTTTACACAAATTATCATTGAGTCACATGCATCGCATGCATGTATGTGGTCAACCCAATCAACCAATCATTATCCAAGAACGACAAGACCTTGTGCCTATTTTTTCAGAAAAAGGAAGCTGTGTCAGAGATGATGGAATCAGCAGGTGTCGCCACTGCCTGGGTGGGAGCTAGAGATCTGGTCAATGTTGATGTGTTTGTCTTTGTGATGAGTGCAGAGGTTGTACCAGAGGGAATGTGGGCAATGGGTGAACCAGATCACAGTGATGGGGACTGTGTGATCCTGGATGCAACTGCAGCTGGTCTGGTGGTGGCCAACTGTGAAGAGTCACTTGCCTTCATATGTCAAGTTTAAATGATTTCATTGCACAAAATATAGGGTGATAGAAACCACAATCTCTTGCTACAACTTATTTCTCTGTTTTGCTACCTTCTGGTTTGGTTTACCAAGGATGAAGCCAAGGTGAATTCATCAATAAGAAGTGGGGGGACTTCCTCTTCATCAGTTGAAAAATCAAGAACCATATCTGTTGAATCATCACTGAGGCAAGACAAACTGATTGTCTTGTGTCAGTCACAGAGACGAGTATGTTAGAACACAATAAAGAAAAAGGGGTGTTTGTACCAGTTTTCAGAATGAGCCATCCATGCATCAAATGAGATGAGGGTCGCCCTACTCATAAAAATACCCAGACCTGGCACACGTGAGTCTCCTGATACCTAATTTGGGTTCAGAGAAAGTCAGGATGTCTTTTGCTTTATTGTGACAGAGAACGATTGTGTTGGTTTCAAAGTGTGCTGGTCTATCCAGGTATCTGCAAGGCGAATAATGCTGTTGTGTACCCAAAAAGCTCAGATTGTTATTGTTATAAGGTTGTCATTCCCTTTGCCCTGGTGGCCAAACATAGACAGCTAGTAACACCCCATTTATAGAGGAATAATTTCCTGCAATTGTGCATTCCACCATGAGTCTTGTGGGGACAATTAACATCCCCAAACAAATCATGATTGCACCAGGTGAGGTTGGGTAAAAAAAGCAGAACACTTTGATTGATGCATTTTATTGAGTGAGTGAACCGTTAACTTTCCAGATTGCACTCTACTTGAGAGTCTTCCAAAGCATTCCATCACTGGAAGCTGGTGTCCAACTAGTCTGTGATCAAAAATAGAAATAGACATGCTGGGACAGACACACAACAGAAGTATCATTGGAATTTTTTTTTGACTTCACTTTTCATACTCACTGCACTTTCTTCTGACATAAGTGCTCTCCTCCCCTGAATCAGGTGGGCTGAAGAGTGTAGCCAGTTGGCTAAAGATGTAGCAACCCCATTTCTGAGTGAAAATATCTTTGTAGTAAGACCACTCATAAGCTCTGCACTCTGTCATTGATTTGGACAAGCACTTATTTCTGCACTCTACTTCTGTTTTTATACCACTGATTTCATCATAACTCCCTTGGTATCCCTTTACATCTGTGTACACTACGAACTCGTTGCAGCCTATAATTGTACAGAATAATTTTTTTTTGTGAACAACAGGCCAACACTAAAGACGCAAATGCACAAAAATAGAAACATACTCATTGCAACTGCCTGAATGTACACAATCTGAAATGATAATTATGTGCACATTGATCACTCAACTCATGTGTTCTGGGAAATACCGCACTCAGAATGAAACCAGACAGCTTTTTGCTTTGAAGAAAATGGTTATTCATAGCAAAGACTCACTGCAATACTGAACAGGACAGAGCTCCCATGAACCATCAGCCACATAACACCAGGGTCCATCATCATGGTTGTCTGGGTTTCTGCAGTAGTTCTCTGATACTTGGCAAAGGACCAAAGAACTTTCAGACTGTCTCATAGGAAACCATACCAACAAGAAATAAGTTGAAATTTTGGGACAAACCTTTGTCTCCCATGACATTTCTTGCAATAGCGCTGTAATGAGAAGCTGGAGCATAACTTCTGGTTGAAGGCCACTTTATGCAAGTCTTTTCAGTCACAGTGGTTTTCATTGTTCCTCGGTACTCTCCTCCTTCTTTGGTGTACTTACATTGAGATTCTGAAGAATGAAAACCAGAACCTGATTTTCCCATAAACTCAACCAACAGCAACAACACAAAATTTGTTGAAAAGACAAGAAACACCTGCTGCATGGGATTGTTGAAGAGAGAATGCTGAGAGTCTGAAGAGAAACACAACCAAATGCAGCTTCATTGTTTTGCCACTGATTAAGACTCTTCTTGGTTTGTTTTTTTCAGTGCTCTTGACATAAATGAGTGGAATTAATTTGATACCACAAGAAAGTTCTGGCTTCAGCTGAAAAATTCAATTCCAACGGAAGCCATTCATCCGAACAAACAAGTTAACTTGTTGAGTGGCAGATGCTGTCATGTTTGTTCATTATTCTCATCAACACTGACAACTCAATTTTCTGCCAAATGTTGTCATTACGCTCCCACAAGGGTTCTGCTCTGACAAATTGATTGATGTTTCTTGTTTCACATCCGCAGACACAGGACAATGCTCTAAGTTGTTGAACTCTTCAAATTTATGCAAAGCAATAAAACCTGAACAAATAAAATTATATTGCTGAGAAGCACCTGTTGCCAGGTGTGTTGACATTACAACCAACATGGGCGATGTCGAGATCTCAAACCCTACAACACTTTCGGCCAACTGATAAAGTTCACCAATTTGTCATTTCCAAAAACTTTTAGCACCAACCAAGCAGGTCTGCCCCACAATTACTGTGGAACCAGCACTTGTGCTTGAGCAGTGGTTGTGAGCCTATCACACACACACACTGCACCATGCAGTGTCCTGAACCAAAGCCTTTCAGTCGCTGGTCCTTTCATTTCACAACCAGCAAATGATTGGGTGATCTCCAATTTTGACAATGGGTTATTAGTCTCAGCGTGATTTGAAATCATTCTGGTCACTTGCAAATTCTAGTTGCTTTAAAATTTCAGCTACTTTTCAGTTCTGGTTTCTTGTTTTGCAAAAACATCAAATGGACAACACAACAACAAAAATAGATCAAATATTCTAGAACCCTTTGATCCAACCAAGTTAACAACAGCAACCAGCTGTGTGCAAAAGAGAATCTTTGCAGTGAGCCACTGCAATTTTTGCAAATGTAGTAGCACTGCTTTTAGACTTGTCATGACTGAGGCAGCATAGTGGGTGGTTGACCTACAAGGACGAAGTGGTGAAAGGTTCTCCTTTTTTGAAGAAACTATACAATTCAGAAACATCAGCTTGAAAGCTGGAGTGTGAGGTTGGTCAATCACTGGAACACTGTTTCATCACTGTTTCCGTGACCAACTGAAACCCATACACATTTTGTAGCAAATTATGTTCTAAATCAGCCGGGCAATTCATGTGACTTGCTCCTTACTTAAATTTTATAACAGCATGGTAGAAGCACAAATAATAATAACTTTAATTTGTGTAATTTGGTGTTTGTCCACTGGTGACATCCAACATGAACATGAGCAGGCAGGATTCACATGGACTGTGTCAACAAATGCTCATCAAACACCAATTGCCATGCTGTTGTCAACAAATGTGCAACAACCAGCCACCAGTGTGTGGCACTCTGTTCAACAATATAAATGTCAAGAACAACCAACAGAAAATGTGCTGAAAGTTCACGAAAGAACTTATGATCAAACAGGCTGCACAAGTGAGCTGTCCTGAAAGTTTCTCAGAATTAGGTGTTTGCTTCATAGTGGTGGGGAAGTTTTTTGTTTTCATGAAATTTAGAGGACCTGTCCATTGTTCCTCAACTTGACTGAAAAGCAGGTGATTTTGTGGTAAGTTCCAACTGTGTTTAATTCAATTCATGGACATTTCACAGTTTAGTTTTGTCAGAAACCCTGACCTCCCTCAGTTTAAAAAACATGGAACAATACAAAAACCTGCTGCAAGAATGTCTGGTCGGCAAATAGCTCTTTGGCTCAAGAGAAACACAATGAGATTTTGCATCCTCCTCCCTTCACTTGAACTGTCAGGACACAGGTGGGTTGTATGCTTCAGGAATTTGTCAAGCAAACAAAATGAAATTTACAACAGGAAAGGCTTCAGCTGAAAGGTTGAAATTTAACACAAGCAAACAAATCTAAACAAACAGACATAAACATAAATGGGGAGCAGCACATATTTTTTGCTCACTGTTTTGCATCTTGAATTGAATTTGTCAGTGCATAGGCAACTGTTTTCTGTGAGGGACAAATTATGTGCACAACAGAAAACAAATTTTTCTTGAAACATTTCTGGGGGCAACTGAAACAAACTCCAGGCCTCTCAACAAAAGGTTCTGTTTGCATCAACATTCATGAATTTTACTTTCTATGAAACTGCAACACTTGCAATGAAAGGTTTTTATTGTTTTCATCTTGAACCTTGTCATTGTGGATATCAGCAATTTTCACATCTTTCTCTTTCTCAAAACACTTCTTTCTTACTTTCCTTGGGTTTTTGACTCTTAGACTACTCTCCTGCCTGCTGCATGTTTGGAGGAGAATACATGAGGAAGGAACAACCCACCAAGCGCTGGTTGTTGGTATCAGAGGCAGCCAGATAGTGGAATATCAATTTTTTGATTCTGACCTTGCCCAATTTTGGGAACACATTTGGACCCACAAAAAGGTTGAAGGAGACACCTCTAAGATTCATGGTTGCTAAATGTTACAAATGATAATTAAATTTATGTTCACTGCAGAACAATGCCAAAATATTGACAAACAATGCAAGGAGATTTCTTACCTTTGTTGGCTTGTGCATTATCACAGTTGCACCTGAATTTCCAACATGTATTTGACATGACAATTTCTAAACAGTATGGAATCTGCAAAGTGCCAACCAAAATTTGTTTGGAAACAAAAGCATTTGTTTTTTTCCTTTGGATGGAAGAGGCTGTTACTGATGTTGTCTGTTGACCAACCAGATTGGAGCTCATGATGTGGATGGTGATTGTGTCATCAGGTGTGGGTGTTGAGTGTGATAGAGATTTCTGGCTTCCTGGTGGACAAACCCATCACTGATTCTGTGTCATCCTTGACACTCACACACTGATAGCTGTCTGACATCAGGTACCACACTAGTAACATCATCCTACAACACAGGGGGAGGGAAGTGCAAACTGTTTAGAATTCAGCCATAACTGTGGTTCAAATGTGGAGTAAAAAAATTCAACTATTTGAAAACCATGTTGGTTTGTTGATGAAACAGTGATAAATTTATTTTGTAAGCAGAAGCAACTCTTCCATTTGGACTTTGAATCTGAGTGTGTCAAAACATTTTGTTGACATATTCACTGTTGTTGAACTAGTCTGCGAAAAGCAACAAAAACATAACAAACCTTGCACATGCTGAGGACAAACCACGGAAAATGTTTTCATGCATTTTGGGTTGAAACTTTTACTTACTGCATTCCCTTCTGGCATAAGTGCCCTTGTCCGTGAAGTAGGAATTAAAGCCAATGCCAGCTGACTGAAGGCATAGCAGTACCACGTCTTTTTCCTGACTGTAGTAGCTCTGCACTCAGTCACACTTTTGGAGAGGCAATGGTTTTTGCACTCCTCTTCTGTCTTTATGCCACTTATTTTGCCATAACTTCCATAGTATGCCTTTACATCTGTATAAGCTGTAAACTCATTGCAGCCTGGAATTATGCACAGAAAAAACCTGCACAGTAGTTCACCATGAAGTAAGGAAACTGATACTAAAACACTCACAGAACAAAACTCACTGCAAGTCCCTGCTGCAACACAGCCTGAAATATAATCAAAATTTTCTTCACAATCTCCCTGAAGCAAAATTTCAGGTGTGAAGTCAATATCAAACAAAAAGGTATTTTGCAAAATTCTTCCCCTGGTTAGAAAAGCTCACTGCAATATTGAACAGGACAGAGCTCCCAGGAGCTATCAGCCACATAGCACCAGGGTCCATCATCATGGTTGTCTGGGTTTCTGCAGTAGTTCTCTGTCACTTGAACAAGACACAATTTCATGTTGCATGCAAATGAGAGGTAATTCCAGAGTTAGGTTTTTCTGACAAACTTTGGTCTCCTTTGATATCTCTTGCAAGGCTGCCAAAGTTTGATCCTGGAGCCTAAGTTCTGGGTGATGGCCAGTTTATGCAAGCTTTGGAAGTGGCAGAGGTTTTCATTGTTCCCCTGTACTCTCCTCCTTCCTTGGTGTACTTGCATTCTGATTCAGAAGAAGAAATAAAATGTTCACAGGATAGGATAGGCCTGTGTTTCTATATTATAGTCAGAGAACAGCAACAACATTAAAATTGGTGGAAATGAGAAAATACCTGCTGCATAAGAACCTCGAAGAGAAGAGGCGATCAGGCCAAACAGTAACAGAAGCAAATAAAGCTGCATTGTTTTTCTCACTTGGCAAGATCCTGAGAAACAGTGGCAGGTTTCATTGATGATGAAATTCCTGATGCAAAATCAATGAAATTGCCCAGTACTACAACAGCTGAAACTTTCAAATATTTCAGACATGCAATTGATCTGAGGAAACAAATCAAATAATTCCATTTCAGTTTCAAAGAAACCACTTTAATCTGCACAAACAAAATTAAATTGTTGGGAAGGTGTTGTCTGTTCCCAGAAACATTACAATTTTTTCTGTCAAAGAAGTGTTTTTGCTGCAAGAGATTGAATTGTGTTGTGTGTTGACATTCGTGTTCAGATGTTTGCATTGCTCAAACTTGATGGATTGCCAGGTGAAAATATGATATAAAATTAAGCAATTGTGTCCGAACACACAAAATCAAGCTGTTGAGAAGCACAGGTTTTCCCGTTTGTTGACAATTTAAACAAAATTGATGACTTGGTTTTCCAGCAAAACACTTCTCTCTGAGCAAAGACATGTGAACTTCGTTCATCCTTCCAATAGTGTTACAAGTTGTTTTTTTTTTATTTCAAAGAAGACAACTCTGGAGCGTGCAATAAAGAAAAACACATTGCCACAACACACAGCTGATTTATCTATTGACTGCCCACAAGAGCCACAAGTTGAACAGATCATTCAAAGCAATTTTTGATTGTGTTAGATACGACCTTCAGACCAAAGAAATTAAATTGGGTTACAAGTGTTTTCCAACACCAAGGCAGAAGCAGCACAAATGCTCAGTGATCACAACAACTCTTGCAAAAAGGTACAGGTGTACCTGGCCATAGATCTGTGGGACTGATGGAGGAGGCAACCCCTGCTGGTTGCCCCATGTCACCGCCATCACCATTCTTTAGGAGAAAAGTAGTTCTGGGTGCCATTCAATGTGGGTTTGAACAAATCAGCAGAAACAAAACTTATTTTCAGAGAGACAGAGGTTCACAAATACAAACTACCTGTTGGTTAATCCACCTGACCTCCTGACCTCCCAACTAATACATGTGAAAATTTCACACAACGTGGCACGTCTGTTCAAGGGGGATTCGGTTTCCACCCCAACAAAATTGTTCTGAATTGTTGGAAGAGAAATGCACTCACCCAAGGCACTGAACCACCTGGCAGTGAACATGTGCTGAGTGCTGTAATCTTCTCCAACCTGTTTGCTCCCAATACTGGTCCATTGCAAATCATCTCATTGTGACAGCAGCCAGTACACAGGAAGCAAGGGGTGGAGAGCTTGACTGTGAAATGATGAGGCATCCTACTGTTGGAACAGTACAAAAAATGCAAAAAAAAAATGGAATGAAAAAATACCAAGAATTTTTTTTCAACAGAAAAAGCGGCAGTTCCAACATTTCGAAATGTTTACCAAAGAAAAGAGTAAGGAGAAACACTGGGAACACCAGTATAATCAGCCACCAATTAGTTTCCCAATGAAAAGGCTAATGAGTCTCATTCAGCTCATCAATGAAGTGCTCATTTCCTTCATCAACATTTCTGTTCATGCCAGCAATAAACACTTTCCAGAATGAAGAGGTTCAACATTGACATAAATTTCCACTACCACTTGTGTAAATTTTCCCCCAAATTGTTTTTCTTTGACAGGTTGTACCTGGAGCAAGTGAAGTTGTAAGATTCCTGAAGTTTTACTTTCATTCCACATGTTTTCTTTTTTTGGTATTGACACACACAGTAAAACAGTGCAAAATTGCACCGCCATAGTAAGCTGCCACAATACTAGGGTGGAGAGGAAAGCACATCTTGATCCAAACACAAAAGAGAGCACAATTGTAAAAAAGCAGCTGTTTGTTTCTAAGATGTGTCTGGGGTTGTGTTTGATTGTTTGCTGGTCAACACCAACAAGAACTGGTGATGAGATCCCCACCCATATAAAACATCAGCTGACCATCAATGCTGCCAAAAAATGGAACAATTACACAGACAAACTGGTGGAGACATGTCTCAAAGTCAATGTGTATTTTCCACTCACAGATGCAAAAGATAGCATTGTAAAATTAATGAAAACATTTCTGATATTTGCAAAAAGCCACCTGACCCTATATGCCCCACATCAAACTGCATTTTCTTTCTATATTGTTGGTAGAAAAGGAGAGCTGTGTGAGAAAATTATAAAAGTCCCATCTGGGACTATTTGTCACAAACAATACAATTGGAATGTAAATTACACTTTTCATTTTGAGTGGGCATTTACATTTAAATTTGTCAATATGTGAACTTAGCTTTGGGAGAAACATGAAAAATTGTTCTTTGGGATACATTCACATCAGAAACACATTTCAGCTTCATCACACAGCAGACAGACACTCCAGTTTTTATTTCTGTGGAAGACATTCACCTTTTGCAGTGTATCCTGAATTCAGATATGTTTCTGTTTTAATTGCTGCCTCTGCATATATCAATGGCACATTTCATACATTTTTTGAAACAATTGATAACAATGTGTTGTCAACATTAAAATCAAAATTATTTGTAAGCCCAAACCAACTCTTATCCCAGCATTACCTTGATGAACCTGCATATCCATTTAATACAAGTGAACAAAGACAGCACAATCTCCCTCAAATTTCACCAGACAATTGGACACATTGTCAAAATCTTTGATGGACCTGGAATTGAATCTGAAGAGTTGCACTCAGGGGGAAATGGATCTTATGTCACATTGTCATTTGTATGTTTGCTCTTTGTGTCTGTGAATGATAGTGGAACTCAATTTGTTGTGTTTCATTATTCATCACTGCCTGTGGGCAAAGTCAATTCAATCAAACTGAATCCAGGTAACAATATGACACTGACATGGCCTTCACACAACAATCTCAAGGCAGCATACACCCGGCAAATTTATCAAACACAAGCAATGGAACATTTGCCTGTGAATGTGACAGTTGACAAATTTAGGGAAACATACAACAAACAAAATAATTTTTACTGCTCAAAAGCTGGTATTTCTGTTTATGATCCCTATGCAATGGAAAACAAAGAAATTCTGTCTTATTGTGAAGAAAGCATCAGCAGCTACCAGCCAAAGAATAATGCACTGTCCAGCAATGAATCTCTTGTGATTATCATATATGAATTTGCCTTGTACACAAGATTTGAAACAGAAATTAATTTAAGTGTTTCTCCATGTGGTTCTGTTAGGTTTGACCCTTGTAAGTTTTACAAGTTCTGCACTGAGGCAGATCTTTGTGTGAGAGGTTCCAGAAAACAATGTGAGAACTATATTCAAGCAGTTTCCAAGTCATCAAATATTACCATGAAAGTGGGTCAATCTGCAGATGAAGTAAAATTTTTACTTCCATCAGATCAGTGTGTTTTGCTGCAATTAATTCCCATGGAGGAAACAACATTTGGTTCTTGTCTGAAACAAGGTTGCCCTTTATATTTGTCTCCCTTGTATATCAGGGAACATTCAGGCCAGTTTTTGATAATGACATATTCAGTCATTGGATCATTTCAAAGGAAGCAATCATACTATGACATCAAGGATAATCACATCAAGCTTCAAGGTCAAACAGATTATGTTTCCTGCACAACATGGAGACATAACCAAAGGTCTCAATCTGTCTCTGAAAATTTTACCTTAAAGAGAAACTCATATTCAGACTAACAGTATCATAAAATGCCATGTTATTATCTGGCTCAAAACACAAAAAGCCAAAGATTTGTGATGCCTATTATTTCTCAGATTTTGACCTCTTTTGGGCGATTTGGTTTGGAATTCATGTTTAGACCTTGGATACAAGCTTGGGTGAACATCTTGCTCAGAAACACAACACAATCTGCCTCCAGGATCTGATTCTGTCATTTTCCTCTCTTTTGCACAAAACTCATCCATAAGTATTGAATGGTTCTATGGACAAATACCACACACACTGCCAAAATTGATTGAAATGAGACAGTCACAAAACTACAGTGGAAATAGTGTTGAAAAGATGCAAGTTCTTTATATTCTCTACAGTTATTACTTTGAGAGCAAACAGGCAATACTTCACTTTTCATGGAACACAGCAGCCAGTCTTTGCAAAGCCATTGGCACCACACTTCCTGTGATAAGAAGCAGAGAGGACCAAAGTAACATTTTGCAGATGGCAAAGCATTCACCACAGTTCAAACCAGCAGAAATTATCTTCATTGCTCTGAGTTGGCAGGTATTGTTTGTGGAGTGTTCCCACACTAGACAGTGGCTTCTTTTTTAGTTGCAATGGCAATATGACCCCAGTTCTCTCTCCTGTGTGTTGTGTAATCTTACCAATATCAATCGAACCCACGATTGCCAGTTCGATCACACATGATTCTTTCCCGCTCTCCTCTGAAGCTGGGCCTTCAGCACAGCTTCAGCCGCTATATAAAAACCCATGTATTCACGCACTCTGGGCTTCACTTCTCTGAAGCTCAGGTAAGTGCCAATAAACACCTGACCCCATACATAACATGTGTTGTGTTGTGTGCTTTCACAAATCAGACCATGGTTGATCTCTTGTCAGATGTTGGGTAGCCTTGTGAGCAGCCTGGCAGACAAGTAACAGCAGAACCCTGCACATGCCAAAAACCTAGATCTATGTGAGTGTAAAGGATTTGTCCATGATATCCTTTGATTACAGAGAGCCTGGGATCATCACCAGGTGTCATAACAGGCACTGGGTACTTTGTCCAAAAGCCATTTGGTGGCCTAAATCTTAGAAGAATGCAACTGATCACAAACTGATCCCATGTCTTGCCCCCAACATGAAGCAGGACTGATACAGAAACCAGAACCAACAGAGAAGAAAACTGCTCACATCCACACAGTACTCAAAATACCCAGGAGGCCAAATCATAATATGCCAAACAAGCTGCTTTGTGGAACCTGCAGGCCAGGAAAGAAGTTCCCAATGCAAAAGAAACAGTAGCTTTTTGCTTTTCACCACTTTTTATTCCATTTCCCTACTTTTTACCATCTTATGGTCTTTGTGTTGTTTCTCTCCAATACAGTGTTACATTATATTTGTGTTGCTGAGTTAGGAAAATAAACAAGTAAAATTTTGTAATTCATTTGTTTGTAGAATGGCTCTATGTGGAGCAGCAATGATCCAGTGGCTTTTCAGCAGTGGAAAAATTATAACTTTGGAAACTACTTTGTTACTTATCAAATTTTTCAAATTTATGTCAAATATCCTTCATGGAGAGGAAGATATGCATTGAACAGAAGATTTTGGGACCAGGCAGAAAATCAAATGACAAGGTACAAAAGTAAGGCAACAAATGAACTATACCCATTGGCCTTGAAGAAAAAGTTGTGTGTGGCATTATTCTTGTCCAACCTGGCAACTGCTGAGTGGATACCAGTGAAGTGTAAAGATCAAATCTCACCAAATGTTCTGTGCCCCATATGGAATCCAAGATTGAACCTCAGTTCTCTTATGAACAGTGAGAAGTTTGGCTGTTATGGATTTCAAACAATCAAAAACAATACATGCTTTTCTTTTGTGCATACAAAATTGAGACAAAATATCAGAGGACAGTGGCAGAAACAAAAAATCAACTTCACCAAAAGTATATGGAATTCATCACATATTAAAACAGTTCATTTGAAAAATGTCAAGGACTTGCACTATTTGTTTGAAGCTGTAAGTGTTACATTTCCCCCTCTCATTGTAAGTTGTTTTGTTGTGGAATTCACATTTGCACTTTATGTTCAGCAGTGGTTTCTCTCAGAGGTTTCATATGCAACTGTTCTGGACACAAGAGAAGCTGAATTGGTTGGTTTCAATGTTCTCCAATCGGAATACAGTCATCAACCATTTGGAAACAATGTGTTCATTTCCAGAAGCACAAATTATATTTCGTCAAAATATATGTGTGACAATCACCAGGACTGTTCAGATGGATCTGATGAGAATGAGTGCACCTGTTCAGTACCAAATGAAATGTCCATCTGTAGATCATTAGACAATAATGAAGGACAGGAAATTTGTTCCTCCTTGTATTACAAAACAAGACTGGAACTTGTTGTCCATATTCCTCACTGCATGTGCAAGAAGAACAATTGCCAGTTCCAATTCCAACAAGTGACAACCAAGTTAATGCCACTTTTGCCTGCACAAAGTATAAAATGGTTATCAATGCTATTTTCCTGGATTATCTTGTTCCTGACTGTGTTTCAGCAGCAGATGAATCTCTCCTGAAAAATCTTTTGAGACATGGAACAAATTCACACTGCACACAATTGCATCATATTCCTTGTTTACAGGGGCACAACAGATGTTATGATGTTGCATACATCTGCACATTTGAACTCAATGTTTATGGTACCCTCTTCCCATGTAGAACTGGTTCACATTTGGAAAGTTGTGAGGAGTTTGAATGCAACATGAAATTCAAATGCCAAGGTTTCTATTGTATTCCATGGGCATATGTGTGTGATGGAAAGTGGGATTGTCCATTTGGTTTTGATGAAGATAAGCATCAGAACTGTGAATTACACAGAAATTGCACACATCTTTACAGATGTAGGACAAATCCTGTATGTATACATGTTGGTGACTTGTGTGATCAGAAGGCAGACTGCCCCCTTGGAGATGATGAGAACATGTGTGAGGCACACAAAACAAAGTGCCCTTTTTTCTGTCTCTGTGTGGCATTTGCAATGACTTGTTACCAAACCACACTGACCTTACATCTCTTGCCACACAAATTTGCATACCTGTCAGTATCATTTTCCTCCTGTGTCCTTTCCCCCATTAATGCATTCTTCAGCAAGGTAGAAAATGTGTCTTTCCTGGATGTTTCAAACAACAACATTTCAATTTTTTGTAATATTCCAAGCCAATTAGAATACTTAGTTGTTGCTCTGCTTACTGAGAACATCATTGCATCTGTGCAAAAACAATGTTTTTCCAACTTAAGATCTTTGAGGATTGTCCAATTGGACAGAAACATTATTTTCCTGATCCAGTCACAATCATTCAACAACTTGACAAAATTTATCTCCCTCAATGTTTCCAACAACAAACTGACCTGTATTGAACATGCATGGGTTATTTTCCAAAACAGTCAAACCCCAATGTTGTTGTCAGTAAGAGACAATCCATTCCAAAATATTGATGACATGTTGTTTTCAAGATAAGCTGTCAAAGTGTTGGAGACAAATGACTACAGATTGTGTTGTGTTTTTCCACTCCTTGATGACTGTTCCTCTCTGAAAGCATGGTATGTGTCTTGCTTCAATCTACTGATAAATGCTTATGCCCAAGCTGTGTTCATAATTATTTGTTGTATTCTTCTGGCAAGCAACATTTTGTCAACAAGTGCACAAATAGTGAGCATTCAAAAGAAAAAACAAACCTCTCAAACTGGTACCACTGACAAAAGGGTAAACATTTGCACTGAAGCAAATGTTATCTGCATTCATCTTTGTGACATGTCACTTGTGATCTATCTTTGCATAATATGGGTTGCTGATTTAACATATCAAAATGCTTTTGTTTTGGTAAGAGACAAATGGAGAGCTGGAATATTCTGCTTCCTGTCATTTGCCCTTGTGCTGATGTTTAGCTTCACATCACCTTTGCTTTTCTCAATCTTGGCCTTCACCAGATTTGATGCAGTACACCAGCCACTCAAGACAAAGTTCAAGGCAACCAAGTATGCTATAAAATATTTCTCAGGTATTCTTTTACTTTCTTTTTTTGTTGTAACAACCATCACTTGTGTTACACATTTTGTGTACAAATCAGTGCCAGTCTCATTGTGCCTTCCTTTTGCTGACCCATCTGATTCAGGTAAAGTCTTCAAGATAATTCTAGCTATAATCTCTTCTCTGCAAATGTGCTCATCTACCTTTATTGCCACCTTCCATACTAAACTTGTGAAAGAGTTGAAGAAATCCACTTCTCAGTTTCAAAACATCAAGAAACAAAAGGGCAGAAAAGGCATCATTTTCCAGTTGCTGTTTATATCCCTTTCTAACAACATCTCTTGGCTTCCAGCAAGTGTTATATTTTCTGTGTTGTCAATTCTTGATCAGTACCCAACAGATATTGTCATGTGGGCAACAGTTGCCATTTTGCCTGTTAATTCAATTCTTGCTGCATTGATCTTCAGCATTGTGGTAATAAGAAGACTGTTTCAGAGCAAAAGGCAAGAACACAAATAACATCATTCAAACAACATCTTTGCAAATCCAACATTTGCCCACATGCTGCTTCTGTTTCTATTTTACTTTTTTCAATATTATGTTGGCATAGCATTGTGCTTGATTGGTAGCCAATATTGACACACTGAGCACCACAAGATTTACTGATGGACAGAGGACTAGTTTCACAATGAGGTCAACCCAGACAGAGCAAATGCCATTGCTGTGCAAAAATGCCATTCCTGTACATCTTGCTTTTGCTGGGTGTGCATGGTGCCCTGATTAGTATCACACCAACAGGTGTCAAATAGCCTGAGGTGTGGCTGTACTTACCTCAGCAGAGAGGGGCCATCCACTCCTGCCTCTATTGACTCACCCTACTGCCTTCACTGTCATGAAAAAAACTATTTTAAGTTGTGTAGGGAGCACTCTGATGTAGAATGCCCTGACCCTACTATGGGTACCCATTTATGCATGAAGCGCAACACAGGGGTAGCTTCATAGCTGGGACATACCTGATTGGATGGAACACCAGTCATCAATAAACACAACAAGTGTGTGCCAAAATCCATGAAATTGAACAAGTGTTCTGTGGGTAAACTTTCTCTGCAACAACCAACAGACCAACAACCGTTTATCTCATCACAAGCAGCTAAGAGTCAATACTCTCCCTCTCTGTCCAGTAGCTTTTTTTCTCTGTGCTGTGACCCATGCAGTTCAGATGCCAACAACGTTTCATTTCACTTTGAACATCATGTTGGTTCAGCTGAAGGTATGTGTAGCCATTGCTGACAGTGACTCCATTGGAAAGACCCTGGACACCTTCTTCCAAGATGTTACACTTGAAACCACTCTGGAACTCATCTCTGATTCAAGCTTGGATAGTGGTAGAGGACCCCAGAAGGATCCATTTGTCGTGACACTGTTTGTCCTTCCTGGAAGCGAGCTTCATCCAACTGCTCAGCAAGCTCTATAATCTTTGGGTCAATGAGCTATTATTGCACATGATTCTGTTAGTCGGTCTTCATCTTCCCATCTCAAGTACAGTAATCTCCCATCTTCAGTACAAATTGAGATATTGTCATATGAAAGCCCAATTCGAAGCCAGTTTCCTTTGTGGTGGTGATTCATCACATCATTTTCGTGGTGCATGAATTGTGTATGGAAAATTTCCCAGAAATTCGCACTTCACATTTTGGCTCGGATGAAGGTACCTTGCCTGAGAAAGTATCATTTGAGCTCTGATTCCAACACATAGAGAACCCAACTCCTCACCCTTGTAAAACTTACACTATTGTCCTGGTTGTTGCACACATGGGAAAATCAAATCTGTTGTCACTGTTGTGTAGAGTCGCCTTCTCATCGAGCTCCAAACCAAACATCATCACTGTCTCGTAAACCAAACTCAAACCAGTTCATTTTAGCTTCAGTCTTGTTTCAGCAGTCTTAGTTTTATTGTCAAGCCCAAGGTTGCAATCAAGAATACATAATTTCAAACATCAAAGAATAGCACAATACAGATCAATAAGTGTGTGTGAGGCTCGGGCAGTTGCCCAAGTGAACATTTGACTGATTTATTGATCTGTATTGTGCTATTCTTTGATATATATACAGAGAGTGTGTGTCAGGCTCGGGCAGTTATTTGGTTCTAAAGTGCTGGTTATAAAATACACATAAATTGCATCTCAATAATTAAAACATACTTAATTCATTTTGATTGAGTATTGTTTGCATCAGTGAGACCTGTAACCAAGGTCACGTGATGCAACCCATTGCATTGTTTGTGTCAATTCACTAGTCTTTGAGCTTGTGCTCCTATTTGCACAAAGGGTCCAGGCGTGTCCTTGCATGTTACATGACATCACTACACTCAGTTGTTGTTTGTTTGTGTCCTTTTTGTCTTGGTCTCAACACTGTGAGGGGTCCTGCAGTTTTTAAGTCCATTGCTCAAGGGTGGGAGAAGGCCCCAAGGTCATGCCAGGACAGGATTCTCAGGAACATTTATGCAAATGTTTTCAACAGTAATTGGTCAAGTGCTGTGAGTTATGAAAGAGGGTTCCTTGTCTGTCACTTTGCATTGCCCTTGTGATTGCTAAAACTGTCTCAGGTTACTGTAAACAAAGAGAGAAACAACTTTTTGTCAAAAAGAGCAGAATTTTATTTCACAGAATAGAAGCCTTCAGAGCTCCCAAAGAGGCACAATGTTCAGGAATTTACTGAGCACAGCAAAAAAATGACAAAGAACATCCAGCATCAACAACAGATGTTGGCCTGAAAGTACACACACAGGGCTTGTCACAATCAATTTGATGATCTGATGACATGAATGGCCTTGACATGCTGCTTTCTTTCCCAGCTCTTCTCATTTCCTGACATAAAGAGAACCTCAAACCAACATTGCAGAAGGGCTGTGCAGTGACCAGTCTTGTCAACAAAGTGTTATTCCCAAAGCAACAGTGGGTGTGGGTTAAGAGTTGTGCATGTTGTGCAACAGTCATGCAACATCAATCACAACCAAAGTCAACCCGGGTCCAGTAGGTGTCAGGGAAGTTTGCACAGTGAGGTCTACGACTGTAAGCCGTGTCAGTCGCATAGAACCAGCCTTGCTCCTCTGCCTCATGCATCCAGCAGAGTCTGGTGTCACACTGCAGGGGGTTCCCTCCCAACCCACAATACACCTGCTCAGGGGGATTTGAGCCAAAGATGTTGGCATTCAGTGTCTCAAGTCTGTTATTCATAAGCTCCAGCCTGGTCAGCTTGGGCAGATTCTCAAATGTATTTGGAGGGATGAAGGCAATTGAAATGTTGCTCACTTCCAACTGTTCTAATTGGCTCAAATCACTCCACATTTGAGGACTGATGTACCTGATAGGATTGGATTCCAGGTCCAGGATTGCCAGATTATCAAGTCCTTCCCACATGTCCCCATTGATGTGTTGGATGCCATTGTTGCCAAGAGAGAGGGATCTCACATTGATGCCTTCCCACATGTGATGGTTCAGCTGTGAAATTTTATTCTCCCTCAGTGAAAGATATTTCAGTTTGGTCAGGTGAAGAAAAGTACCTGCAGCAATATCTGACAGTTTGCAGTCATCCAACTGCAAAATTACAACTGAGGCTAATCCCTGAAACATGTCAGCCCTTATGGTCATCAGGTTGGTATTGGACAGGAGGAATTTCCTCAGCTTTGGAAGTTCTCTGAATGAACCTGCCTCAATACTTTGAATGGGATTTCCTGACATGTACAGGTTTGTCACAAGTGGTAGATCAGTGAACATATTTCTGTCCACAAACTTGATGTCATTTCTTTGAATGGTGAGACCTGCCAAAGAGGGGAGGGTTGACCAGCCACCTGGATCAATGTGCCTGATCTTGTTTTCATCAAGAAAGAGATGCTCCAGAGAAACCAGGCCTTCCCACATATCAGCTCTGACCTGTACCAACTGGTTCTCATTCAGTACCAAAACTTTACAGTTTTCAAGTTCAGCAAAGGCCCCTGGCCTGATGTCACTGATGTTGTTGTGCTGCAGATATACAGTGGTGGCTTCAGCAGGAATGTCTGGCACTTCCTGAAGGTCCTGGTATGCCTTGTCGACAAAAACTGCAGATGTTCCTTCCACAAAGGCTGCTGCCATTAACACAACATCTGAAACACAATTTGCTCATTGAGTGTCACTCTACCTCCAAAATGATGCCTGCAAGTCAGCAACAATACATGTGCAAAACAAAATTGCAAAACTCAACAGGAATCAGCCGATGGCTTGTATCCCCCAGTGAAGAATGATCATTGTGCAGGATCTGGTACAAATGAATTTTATCTTGGATATCTTGGATCACAAAGCAGGTGAGACTGAACCAGCAACAGCAGGTGACCCCAGCTGCCTCTGCCTCTGGACCTGAGGCAGTCTCAACCTTCAGAGTGAACCCTCTTTCTGAAATCACTTACAGAGGGTTGCAATATTCATTGTGAGTGCAGTTTGAAGACACAGTGTCCGTGTACCACAGACCTATTCAAGCAGTTCAAGCTATCTGGTTGTATCTGCCTTTGGGACATATATTGAGAGCGAACAACATCATTGAGACCAATTGTCACACAATTGCTGGCATGAATCTGGGTCAAAGGAAATTGGTCTGTTGAAATTGGTAAATTGCTGTCATTTTCACAATGCGAGTGAAATTATGAACCATGTCTGATGTGGCAGAATTGTTCAATTTGCAAACTTTATTGCAGTTCACATCTCACAAAATGTCCTGCCAGATGGAAAACAAGAGAAGCAGTGTTAAGGCAACTGCAGGTGCGATGTCCCCCTTTGATCTTCAGGATTTAGCCATTTGCATCTTGTTGCTGGGGTATTTTGCATCTGATTGCTGGGGAAGTTGTCATGGACATTCTTTTGAAACTTGACTGCAAACTACTTTCAAATACATTTCACATGAGCCTTAGATCATGCCTCTGTCATAAAAAAGAACCTGAGATATAGCCATTTGCATCTGGTTGCTAGGGAGTTTTGCATCTGGTTGCTAGGGAAGTTGCCATTGACATTCTTTTGAAACTTGAATGGAAACTACTTTCAAATACCTTTCATATGAGCCATATATTATGTCTCTATCATAAAAAGAACCTGAGATTTGGCTATTTGCATCTGGTTGCTAAGGAGTTTTGCATCTGGTTGCGAGGGAGGTTGTCATGGACATTCTTTTGAAACTTGACTGCAAACTACTTTCACATACCTTTCATATGAGCCATAGATCATGCCTCTATCA
>JAAUXT010106525.1_pt1 | contig 27676 bp, 31 predicted proteins | sample 7278171 | NCBI WGS metagenome assembly JAAUXT01 (sample SAMN14350112, study PRJNA611818) | marine sediment metagenome | isolation source: surface marine sediment (1.8m) | place: French Polynesia: Moorea | collected 2018-08
ACCCAGACAATGTGTCTGAGATACCCCCCTAACCAGGATAATCTATAGCATTTCTATTGTAATTTTATATGTCATTTTTTCCTCATCAGAGCAGAAGAAAAAAATGGTACCATATGCAATGTGTAGAGTACCCCTAAGGGTGTCTGCACCCACTGTGATTCCAGTCTGTGATCACTGGAACAGGGGTAAAACGGAGGTTTTGTCTGCCCAAGACAGACGGAAGCGGATACAGGGGCAAACCAATATCAGACCGCTACCGCGGCTGATAATTAATTAAGACGCATTGTTCCGACAAACAGGCCATGGTTGCCTGCTGGAGTGAACAAAAAACCCAACAGTTGTTTTGTTTCCCAGGCGGTGGGGTCAAACCGTTGGGTACCCCTCTCCCAGAAACAAAACCAACCGTTGCATTTTCTTGAACCAACCATTGAACCAACCATTGGTTTTCTTTCCCGGGAGGGGGGCAAAGCGATGTACCGTAAAACGTGCACACCTTTTTTACACACACGCACACATACGAGGATCTAACAACATATTCTGGCACTCTGCATGTTCAGCGTGTTTGGCAACAGTCATGGGTGGTTGATGTGAGATAATATCTGACTAGCTGATTCTTTTGTCCGCCTCAGTGCAGACTGGCCAAGTGACTTCGCCGCTGAACATGCAGAGTGCCAGAATATGTTGTTAGATCCTCGTACACAGATACGTACGTACTCGTACGTACAGGTGTACAAACAAACAAACATACGCGCGTACACACACATACTCGAAAACACACACACACACACACACACACACACACACACACACACACACACACACAACGCACCAAGCCCGCGTCTCGGCAGAATGCTGCGGGTTTTAAAAGCCCAAAAACATTCAGTGTGATCCATGCGTGCTTTTGTTCCGACAGGCCCGATTTGGAAGTGGACTGAAGTGTGTGTCAGACACGCTCATCAGCAGAATGTGGTGCAAAATCCTGCTGAACGCCGTGTGCGCGACAATGGTGTTCGTCACAGCCATACTTCCTGTGGTAAGGACTCGCAGCCCTGAGTGAATGTTCGAGGCAGTCGGTGTGGAAACAAGCACACATCCCACGAGTGCACGCGTCAGTTCCAAAACCCCTCCAACACTTCCAGAACAATGTCAACGTCAAAGTCGAGAGAATCGGAGAGCCAATCACACAGGCTCCACCTCAAAACTCACAAGTTTGCATTCGGACTTTGACATCCACAGTGGCTATTTCACACTCGCAGATCAATTGTGACGATTTGCCTGACGACGTGAACACGGTCGCCAACCGCCTCAATGAAGACGACGGCGCGACGCAATCGCTCGCGGACATTCACGTCGGCGATAACGACAACTCGACAACGTCGTCTCCCAACGCGTCATACTCGGCAGTGATCAAGCAGGATCGGGACTTTCCTGTGCCCAAAGAGGGTCTCCACTGTCTCTTTGCTCCGGTAATTCGTACTTGAGTAAACACTGCCCACTGTTCATGAAACAACCTTTCCCAAGACTCGGTTGGCGTCTGTACGCCCAAGCCCCGGGCATTGCCACTGACCAGCTTGTTGCGGAACCCGTCTCTGTGTGTTTCAGTACTACCTGTACGGATGCATGTTGTCGCTCATCTCGTGCAGCGTTTTCCTGCGCACGCCCTACTTCCTCAAGTCTCTCTTCATGCTGCTGCTACTCGTCATCTACAACGTTCTCATCCACGTGACGTTCTGCGACGTCTTCGAGCTCTACGACAGCGTCATCGAGTAAGTGTCAAGTGTGTTTCGTTGATCATACGAATGAGGACAAGTTTGCCAAAGCAGCAAAAGGCAAACCCATGCACACGCTCGTGAACAGACAATTACAGAAAGCTTGCTTTCAACTGAATTTTGTTCGCAGGACGGAGTTTCTGCCGTCGACAGTGCGGGGTTCGCTGTACACCGCTCTGCTCTTCATCACCCTCGTCATCCTCGACCGACAGGTTCACACGCACACCACACACACACACGCACACCACACACACACACACACACACACACACACACACACACACACACACACAGTTTACTCTAACCGCCACACCGCCAGTTTCTCCCGCTTTTAGTCACCCACACCCTTTCAGTCCAAGTGATCGTGACACACTGAGTCCCAACAAACAGTCTTCCTGGTTCCTTCACAGATAGAGAAAAACTTCCGCTTGGACTATCTGCACAAGTGGAAGATGCGCGAAGACAAGCTCGAGTACGAGAAGAACGAGATGCTCAACAACATGCTGCTCGCCAACATCCTCCCGGTTCACGTCGCCAAACACTATCTCACCCCCGGCCTCCGCGCCAGAAACGTGAGTTCTTGTACTTCCGAAGATAACTGACACAACAAGAACACTTACGAGTGTAGACACACGCCTGAGAGACTTATTTCCCTCTGTCACGCATCCACACCCAAAGTCCAACTTTCACTCTTGTTTTAACTTTCCAAAGCTCAAGTTTCATTTCCAGGGGGGCACAAGCCTGAAAATTTCAATGTCTAACGTTGACTCCAGAACCCAAGTTCAATTTCTGGGGTGGGGGCAGGGTACGTCCACATCACTTTCGCCGAAGCGTGATTTTATAACACGCCGATGCGCTTTCGGAATCGGCGTACGTGAAAATAGAGCTGTGCGCGTGGCCGTCTGTACTGATCGTAAACTTGAGTTGGCCATGAATTCGAACTCTTTCAGGTGTTCTCTGATCACCCCTGCAGTGTTGCTTTGCAGAACGCCGAATATTGAAGGATTTTTGAAAACTTGCACGACATAATCACTTTTGACAATTTCCTCGAAACAGGTTCATGATTTGGTTTCTTATCCTTTTACAAAAGACGTCAGCAAAGAAAATCTGATCTTCGTTTGATTTCTCGACGCCAGGATCTCTATCACCAGCACTGTCAGAGCGTGAGCATCATGTTCGCCGCAATCCCGGACTTCAAAGTCTTCTTCTCTACAGTCGATGTGACGGGGAAGGAATGTCTGCGTCTTCTCAACGAAATCATCTCAGTCTTCGACAAGGTGAGAAAACCCCAAATGTGTTGCGATTCTGTTGACATCGTGACTTCCTCCAATCTCCGTTCAGATCGTACAGGTCTTGAAATCCCACTCCCTCCTGATCGTGCACCATCAGTCTAGATTTCGCTTTTTCGTGCGGACTATGAAGGAGGCACTCTTCTGTTGTGGAACACGTCTTCCCACTTTTCAATGCATGCGATCAGTGCGTACGTAGATCGCATCGAAGATCTCATGGTGCAGAAACTGGCAATTCAGAGCTTCAATTTTGGCCCCTATTTGTGCGAACAGATGTTGCTGATGCGGCAGTTTGACGGGGTGGAGAAGATCAAGACGATCGGCAGCACGTACATGGCGGCGTCGGGGCTCCGCTCCTGCAGCGCTGAGCACACAGCGGTCAGCGCGACGCCCAATCACTCCAATACAGTGTTTTTCACAGACACTTCTCTCAAACCAAACACCAGCGCGTGCAAGACGCGACGTGGTCCGTGCAAGTACAACTGCTGTTGCAGTGATGCAAGAAATATCTTGGACACGCACCCGAAGCGTGGTTCTCCACCAAAATTCTGTTGCGTATTCTCACAGGTCAAAACGAAATTGTGTGAGACGGTGTGACGCGGCGCACTGAGGAGCGACAAGTGGCGCTCTCGCGCTCTTCACGTGATCACGGAGCTTCTCTCTTCACAGGCATCAGACCCGGTTGCGCACAACGTGCTCGTCCTGGTGCAGTTCGCCCGCGCGATGCAGAAGCAGCTGAGCGAAATCAGCAGCGACGCCTTCTGCGAATACAGCTTGCGAGTTGGTGAGTTTCCCGATATCACGAAAACAAACCCATAACCCTGGACTGAGAAACACTCGTTTTCTCCTCACTCGTACGAGCACAGCCTCAATGTGACGCTCAAACAACTCTGTCGCGTGCAGTAACATCCGCACAGGCCCTCAAAACAGAGTTTGTTTTCAGTTTGCTGCAATCGTGCACATAAAACACTTCCACAGCACATGAAATTCTGAACCTTGATTTCAAAATCGCACCGCAGGTATAAACCACGGGGACGTTGTGGCAGGCGTCGTTGGGGCCTCCAAACCACAGTACGACATATGGGGAGACGCCGTCAACGTGGCGTCCCGAATGGAAACGAACGGCGTCAAGGGCAACATCCAAGTTCGAGAACAGACCGCAAATTTGCTGAAAGCGCAGTGTGTGGATTGCACGTACAGAGACACCATTCCCATCAAGGGCAAAAAGGAGCCAATCCCTGTGTATCTCATATCTCTGGAACAGCCAGGCGGCAGCGCCTACACAAACGATCCCGTGATCATATCCGACATCAAAATAACAAAACGGTCGTCCACGGACAACCGCATCAGTTGATGGATTCTGTGGCAGAGTCGGAACATCGAGTCAAACACGACTGATCTCACACTGGCAGGTGTTCACGTGCCGAGGATACTCCGCAGGCGGCCATCAGTGGAGGCGAGCCAAGTGCGACGGCGTTACGACTGAGGAACACTGTTCGTGATTGTGTGACAGGAAAGAAAGATTTCTTCCACTTGTTCTGGAGTACAAAAGCTCCAGACGGATAACAATATTCTGCCCAACTCCTGTCATGACCAATGTCTGTCTGCTGGTGCTCTTCAGGCTCCTGGTTTGAAGAAGCGAATTTCGAAAGGTGTCACTTGCCTGATCACGTCTTATTGAAGGAGTCTTCTCATTGGCAGTCCGTTCAGCACGCCCTGCGGGTGGCACATCCAGTAGTCATTCGTAGCGAACCTCCAGGCCGTCTGCCAGGTTTGGGACACCAGGTTGTGGACCTGACGGGGTCCGATTCCAAGTCGTAGAGTTCCCACTGGGTCCTTCAGAAGAACAAACGAACAACACTGAAGACAAGTGCCACTGGTTCAGGCGACAAGAAAGTCTGTCCCCATAGACAAACGTTGCCTTGTCAAATATTTGGACGTGCCATCTCCATAACTTCACTTGGGAAATTTCACCTACCTGCAGGAATACAGGTGGAGTGTTTTGTACCAATTCAGCGGCTGTCCAAGCGCTCTGTTGTTGACGAGTTCTAGCATATTGGGGGACTGAAAACAAAACAGCAATCTTTTCATGGGAAAGAAAACAAGATTCTCGAGGCGAGGCTCAAAAACCACTGTGACCATAATCCACACAGCTGCAAAAGAATCAATCGACTGACAATGTTCATGCCAGAAGTTTTGCTGCCCAATCAACTATACAAGTGCTCAATTGATCAAACACCATTGACTTGACTGTTGTTCGCTTGAAAAGTCCACTGTCGATTGCAACCCCAAATGGCAGTTTGTGTTCACGACAGATCTCGTTGGATTGTACATATCGACCTGTTGAAAAGTGTGGCTTGCGTGAGAAGTGTGAAGTCCGAAAGGAAAGATTCAGACACGGCCATTTTCAGTGATCGAACAAAACACCTTGCGTTCTCAGAGATCACCCCCCCCCCCCGGACAAACTGCAGAGGAATCAAAGCACCTGTTGTTGGTTCTATCTCAAGTACAGGTGGGATAGAGGTCTCTGTCGACATTGCCGTCAGAATTGTCGTCCCTCCTTTGCTGCATGTGTGGGCAATGTCCCTGATGCCAAAACCTGCAACACGAATCTGGAGCATGTTTCATTTTATCTCGCGAAAGTGTGTTTTTTTCTGAGCAAAGTGAACAATTTCGATTCAGATACGATATCGAGTGTACCAGCGAAAGCCGCATCTTGGCTGGCCAACCTCACATTCAGAATACTTCTTGAATCTGGTTCAACAGAACTCAAAGCTCAATTGCAGAACCAACCACACTTTTGTGTTCCTCTGGACCAGGAGATTCGTTTCCAAAAGCCAGTTCAAGAATTCAAGTCGCTTCAGTTTTTGCCAAAACAACAAGGCTATGCCTTGGTGTTTTCGAGGGCAAAACACGCAGTCGGAGTGGAACCTGATAACACCATGTCAGCCACGAAGTTCCCCGTGAGAAACCAACGTTTGTCCCTGAACACATCGACTCTCCACCTTGAGAGGTGCACTGGTGGGTGAATCCTGACATGTCCTGACGTTGTGAGGTTTGAGCATTAGCGGGAGACTCCAAATGCTTCCGAAGCTGCTTAAGTGATGCGGCAAATGGTTCAGTCCGTAGATCCACATGCCATTTTGGTGGAAAGCCAGTCAAAATTGCAGACCTGGACAGAAGAAAGACAAAGTGTGAGTCGTACGACACGAACAATGTAGCTTTCACAACCGGCCCCTGTTCCAGGGCACATGTCCAAAAAGTATTCACCCGAGCAGGTTTCAGGAATTCCATTTGATCCAATGTTGAATGACAAAGGAATTGATTGGGAGTCTCACCTGCTGGGACCACAACTCGATACGAAAGTGAATCCGTGTTGGAATGTGATGCGTCTGGCTGGACTGTCCAAGTTGAGCATCCTGACGACGGAGTTTCCGAACACGTTCAGACCCAAGCCGACATCACTGCCCAGCAAAATTAACACGTTCGCTTTCGTGCAAGCGTACTCGCTGTGCAAAAACTGGACTTTCAAGTCGAAAAACAGTCGCTCGCCCCGTGCATCGCACGGGTACACGAACACGCAGTGAGATTTAAAATGGAACAAGAAGTTGGAAATTTTTCACAAAATTGTTTTCATCGGTTTACCACGAAACCAACTTAAGTGAGCAAGTTCCTGCATGGTGGAGGTGGTGGTGCGGGGGGGGGGGGGTAGCGGTCAAGCAACTTGTTCACCCCTTGTTTTTGATTCCAGCCTCAAACCAACTCAGTTGGCCACAACAACCATACCACCCCACCGCGCCCCCGCAAATCAACTGAAGTTGGTAGTTGGTTTCAGCCTGATATCTTCAACCAGGCGCAAACCAGCACAGGTTGCTATACCCCACCCCCTGGGTAAAGCAATTGGCCACAGACACGGATACGCGGTCAAACCAGTATCAGAGCTCACGGCTGATAGCCAGGCTAGCTAAAGCGATACAGAATCCCATCGCGCAGAATTGCTCAGTCAAAACTCGGGTTCTTCTCTCTGCAACTTTGACCCGATCTTCTGTTGAACATCACAAGCTCAAACAATGAAATCAATGTTCAATTGAGTGATTCGTGTCCTTTATTTCAGCACGAACAGTAACTTCACAACCATATCAAGACTGCTTCTGGATCTGGATGATCTGTTGTCTCGCACACATCTGCAGTGTGCATGTTCGTCACACTGGCATCAAACAACTACCAGTTCACACAGGACTGTTTTTCACTTCAGCGAAAATGCCTGTGCGAGCGCCCGTCAAGCCCAGCGAGCACATTCCCGACTCTTTTTTGCCGAATCGGAAATCAGCCTGCCTGACTGGCTTCCAGTTCGAGCTTTCGTTTTGCTTCTCTCTTCGCTTTATTCTCCTGCAGGACAACTTGTCGGTCTGCTTCTATTGATCGTTTCACAGCGACGAAGCCGAGAAGTCCAAACACGACAATAATTGCGTAACAGGTTAAAATTTTTGTGTGATCCGACTTGTAGCGATTCTGCACCTTGATGCGAATGTTGCGTGCAAGAAATCGCATTCTGTTGTAGACAGGTCTGAAGAACATGGCGCTGGTCTTTGCGGCTCGACGGCAAACTTCGTGGGTTTTTTTCAGAATCCGTCGGACCACTGCTTTGTCACTTGATTTTTTTCACCTGCACAACACACAAACATTTGCGTCACGATCTGTCCACACCACCGCTGGAGATAGCTCCTTGCTTTTGAATCCAAACAGAAGGGAACACGAAGCACAACAACCGATTTGTGAAACAACTCACCGCGGCTGTGAAACAATCCTTCAAAGCCAGAAATTCTTTGACGCAGCTATCCTTCGTCACATTTTCTTTCACAGCGACACACTTGGCGTATGCACTGGCCTGCGGCGAGAGAGAGAAAAAAAAACACACGTTGCATTTTGCGATGAATCACTGCCTGCACGCTCAGTTTTCCGCCAGGGACGACTGGATCACAGGATCGCAGGTCCTGATCCCTGAAAAATGGCGTGCTCGATCTACGCGTTGACTACGAGGGGTTCTGCAATTCTGGCAGGATTTTCACCTGTTCCAATTTCTTTACATGATGACCAAGGTCAAACCTTTTAACCCAGATGTGTACGCAATCAAGTAGACATCATGTAAGGTTGTGCTGGAACAATATAAACAGTGCGCATGAACCATAACAACAACAACAAAAACAAAGTCTGGCACTGTCAGATTACAGTCACTGGGTGTTGACTCCTTCAAAGTAATTTCCGGTGGAGTTGACACACCGCACCCAATGCCTGGGCCACTGGTTGAAGATACAATCATGGAAGTCCTGTGAAGGGATCATGGAAATGGCATTCTCCACTGCTCTCTCGACCTCATCCAGGTTGGGAAACCTCTGACCTTTGATGAAATGCTTCAGACGAGGGTGGAAGAAAAAAATCGTTTGGTGCTAGGTCCGGGGAGTACGGCAGGTGGAGCACAACTTGGGTTCCAGTCTGGAGCAAGTAGTTCCTTGTGATCAGCGCTGCATGTGGCGAGGCATTGTCCATATGTAGCCAGAAGCAGCGGAACAATCTTGGCCTTCTGATCCTCAGGCTGGTGCGGAATCTCCTCAGAATTTGGACAAACACAGGGGATGTGACAGTTCCATTGCAGATTAACTCCCGGTGCACGATGCCGTGGTGATCGGAGGAGGAGATGAGTAGCACTTTTCCTGTTCACATCTCCCTTCTGCAGACCACAGGAGGATCAGAGCCCTTGGGAAGTCATTCTGAACAGTGCATGCGCACTTGGGGGGTCGTACTGGTACACCCAGGTCTCACCCATTGTGATGACAAACTCGAGGAAACGCCTTTCTGCTGCAACACGTCTCAGCATCAAAGTACTCAACTCAAGAGAACGGAGGGAGAACGGTGCAGGCAAGTCTCAAGAATGCCTGACAGGTGGTCCCGCAAGCTCGGCACGTCAATTTCAAGGTCACGATTTTCAAATGACTCGCAAAGCCTCGAAATCCTAACCGACGTTAGGAGCGCCCAAAGGTCAAATTGAATCAGTCTACCCTGTGGAACATTAAGTTGAGTCCAAACCTACGTTTTTTGGACGATTCAAGTTGGTGACTTCCAGGTCTATTTTCTTTTCGTGCAGTTTGCAGGTCTGAATGACGCTGTATTATCGCTCACCTGCGTGGCGCATTCAGTCAGAATTGGAGAATATGATTCGATTCTTCGTCTAGCCGACTGAGAGGCAAACACTCTTTTCATGTCTTCAACCAACGAAGGCAGTTGTCTTTTCTTGCATTTGTAAATTATCCAAGCTTTTTCCCCCCAAGCAACAATCACAGGAAAACCGGAAGTTGCCGAACACGGAACGGAAGTCGCAGCTGATTGGTCGAATAGACGAGTTTGCGCTCGGTTCAAATCGCAAATGGCGAGACCAAAAGACTGAAAGTCTCAAAAATCTTTGACTGACACAGAAAATCCACATTGTCACACGAATTTTAGTTCGAACAGCAGACTCTATAGTCTAACAATTGGACATCAAGTGTGAGCCTACTGTTCTGGAATACATCTGAAGGTTCCAAGAGTGGCGAGATTGTTTGACAGTTGACAGGAACATTCTCGTCCAGTCTGTTCTCTAGACTCTACAATTTTTTTGTGCAACGTTAGATCTACATCTGACGAAGCATGTCTGACAACATTCAGGTGGCAATTCGCGTGAGGCCTCTCATTCAAAGGTAGATGTGTGATCATGTTTTTGTGTCAAATTTGGAGCTGTCCGTGCGCCGAGAGCCCCCGAAGGCTGTGTTGGTTGTTCCATCACATGCAGTCACTGTTGACTTTCTCTTGCAGGGAGAAAGAGCAGGAAAAGAAGATTCTCTGGGTCGTGGATGAAAATGGCCAAGAAATAAGAACAAATGAGAAAGCCTACGTTTTCGGTTGGTGCAACAACTCTTCTGGGAATTTCACTTGACTCGTGCACCAGACAGCAAAGACCAGATCAACCTGGTTCTACAACCATTTTGCTGAGACCGTTTAGAACTACTGAAGACAGCTTAAATGGGTCGCCGCAAACAATACTGGGTGAATGATTTGATCAGCATGCCAAACAGGTGCCCAAAGTGGACCTCGCGTGTGCAAACACAGGCAGGTGAGTGACAACCGCGTCAGCAACGAAGTGGATGCGAGATTCACTGTGTTGATATCTTTCTTTCAGATCGCGTGTTTAACCCTCAGGAGAACACAGACTTCGTCTATGCTCAAATCGTGGCGCCCATTGTGGAAGCCACGATGCAAGGCTTCAACGGCAAGTATTCTGAAGTTGACTGACGATCTACTTCCAGTGGATTCACAGTAATTGTCGACATTTGATAAATTATTGTTTCATCTCGTGGTCTCTTGCACTGCAGGTACCATATTTGCCTACGGTCAGACGTCTTCAGGAAAGACGCACACGATCATGGGCAATGAAGAAAATCCGGGCATAATTCAACAAGCTGTGGGTCAGATCTTTGAAGCCATCGACGATGTGAGTTGCTTTCGGGAAACGAAACGTGTACGCCGGATTCTCAGGTCGTGGAGATCGCACTTGTTCTGCCTGAGAAATGACCACAAGTTTTTGAACCGTTTTTGCAGACCCCCGACAAGGAGTTTCTATTGCGAGCAGTGTACATGGAGATATACAACGAAAATGTGACTGACCTGCTCACGAATAGGCCGTTAGAGATTCGGGAAGACTTGGTGAGTTTACTGAACTTGGACGTGCTTCTGCTTCGTGTTGTGTCTGCGCCTCACGAGCTGGCCATCGACTGGGTCTTTGAAGTCCCAAGTTGTCAGTCTACTGCTCCGTTGTGGTATTTCCAGTTCACTACGTTTTGCTGTCTGTTTTGGATCTGTTTGCCAAAATTCCAAAACTCCAGCACACACATGCACTCCGTCCACAGAGACATCCCGAGTGTGACAATGCTTTCAAACATTCTTGTTTGACAGTCACGTTACAGTGCAATGTCGCGTGTTTTGTTCTCAGAACAGGCAGGTGGACGTCAAAGATCCGAAGAATGCTGAAGAGACCTACACATACATCAAGCATGTGGATGACATTTTCAACATGATCGGCGAAGGAAGTAGTGAGGACCAGTGTGACTTGTGCACTCGCTTTCTGCCTTCGGCTCACCACTCACACTTTACGAAGACAAGACAAATCTGAGCGCAGGAAAATCTCCCTGAGAGGGTCAGAATGGGTTTTGTTTTTGTCACAGGAAATCGACACATGGGGGCGACTTGCATGAACGAGCAGAGCAGCCGATCACACACAATCTTCCGTCTGACAATCGAGTCAAAAGCGAGAGACTCGGAGATGGATGGAGCTGTGAATGTGTCACAGTTGGTGAGCAAACCACGATTTTCACGGGTGAATGTAAATCAGTGAACGCACTGGCTGGTGTTGAATATTGGTGGAGTGGGGTCGGGTGTTTTTGTGAGGTCGGGGGATGCTCATCCTGGCCAGATTATTCTTGACACTGACGAAAATTGTCCGAGTGTTCCTTGTCTCCTTTTTTTCCAGAACATCGTCGATCTTGCTGGGAGTGAAAAAGTTCGCAACACAGAGGCTACAGGACAGCGATTCTTGGAAGGAGTGAACATAAACAAGTCTCTGTTCACACTGTCCAAATTGATCTCACAGCTGAGTGAAGGCATGCGAGGCAAAATCGGGTGAGTGTGTGTGTGTGTGTGTGTGTGTGTGTGTGTGGTATGGTGTTTCTGATACATGACCAAATTGTCACTAACTGAAACTTGATTCACAGGCAACGAAATCGAAACTTGGCTTTCCAGGTTTGTCAATTATCGAGACTCGAAGCTGACTCGCTTGCTACAAAATTCGCTGGGAGGAAACTCGAAAACGGCGATCATCTGCAACGTGACACCTGCTGCTCTCGAAGAGACTCATTCCACATTACGAGTACTTGACTTGCATTCGTGCTCCATTGAGTTTGAACGACCGCATCTCCTCACTGTGTCACGAAGATCGTGATCTCTTCCATGAATAAATGAACTCATGTTCGCTGCAGTTTGCTGAGAGCGCCAAGAAGATAGAAAATAAGCCGGTGATAAACGAAGTTCTGAGCGAACAAGCGATGATCACCAGATACCAAAAGGAAATCAAGGACCTCAAAAAACAGCTGGAGGAAGTGAGGAAATCTAATTTCTTGACACCCTTCCATCCTTTTCCCAGCAGTGGGGTGTTTTGCGTGGGGGTTTTTGTTGCTGAGAAAAAGATGAAAACCCCTGACTGTTCGTCAGGCACAACGGAGACCGTCAGGTACGGAGCACACGGAAGAGCTTCGGAAGAAGAACGACTTGCTTCAGGAGTTGCGGGATCGGTTCATCAAGTCTAGCAAGATTCACGACGGCAGCGGCGGTATCAAACCAAAGGTTTCCACTTTTATTTTTGTTTGTTTTGGCAGTACCAGTGTCAAACTGAGGAAATTTGAACTGCGTCTAGCAAGTGTTCGTTGGCTTGCTCTGCAGAAACGAAATCTCCTTTTGAGGCAATGTGCGTTTCCTTGCAGTCAAAACGTCGTGAAACGTGGCACCCAGGGCATCGTCGGCAGAAAGTCCTTGCGTCTCCTCTGGGGAAATCGGCGTTTCGTGTGCCAGAGGACCCAGCGGTGCAACCACACAGCAAGAGATCTCTCCCTGCAGGCGAGTTGTGTAGTGTTGTGCTTGCACGAATGCAATGTGTTGTCGGAGTGCTGTCACCGTCGATATTGCTGGACGTAACGGAATTCGATTTCGTGGAGTCTTTGAGACGAGTGTGAGAATCGGTGGTTTGTCTTTTCTGATTGGTTTCCGGAGTGACCTCACGACCCAGAGAAATAGAGAGCACGAATCATTCGTGTTTTTGTGGGAGTCGATTGTGATGAAACATTGTTCGTTTCAGGAGTGTCGCGTCGAGGAAATGCGACAATTGTCAGCATTGAGGAGGAGGAAATGCCAGATATGTCTGTGTTGTTGTCCGGGAATGACACTTTCGTGAATGACCAGGAAGTGCTCAGTCGTGATTTAGACAAGTGTTTCGACGCAAATAAGCAGGTTTGCCAGCGTTGCTCTTTTGATTTTGAAACCAAGTTTGCAGATTCGTGGTTTGGCTATAGTGGATAACAGCATTGTCAGGATGTCATCATTGTCTTTTGTTCAGTGCCGATGAAGTTGGGTGTTACAGATTGTGTTGATGTTCAGAAGTTGTTTTTGGCAGGTAGAAGAACTGCACATGCGAATAATTGACTTGGAGCAGCAGTTGAGGGACACGGTCGCGTCGAGAGATCAGGAGCTGCAGGAGACGTTCGACATGTCAACAAAGTTCCTCGAGCAGAAAAGCTGTCTTGAGTCCCAGGTCAACAGCCTGTACGTGCAATTCTGACATTTCTGGTGTGTTGGTTCTTTTGCTGCGGCGATAACGATTACCGAAAAACAGACATGAGTGAGTTGGCCGTTTGGACAGACACACAAATTTTGACAGGCAAGGGACAGTGAAATCGCTACAGATGGACCTGGATTGTAGAACAGAGCAGTTGAAGTCATACGAAAAACAACTGTCCGAGAAGGAAGTGGAGATCGAGAAAATGTACATTGACAACAGCATCATGATCAGAGACGTGAGTTTCCAGACATGCACTTCATTGAAAAACAAAACTCGCTGCTGGTGCTGTGGTCAGAAAATTCTGCAGGCAAATGACATAACTCAGCACGTGGGCCTTTCACCGTTTCAATGCAAACATTGATCACACGCTTGGATTTTCGGATCAGACTTGTGAGTGTACTTACTTTCACACATTTGCAGTCATCAGAAGAGCACTTGGACCACTTGCAAGCGAGAATTTTTGAGCTGGAGCTTCGAGACAAGGAGAACGAAAAACATCTAATGGCAGCGAAGCGCGAAATGTCTCAACTGAGGATCGACAAAGAATCACTTGGTCAAGAGATTGTAAGTAGAAGCCGCAGATTAGTTTCGCACAAAGCTACAAACCGTGTACATGTGGGAACTGTGACAGCACCCTGTCTGCAGCTGGGTGAAAACAGCTTCTTTGTCTTCTGCTGTGGGGGGGGGGGGGAGAGTCGCGTCTTGTGCCTACTGGTGAACGACCCAGGTGGCTGGAAACTGGAGTTTACGATCAACTTCTGTCCAACGTCAAACAAAACGAGCGTGCTCCATCGGTGTCTCATTTATGAACAGGTCACATTGGAACGAAGCCGCGGCGATTTTGAGGCTTTGATGGAAATGGAACGCAAGCAGCACAAACGCCGCGAAGCGGAGTTGATCCAGCAGCTCGACGAGGCGTCCAGGTCAGCGCCGTCGACGCCGAACCCCCGGCCTGCGCACCGGGAGCTGCGCAGAAGTAACGTCTTGACGCCCAGCAGTACGCGCTGCTTCGAGCTGGAACAGCAGGCAAGTGAAACTGTCGTTATGAGCTCACCAAATTTGGTGTGGCACTTTGACACTCAAAACGAACGTTATGTTACCGGTATTTGTCCGAAGCTTCTCGGTGTTTGTGCTGCGGTGACGGGTGTCTGTTGCTTGCAGGTAATTGTCCTGACTGAGCAGCTGCGGAAAGCTGAACGGTTCATGGGAAAACAGGGCGACACGACGAGGCCATCACTTGAGACCAGCAGAGTGCGCTACTCGTGTGATCCGCTCACCGAGTCTGCCGTCGTGGACGACAGCATGGCGCTCGAGCTGAAGCGCTTCGGGAGCGGCACGCCGGGCAAACTGCAGCAGGCGCCGTTACACTGGGAGATGGAACAGGCAGAACTCATTGTGAGTTAAATTCGAGCACAACTCGGCAAATGTCAGTGTCTTTCACCCTGATTGAAATCTGCTTGACCAGCAACAGAAAGAACCATTCAACGCGTTTGTGTGTCCGCGGCATTTCGTCGAGCCGTGGCCAAAGTGCAATCGCCATGGTGTTCTGCATGTGTGTATGTGTACGGACCATTGGTTTACCAGAGTGTGTATAAATAATGAACTCTGCTTTCTTGTTGGACGACGTTGCGTCTGTTCCTCTCCGTTTCCGATTCAGTTTTGAAAACTCCTGTCAATTCCTGCCATTTCTGTGTTCGCAGGCTGCCCAAGAGGAACTGGAGCAGAGAGTCGCAGAACTCAAGAAACAGCTTCTGGATGAACAGTTGGCGAAAACAGACCTGCAGGAACGGCTGGACAGACTCACAGACACCAGCATGATCGCGGCCGACAGAAGGGACACAGTCGAAGCTGGTGAAGACGTCATGTCGCGTGCCGAGCTGACGCAGAAGCTCGAAGCGTATGGTGTGCTTCAGAAGGAGAACGCTCAGTTGAAAGACGATTACGAGCAGGCGGTCGAGGCTGTTGTTGGGGCGCAGACTGACTGCTTCAACTACAAAGACAGATTGAACGAGGTGGAGAGCGAGCTTCAGAAGGCACATGACAAGATTGCGCTCCTGCAAGGTGACAATTCGGTGGAACAGCAACAGGGGGAAGTGCTTTCGACAGAGCTCACTGAAGCGCTGAACAGAATCACGGTGCTGGAGTTTGAACTTGACCAAACCAGGGAAGAGCTGGCTGAACAACGAGCTCTTCGTGACAGCACAGATCCTCTACAACAAAACCTGACTGACTGCCGGGCACGAATATCTGATCTGGAAGGTGAGTTGAACGTGTTGCAAGGTGAACACGCGGAACTTCTGCACAAAAATGAACAGCTTCAGCTCCAACTTGATGATAAACCAAATTTCATCAGCGACTTGGAAGCAACGAAGGGAGAGAATTTGAAAGAGTTGTTGGCAGCTGAACGCCGTAACTACAAGGAGATGGAGAAGAAGTACGGACAATTACTGGCGGAGAGCAAGCAAAGCTCGGGCAAACTGCTGTCGAGCGAAAACAGAGATCTTGACCAGCAGCGGCGTTTGCAGGAAATGGAGGTCAAAGGCAGAGAATCTGTGGCTGCGCTTCAACAGATGAATAATGAAAATCACATTCTGATCGAGACTCGAGACAAGCAAATCCACGAATTGAAGGCTCGTCTACAGAAAGCTGAAGCAGAGTGTGAAGTGTCTCAACACAACGAGAAGAAAGCGCACGAACAGGTGGCGGCTCTGAAAGAGGAAATCAGGAAGATGGAGGATCTGCACCTCAGTCACGAAACGAACAGAAACAGGCAAGACATGGATCCCGAGAAGATGGCAGATCGAATGAAGAAACTGGCCATGAGCGCGGATTTGTCTCAACAGCGATGTGCCAACTACGAAGTGAAAATGAAGCAACTGGAAGCGGAAGTGAGGAAGTCTGAAGATGCGATCCTCGAGAGAAATGACCTGCAGCGTCGCCTCCGAGAGTCGGAGCACACGCTGCAGCAGAAGCAAGAAGAACTTAGCAGTTTGCGCACGCGTTTCCAAGCGTCACACAGCGACGTTGTGGAAGCAAAGATGGAGACGGATAGTCTGAGGGAGAAACTTGACAGAGTGCAGTGCGAACGAGATGGAGCTGTTGCCGCGAGAGATCAATTGCTCGACGAGAAAAACAAAGATGTTGAGCACAAGGAGAAGCTTTTCAACGAGCTTCAGCAGGTGTTGGCGCAGACGGCAGAGGACAAGAAACAACTCGCGAAACATGATTCTGACCGCGACGGTGATATGGAACGTCTCATTTTGGACAAAGAAGAGCTGGAAGCAACCAACGAAAAGCTTGAATCGACTGTCAAGCAGCTGAAAGCCGAACGAAACAACCTTTTGCAACAGAACGAGGAGCTCAAACGTCCTTTGGAAGAAACGAGGAGAAAATTGTCCAAGATAGAAGAAGACTTCGATGCAATGCAAGGCCAACTCAACACTCAAGCGTCGGACTCGGAAACTTTGCACAGGCAAGAGCTTACTGACCTGGAGAACAAACATCGCGCACATGTTGCCGAGTTGGTGGCGGCGCACAAGGCAGAGACCGAGCATCTGGAGGCGACACTGGAGCAACGTATAAATGAAGCCGCAACAGAGCACGAATCCCAACTTCAAGACGCAGAAGTCAGGCATGCGCGTCAGCGCGAGGCTGCCGAGGCGACGATAAGAGACCTCAAGGATGAACTCATCACTGCGCTAGCTAAAGGCTCCGACCTGGACGCCACAACCATTCAGAGGAAGCACCAAGAAGAGCTGGCCGCAGTGGAAGGCCAGATTCGCGCAGAGATAGAGACATTGGCAGAAAAACACGCTGAGGATATGCGCGAGAAACAAGCACAATTTGACCAGGCCATTGAAAAACTGGAGGTGAAACACACAGAAGCCGTTGAAACTTTGAAGGCTGAACACGAGCAACAACAGCGTGACTTGGAGGGAGAGCACCTGCTTCAGCTGGAGGAGCTGGAACAGCGCCACCAAAACGAGATGGACGACTGTGTCACTGGCTGCAAAGAGGAAATCGCGCTGGCGCAAAAGGAATTCAAGGAGCACAAAGCGGAGCAGCAAGAGATGGACAACAACGAACTGCAGGCGCTGCAGAATCGTCTGGTGGCGCAGGAAGAAGACATGAAAGCGCAGGAAGCAACGTGGACGGCGCGACTGGAGGATGAACGCGCCGCCGATGCCTCTCGACACCACGACGTCGTCACTGAGATTCGTGCCAAACACCAGGCGGCGGTGGACGCCTTGGAGATGCAGTAAGTTGCTCGCAAAGAAATCTTTTGTCACTCTGAATGCATTTGATGTTTCTTTGGACAGAGACGGTCCCGTTCTTTACACGGAAATATCACACGTATGCCTTTCTCTGTGTCACACTTCCATTGTGTTTCTCTGTGTCACACTTTCAATGTTGTGGCAGGCTCGCTGAAGCCTTGGCCAAGTCCTCTGAGGTTTCTTCGGGCGACTGCGCGGAGCATCTGCGCCGCATCAGCGATTTGGAGGAGGAGCTGCGCAGGAAGAAGAACGCGAGCGATCTGCAGCAGGACATGACCAACTGCCTCGAGGAGATGCGCCAACGCGTTGTCCAGGTGTGGCGCCGCACTAATGAGCGCGAACTGCAAAAAACTTGCCTCGACTAGGTTATCGTCGTTGATAAACACCGATTTCGCATGTTTCAAATTTGTCTTGCCATTTTCCGCATTTTTGCTGGTGTTTTGTTGCAGCTGGAAGCAGAGTTAGAAGCTTCGGAATCAAAACACAAGGCTGACTTGGCGACGCTTGAAGGGGAGTACAACAGAAAATTGTCAGAAAAGGAAGATGCGTCGCAGTCTCTCCCCGGCATGATGGTGCGTGGTGGTGGTCAACACGTTTTGCTGCTTCGAGACAGGTGCATGCTCAGAGAACCAACCGTCGAGTAACATGGTTGCTATTTTTCAATTTCAGAGTCAAGAGCAACTTGAGATGGCTGATCTGAAGGAATGCCTGAATGAACTTATTCAAGAGAAGGAAGATCTCGTCGCAGAAAACCGAAACCGTCTTCAGCAGGTACTGCGTTACCTCGTCCTGCCCCTGGTTTCATAACTGGGGATCCTGATTGGTGGTTGGAGGCCGACGCTGGCTGGACGTTTTGTGTGGTTCGACCCTGGGTGTCGCTGGTTCAGACTTCTTTTTTTTCTCTCGTGTGAAAAACAAAAGAACTAAGAACAAACATTTTGTGGGCAACAAAAGTTTCTTGTTGCTGGGCGCGAGCTGCTCCCTGAATCCGCCAGAGCTGTTGATGAGTCCGTGATGTCCTGCTGAACCGATATCGGAATCCCCAAAGGTTGTGATGTCTTCGGTGTGCTTTACATTGTGCCTTTTCGACGTGGGCTTCAACATAAATTTCTAAAACAGATTCTGTGGCACTAGATTTGCCTTCAGTGCTGAAGCGTTGGTCAGCAAAAAACAAACTCGGATGTCTTTCGAAAACGTGTGAAAACAAATATCGTGCAACAGGCTCAAGCGTTCTTTCCGTGCACAGGTGCAAGAACTGGAGGCGCATCTTACCGAGCTTGAAGGAAAATACAAGCAACAGGAGGTTGGTGTCTCTGCTCGCCACTATTCGCAGAAAAAATGTTTGTGAGAAGAAAGCAGTCCAAAGAAATTGTGATGCTTCCAGTCCGACCGTGCCCGCCTGACACAGGAGAAGTACCGCCTGGAGGATTTGGTGGACGAGGCGGACGAAGAGTGTGACAAGTATAAGACGACGATTCAGGACATGACAGATGAAAAGGAAGAGCTCGTCAAAGAGATTGCGCAGCTGAAACAAGGTACTGGTTATTTTTTCCGGCAGTCCGTGGAGCCGTGTGCTTCGTGCAGTCGCGATGGTGGTGTTCTGCATGTGTGTGGACCACTGGTTTACTGGGCGGGGTGGGACGGTGAGAGAGAAAACAAACCCTTTTTTTGTTGCGGTTCACCAAACTAACAGTTTGGTCACTTTGCCTGCATTGTTCCAACAGAGAGGTCAAGGCTATGGCAGTCTACCTGCCATGAAATTTTACTTTACCCAAACCATTGTGAGTGTCCCGATGCCTTGTCTCTCTTCCGAGAAATGTGCAACTCTGCTTCAGCTTTCTCGACGTTTGACGGCCCCAGGGACGACGCCAGCCTGAGGGGAGACCTCGACAAAGCCCTCAAGGAGCGAGATCAGCTGCGGACTGAACTGGGTCAGACAAAGATCAACCTGGAGGGCGTCCGCAGAGAGAGACTTACTTGTGAAGCTCCGTTGAAAGAAAGGTGCATCACATTGAGTCATGACGTTCTTGAGCCAATGCTTCAACACAAACGGCTGTCGACGAATTTTTTGCGGACCATCTTCGCACTGTTTCATGTTATATGATTGATGTTGAGGAGGACAATCTTGTGGACCGGCGGGTCAAATTTCCACCATCTGTTTGACCTCCCCTCCCATTCGCCCTGTCGCACCACGGAAAACAAAACCAAAGAACTCAATTTGGCTACCGCCTCGGGATGCAAGGCGTTTTTGCACTGATAAATTTTTTGTTTGTGTTGATTTCAGACTGAAAATTTCACAGGACTACGCAGAAAGTCTGAACAATCTAAACCTGAAGCTGAAAACTGAAATTCGTCGTTTGAAGAACCTACCAACAGAAAACGACTCTGGTGAGACACTCAACGCATCTCGTGATCACTTGTTTCATTCCATTTTGTTGCAGTCGTAACAAATTTGTCTCGTGACGTAGAAACATTCCGTCTTTCACGCAAAAAAGTACCAAGTTGTGCTCAATCAAAACGTCTGTATGTTGGGCGTGCTGTGATCACGACGAGTTGACTGGCAGTTTCTGAAAAAATGCAACGCTCGAGTGGGTGTGACACTGCAGTGGTGCATCCGCCTCCGGCGGCGCGTCGACAGAGACCTGAAGACGAGGCGGAGGTTGAGCGCGCGGCGGGTATCGCAGAGATGCAGCAGAAGGGACAGATGAGGCTCCTCGAATATAAAAACCAACAGCTCACGGGCGAAAACGCGAGACTAACCAGACTGCTGAGTGAAGCGCAGAAGAGTGAAGAGAAGATAAAGTAAGTTTGCAGTTTCATTTGAACACTTCTGAAATATGAGAGGTGCAGTGCGTGCGAGACTGGCCAATGCAACTCCGTTTTGGCGGCCACAGCAACCGCTCCAGGAAAAAAGATAAAACCTTCCTGTTGGTGAAAAGCGAGTTGTATGAGGACCTGTGGCAAAACATGCACGTTGGTGTGTCCGTTTTTTCACAACACCTTCTCTCCCTGTCTGCGAATGTTGGAAGACATTTTTGATGAAACCATGGAATCCATTTTGCAACCTTCAGATGTCGGTGGGTCCTCTTGTGCGACTGTGTTGCTTCGGCAGCAGCCATTTCGAATGAGTTCATGGAAATGCAGAAACCTTGAAAGTTGCTCATTTTCAGGCCTGAACTGCGTGCTCGTGAGAAAACCCAACTGAAGCTGAAGAAGTTGTGTGACGAAAACAATTACTTTCACAACCAAGCCCTCAAAGGTAGATCTATTTCTTGTGCACCTCCGGATTCGGACTTTCGCGAACAGAGATTGATTGTGAACATAAACTCTTACATTGACCAAAAAGCATGCGCAGTCCAGAGTCGCGGGCGCCAGGGATCGCGCTCTCGTTGATCTCTGCTCTTTTGTTTCAATAAAATCACCATCAATATCTTTTCTCATTTACAGACTTACTGCAGACTCCAAAGCCTCTGGAAGCAAGTCCGAGCGCCGGTGCTGCAGTGGGTCGCGCGAATCGCCGTAAACCCGCTCAGGGGTTCTTTCCAAATTTGATGGAGGACCAGAACGCCGCGGACGAAGATGAAGATGTTACTCGTTCGTGCAAACAGCAATGAGGAATATTGAACGTGCCTCAGTGAACACTGGGAGAGCGCAAATTTGAACTGTTTTCACTTGGATGTGGTGTTGAGATGTGCGAGTGCTACTGAACGCTTCTGTGTGGAAAGTCAAAACTTCACCTGCTGTGATAAATTTTATTTGACAAAGGAGGCACGAACCGCGAATTTAATTTATGAAACCACTCAGACATTTTTGCATTTCGTGGGATCTTGAGAATGCCGTGCGAATAGTTGACACTGAAAACAAACGCTCTGTGGGTGCCTTGTTGTGGTGGAACAAATGATTGAAATATGAAAATTCTTGAGCGAATGTGAGTGTCTGGAGTGATCGTGAAAAAAGGAGTGTTTGTTTGATACAAACAAAATCCATTTCCGTCTCATTGCCAAGTTTTGTTCATTCCAGTTTCACACTGTCAGGCGTTCAGCTGATTCAGGTTGAGTCTTAACTTTTAGATCTTGTAATTTTGAAAAGGTTCGTTCCGCTAATTTTCCGGCGATATCGTGGAAACAATTTTCAGGTTCTTCGGTGACTTCACTGGTTCGACGTGTCTTGGTTCTCCGACTGTTGGGATATTGTGCGCACCCTGGTTGTTCTTGTTCTTGTACTTTCTCGTCTGCGGTGTGACTCGGATGTGCATCGAAGCATCGCCTTGAGTTCTCGTCTGAACGTGGTCCCACTGAGTACGTACCTTGCAGCCACGAGGGGCAACCAGATCAAAACGTTCAAGTGAGGTTGATGTTTGACAACTTTGACAAGAAGTTTGAAAGGACAGAATTGATTTCGCCGTTATGTCTGACTAAATTTGTCGGATTTAGCATTGGTAGAAATGCAAATAAAACATAACAAAGCAACTTACAGAAAGAAATTGATTGCGTGATTTGCGCAAGTAAGCAAAGTTACAGTTAGTAGAAGGGGGTTGTCGTATGTACGTCCGTATCCTGGGTTGTCTCTGCGAAAATTGAAAAGGCTCAACAGTTATTTTTTGGGAACAAGAAAACACTCCCAAAATGCGAAGTTATTTCAGTGGCATTGCAATCTTCGTGATTCTTCAGTGATAAAAACGTCCTTACTTGTACCAATGCGGTCTTCCCAAAATGAAAACGCCGTGCGGTAGAGTAAGGATTATGTACGAAAATGACACAGTCAATAGCAAGGCTGTCATTCTTCTTGCCGTGTCCTCCTTGGAGTCTTCCCTATGAACAGAAAGAAAGAATCCCGCACGCCATGCGTGCATGGTTTCTGAAGGGTCGCTCCCTCTTGTTGACGAAAGAGGGGGCGGATGCCAGCTTTAGTTCTCGTCCTTTTTCGACACGGGACATGCCCCTCACGCAAAATGCAATTTTTCGGAACCTGCACCGCTTCCTGAAGGGATATCGCACAGCAAGTGAATGCCATATTCGGTTGTGATGGTTCTGGTTTATTGGTTGAAGGTGACTTGACCACTCCACTTTTGGTGTTGTGGTTAAAGCGAAGCCTTCGCATCATTTGGTTCAGGGTCACCCTGCCCAAGGGGGCATCTGTCTTGTTCCCGAAAACACAACGTGCGCGTGCGACCTGTATATATGCGGCTTCAGCTGTATGCATAAACACCCTGTTTGTACCAAGGTTGCAAATGTCTACTCGTACACTTGTCCATGGCCACAGGAACGAAATTTTCCAACAGAAAATTATGATACTGGTGCTATTTGATGCAATCTTCAACAAATAGGGCTCAAACCTTTGGTTTGTCAAGTTGCTCCTTCTCCTGATACTTTTTACAAGAACAAATATAATTACAGAGTTGGATCCAAGGATGATGAGATATGGACCAAAGTTGTATAAAATTTGATGAATAATTGGATGAATATATTTGAAGTAGGTTGGTAGTCTCGTTCTGGCGCAGTACGGTGTTCCTACAAATGTTGAAAAGCTCTTGCAAAGACACCAGTCTTCACTCATGCCATGGACAACACCGAGACTCTTCCTGTAAAAATAACTCAATGTCATTCTCAGAAAGATAACGCAACAGAAGAGCTATTCAGTTGTTCGTTGTCATTTTTCCGTGCAACAACAAATGAATAACATTCTGAACGGGAGTCGTACAGAATTCAGTCAGAAAGTTTCTTTCGTGAAAATGTGACAAAACCCGAGCGTACCATTCATTTTTTCTCCTCGAGTGTACGCGCCCAGGACAGGGCCGTCCAGCGCCAGGACCACCGCCAGCATGCCAGCTTCACGAAAGAGCCATGGAACAAAATTCAGAAAACATGGGAGATTGTCTTTTTTTTTGTGTGCAAGAGCGTTCCAGCGCTAGAAGCTTTTTTTATATGTGACTTTCTTGAAGGCATTCATAATCCCTCAGATGTGACCAGCTGTGTGGACAGGTGTACAAAAACTTACTGGGGGAGGAGGGTAAAAATACGTTTATTTTCTCTTTTCGAAAAATTCAAGTTTTATTGGCAAACAAACAAACCAATATTGGTTTATTTACCTGGGGAAGTAAATAAACTTGGTGGTGCTGTATATTCCAGTTTATTTCCGAACAGACCAACCCATGCAGGTCTATAAACCCCCTCTTCCCCCCTGGGGAAGAAAAATTCTCTGACAACAAGACAGCGACAGTGACAAAAGTGCACAGGTAAAGGACATTTGGTCTCCCACCACCACCAAGTGAAATTCTCAGAGGTCACTTACTCAAGTTTGAAAACGGGAGGTTATGTCTTCACTTGCCAATCATCGCTGGACAGGGAGGCAAAGATCGAGAGGACAAAAGTGACCGCAAAGCCTTTCAGGGGAAAAAGAACACCATCAAAAACCCCTCCAGTGGATAGCACCTGAGCGGTTTCAAAAATACCCAAGTGTGCGAGGCCTGTCATTTAAGTGGCCGTTTTTCATCCGGTATGACGAAGTGTTTGCTCGTATGACCACCAAAAGTTCTCAGGCAAGAGATCCATTGTCTGTGAACCAACAGGCATAATTTCATCATAATCTTCACTTGCTATCAGATTTTGAATCTCAAAAACTGACTCATTTACTCTGTGTGTCTGTTGAAAGTTGATGGTCAATGGCTTCAACAAAGTGCAACTCAGTGCAAAATTAATAGTCACAAGTGATTGAACACTGAATATTTCTTGGTTCATCAAGAGTGGACAGTAAACTAAAATTTGTTGAAAGCTTATCAGAGTTGTGGAAAGTAACTTCAGGTTGTTCATAAAATTTTTCAGGGAAATCTATGAAGGCGTTGTTGCCCTCCCGAAGGAAAAACGGTAACTTAAATGACACGTCTCGTAGCAGTTGAGATGGACAGCTCGTGATCAAATGAACCCCTGGGTTGATTTGAAAGCATCACGTGATCACGTTGTGAGTACCAGCGCGACAGGGGAATTTGAGAGCGCGACAGGGCTGCATTGGGGTGGGGGGAGTGTCCTTCAGCCAGTCTGCGCCTTTCAGATGAGCAAAGTCAGGAACAAGAAAAAGAAAAATATTACCAACAACCATGTAAGCCCTCCTTCTGGTGCACAGTTGCTTGGAGCGATGTGGCAAAACCATCGCCAGTGCTCTTTCAAACGACATACACGTCAGACTTATACTGGAGACATGGTAAGAAGCAAAAAGTCCCAACGACCGAATTTGGCAAAATGTATCAGACAAGGGCAACAAACTTTTCAAGTCCAATAAAATATAGCCTGCAAAAGAAAAAACATTACATGACAAGCCACAGCGATGCGGCTTCCGTCACCAACGAAGCGCAAAATGCAAAATTCGTGGCCTTTGCAAATTGAAAATTGGACTACCTTGAGCAAAGATGAGAGAACACAAATCACCGATGGCCAACGTCATAATGTAGACTCCCAGGCTCGTTTTAAACTTTTTACGAAACATGAGGAGAATTGTCGTGGTATTCCCTATAATTCCCATTATTGTTAGCACCAGGCGAACGTAATAAGCGATCTCTGTGTAGAGTGTCATTGCTGTTCAAAGTTCTGAAAAAGAGAAGAAAGTGATTTCAAGTGACACTGCGTTCTTCTATTGTGCATCACAAGATTTTTCTGCACACGATGTGTGTCCCGAGCTGAATTTTAAAAACTGCAAGCTCATGCGTGCACCTTTGATTCGGACAACCAACTGTGCGAAGCAAGTTTCCATTCCGTGGATAAACTGCCTGCTTCTGCTTTCACTGCCTCTAGTTTATGCACAGGCACAAACATACATTACACTGGCGTTGTTGTCTGTTCATTTCCCATCCAATTCACCCGTTGAAGGATGTTGCAAGAACACAAATGAGCTTACAAGTATCATAGGTGGAGTGCATGCACCGAACATTTGCAAGGGTGCACATTTTCATCAATGTTGAGGTGCGCTCCGCTCCTGTCATCATTGTTACACAGCTGCATCGTTGACGATGAGTGATACCTGTGCAAAGGATCAGGATGAACAACTGCACATTGAACCAATTTGTCACGTTCAGTCGGGGGGCTGTGCTGGTGAAACAGACCCATGGTGCACAAGGAGTTTGACACCCTTCGTTGCTGCAGAAGTGAACACTTTGGGTCAGAGGATCCACCACTTGTTGTGCGTGTCAAGACAAATTTCAGAAAAAAAGACTTCTTTTGTCAACACCCTTTTTGCAGGCTCCAATCAGTGAATCAGCAAAACCCTTGCACAGATGCCCCAAGATGGTTCCCAGCAACGAAAAAATCAAGGAAACCCCCTGTCTGAAATCTGTCCTGACATGGTAGAGCCAAGGGCTTAGAACTCGTCAACTCCCTGTCAAAGTTTTTGTGTGGACGTACCAACGGGAAATGTGACCAATCCGCTGATGTAAGTGATTGTGAGTGGCTGTTGCAGGTGAGGTCGACAACGACAGATATCCTGTATTCGTCTCCATGTCCATCCCATAAATATACACTGTCTGAGGCTTGCTCATCAAAATACGACAAGACTGTTCGTCTTTGGATTGTAGGTTGCTGATGATGTCAGGTGTACTTTGAACTGTGGAAAGTTTCAAAAACGTTTTTGTTTCCAGGGACGAATCGAGGATCTGTTGGAAAGAAAGAAGCCGACATTGACACGGGAAAACTTTGAAATAGAAGAAAATAGCACGGGGGCTGAAGGATTCCAGCAGAAAAAGTCCTTCCTGGTTTCTGCGCTGCCAACAAACAAGACACAACCCTCGGCAGTGAAAACTCACTGAATTGGTTCAGTTGACATAGAGTTGTCAGTGTAAAAGCTCGTATCTGGTTTTGATGCCGTAAGCTTTGACCAAAACTTATTTCGCAAAAACTGCCTTCATCCCACCTCACTCTGAGAGCCCTGCTCACGCAGTGGAAGGCAACGCGAAATTGTGCCTTTTTGTCAAGCCCACAAATCAGGACTAAATACTGCCAACAGTCGGTTCCAACCCGAACAAGGATTTTCTTCGTGTGAAGGCGATGGAGTGGAGATCAAAACAGAAAGCAAAACTGACATCAGGAGGGCGTTGCAGATTTCAGCTGGTCGCGCACAGAGCGTCGAGGCGAAAATGTTGACCTGAATGACGTGTGATCAGCATTCTCATGGCATCTCAAAACAAACTACATTGATTATTAGAAAGTCATTGTACCATTTGAAGGAATGAAAGCAAAAGAGATCTTCTCTTTGAGTTTTCTTGCTGTTTACTTTGTTAGGGTTTGGGTAAACCTCAAAGGACAAATAGTGTTTTGGTACCAATCCTGATAGCACATTGTTCAGGGACAAGCCAGCGTCGAACGACGTGCAGTGCGCGACCCCTCTTCAAAGAGGTGGAATCTGCCAGAAACACGATCTTTCCAGCCCACTCCCCTTCCCCAGTGCAGGAGGAGCTGCGACTCAGTGACAAATCCTGTGCTTTGTCCACGCCCAGGAGTATCCTGGGGGCCGCCTGACGCCAGAAACAAACAACCTCTACAAGTGAATGCAAGTGCATATTTTTCACAAAACACCCTGTCAAAATTTTCAAAAGTCAGTCAGACCCACCAATGGGGGTTGAGCAACCCTTCAGCAGCCCTGACCCAGATCCTGTAAAAAAAATTATGTGATGAGAGTACCTCTGCTGCATCTTTCACCATGCACCCGGTGAGTCATTGCCCTTGGGCATGCACTCACATGCACCCGTTTACCCCAATGCAAACACACAGCTATATATGATACTGTTATATATATTTACCATGACCACCCCCTAAGTACTACCACAGCCACAACATAGCCACAGCCAATCATAGCATTACCCTAGATAGAGCCACTATCCTTAGCTGGGCACATGACCCAGACTGCCAACACACAATAGCTTGTGACACCATAGAGGAAGGTAGCCTA